>Ga0065720_1003762_pt1 | contig 24047 bp, 20 predicted proteins | sample Thericmetagenome_FD_59107 | JGI IMG/M metagenome (GOLD analysis project Ga0065720, IMG submission 59107) | Thermophilic microbial communities from the Joint Bioenergy Institute, California, USA of rice/straw/compost enrichment - eDNA_2 v2... | ecosystem: Engineered > Solid waste > Grass >... | reverse complement strand
GATCGATGAGGTCGTACTCGAACATCAGCGGCGTCACCCGGTCCGACCGGGCCAGCTCCAGCCGGCGGGCCAGCTCGTCGGTGTCCACATGGGACTCGAACGCACCGATCGCCGCCGCCACCTTGCGCGGGTTGTCGGCGCGCAGCTGACCCTCGATGCGGCTGGCCCGGGCGACCGTGTCGAAGCTGTCCGTCGGCACCGAGAGCACCGCCACGCCGGGGGCGAGGCGCTCGACCAGCCCCAAGGCTCGGGCATCGGGCTGCTCGCCGAGCGTCAGCACGACGCCGGAGATCGAGACCTGACCCGCGGCGTGCGCGGCCCCGACCGCCACCAGCAAGTCGTTCCGGTCGCCGGGGGTGATCATCAGGCAGCCGTCGGTCAGGTAGCCGAGCAGCACCGGCACCTGCGCCGCGCCCACCACGAAGTCGAGGACGTCGCGGTCCCGGGTGCTCGGGTCACCGGCCAGCCACGTCGCGCCCAGCGCCTCGGCGACCTCGGCGACGGTCGGCGCCGAGACGCTGCGGACCTCCGGGATCGCGTACACCGGGACCGGCCCCGACGGGACCCTCCCGTCGGGCCGGCGCGCGTCGACCGTGAGGTCGGGCTTGACCGCGTCGGCTACGACGTCGGGCGCTACGCGGTTGGCGATCACCGCCACCACGGTCGCGCCGAGGTCGACCATGCTGTGCAGCGCGGTCCGGGCGGCGCTGGCCAGGCCCTCGGCGTCCTGCCCGAGTCCGTTGAGGACGATGACCACGACGCCGCCGAACTCGGAAGCCAGGCGCGCGTTGAAGGCGAGCTCCCGTGGGATGCCCCCGGACCCGCCGGCCCCGTCCGCGGCGAAGTCGCTGCCGACCACCAGCATGGCGGTGCTACGTCGCTCGACGTGGCGGTACCGCTCGACGATGCGGGAGACCAGGTCCTCGCGGCGACCGTCGGCGACGAGCGCGGTGGCCTCGGCGTACGTGGCCCCGTACAGCTCCGCGTAGGGAAGCTCGACGTGGTACCGCTCCCGCAGCAGCGTCAGCGTCGGGTCCGGCCCGCCGGGCGCGGGCATCGAATGCGCCGGATCGGGCCGGGCCGACCCGCCCGGGTGAGCATCGGGCTGGGCACTCCCGTTGACCAACGGCCGGAACACGCCGATCCGGGCCACCTGTCGGGACAGCAGCTCGGCGAGACCGAGCGCGACCGTCGCCTTCCCGGCGCCGGCACCCATCCCGACCACGTACACACAACGTGGCTGCCCGTCCCGGTTACCTGGCACGCCCCGGCACCTCCGTGAACCCAAGGGGCCGTCCGCGCTCGTCGGTCCTGTCCGCACGGTCTTCCATGTCCACACCTAAATCCTCGCGGCTGGGCTCCCCGGCGCGCCGGCCGAGGCTGGTCCCCGTCGACCGCCACCGACGCCCGAGCCAGCCCATTGACGCCCGACGACGCCATGGGACCAATCCAGCCAAGCCATGGGGCCAATCCAACGAAGCCATGGGACCAATCAACAAAGCCATGGGGCCAATCAACAAAGCCATGGGGATCGTATGCACGGGTCGGCGGACCCCATAGGGCATTTGGTCTCAGGAGGTCAGGGCTGTCAGGCCCGTTCCACGCGTCGCGGCCCGTGGGTGGGCGTCCACCACTCGACGACGAGCATGGTCGCCTGCTCATTGAGGTGCGTGTGCACCACCTCGGTGATGTCGGCGCGGAACTGGTCGCCCTCGGCGGCGGGCGTCGACTCGCGGAGGATGGCCCGGCCGGAGATCTTCGCTTCGCCCGGCCACCGCGCCGGCGAATCATCGTCCGGGTCGACGGTCGGGCTGTGCAGGGCGAACCGGGGATCACGCCGAAGGTCGGCGCCCTTGCGCGCGTTGGGCATCGAGCCGAAGACCAACTCGCCATCCTCGAAGCTCGCCTCGATGCCGGAGATGCGGGGCGACCCGTCGGCCCGCACGGTCGCGATCGTCTTGTGCTTCCGCGCGTCGAACAACGCCCGCACCCGGCGCGCGAACTCCGGCTCCGCCTGCTCGACATCCCGCCATGCCACCATGCGGCGATGGTCGCACAGGGCACCGACAGTTTCGCCCGCGACCGAACCCCCGGACCGCCGACGATTACGCAGCGTGATTGCCGAGCAGCCATCGAACCAAACCTACGTCTCTATTCCCGCTGGTACGACGGTGTTGCGTCCAGGTAAGCAGAGCAAAGGAGGCCGTATGGTCCCCGGGCCCACTGACGAGCTCCGATCACCCTCCGTAGCCGACGCCCCGAGCCGGCATCCCGAGCCCACGAACGCCCGCCGCCGATCCGGTGGCCCGACGCCCGCGGGCGACGAGACGGCGAGGCAGCACATGGTTCGCCCGGCGCTGGGTAGCAGAACGGCATGACCCGGTCCAGCCCGACCCGGTCCCGCCCGGCGTCCGCCCGTCGGTCGGGCGGAGACGCGTCCCGGCCGGCGAGCAGACCACCGGCGGCGACCAGGCAACCGGCCGCCAGGCAGGCGGCCCCGTCGCAACCGGCCGCCAGGCAGGCGGCCCCGTCGCAGCCGGCCCCGTCGGCGGAGCCGTACGTCCCGGCCGGCGCGGGCCTCGACGAGTTGCGCGCACCGACCCGCCGGCCCGGTTCCTGGCGACCGTACACCCGTCGTCGGTGCTGCGGGCCGACGACCGCCAGACCGCCTTCGCCGAGTTCGTGGCCGACCTGGCGGTCCTCGCCCGCGCCCTGGCCGGCCACCCCGGGTAGCGGTCGCGCGGTGGTCGGGTGGCCGCGGTTGCGCCAAAACCACCCGTTCGGGGCGGCGAGACATTCTCCAGGATGAAACAAGGCGTGGTCGCCGGTCGGGTTGGGTAGGCGGCGATCATGCGGGTTCTTGGCGTCAATGCGCTCTTCCACGACCCGGCCGCCGCGCTCGTGGTCGACGGGCAGACCGTTGCGGCTGCCGAGGAGGAGCGCTTCAGCCGCCGCAAGCACGGCAAGCGACCCGTACCGTTCGCGGCCTGGGAACTGCCGGAGCACGCCGCCCGCTGGTGTCTGGCCCAGGCCGGCCTCCGGCCGGACGACCTCGACGCCGTGGCCTACTCGTTCGACCCGGCGCTGGCGCGGCCGGCGGACGAGATGGGCCTGTGGGACCCGTGGGACTGGTTGCGCCTGGAGTACGCCCGGCGGGCGCCCGCCTTCCTCGCCACGGCCCTGCCCGGCCTGGACCCCGAGCAGGTGGTCCACGTCCCCCACCACGTGGCCCACGCCGCGTCCGCCGGGCTGGCCGCCCCCGCCGACGGCCGGGACCGGGCCAGCAGCAGGGACAGGGCCGTCCTCGTGCTGGACGGGCGGGGTGAGTTCGCCTCGCACCTCGCCGGCGTCTACCGGGACGGCCGGCTCGAGGTACTGGCCTCCCAGCCCCTGCCGCACAGCCTCGGTCTGCTCTACGAGGAGGCGACCGAGCACCTCGGCTTCCTGCGCTCCAGCGACGAGTACAAGGTGATGGCGCTGGCCTCCTACGGCCGGCCGCGCCACCTCGACGTGTTCCGCGAGGCGGTCCGGTCCACATCCGACGGTGGCTTCACGGTGGAGCCGATCGCCTGGGACGCCCTGTGCAAGCGTCGGGACCCGCAGTCGACGGAATGGACGGCCGACCACGCCGACCTCGCCGCGAGCCTGCAGCGCCGGCTCGAAGAGGTGCTGCTCGACCTCGTCCGCTGGCTGCACACGGCCGCGGGCGGTGTCCCGAGCCTCGCTCTGGCCGGTGGCGTGGCGCTCAACTGCGTCGCCAACGCGCGGATCGCCCGCGAGGGACCGTTCGCCGACGTGTGGGTCCAGCCCGCGGCGGGCGACGCCGGCACCGCGCTCGGCGCGGCGCTGCACGTCACCGCGACCGGGGGCGTCGAGCCGGCCCCCATGCCCGGGGCCGACCTCGGCCGCGGCTTCTCCGACGACGAGATCGAGACGACGCTGCGCCGGGCCCGCATCCCGTACGCCCGGCCACCGTCCGTCGCCGAGACGGCGGCCGAGGTCCTCGCCCACGACGGCGTGGTGGCCTGGTTTCAGGGGCGAGCGGAGTACGGGCCGCGCGCCCTGGGCCACCGGTCCCTGCTCGCCCACCCGGGCATGGCGGCGAACACGGAACGGCTCAACGAGGTCAAGGGCCGCGAGCAGTTCCGCCCGGTGGCACCCATGGTGCTCGCCGAGCGGGCCGGTGAGATCTTCGACGGCGTCCTGCCGAGCCCGTACATGCTCTTCACCCACCGCGTGCGCGACGCGTGGCGGGACCGGATCCCGGCCGTGGTCCACGTCGACGGCACGGCCCGGGTCCAGACCGTGGACCGGCGGTCCGAGCCGCTCGTCGCGGCGCTGCTCGACGCCTTCGCACGGCGCACCGGCCTGCCCCTGGTGGTCAACACGTCGCTGAACACCGCCGGTCGGCCGATGGTCGACTCGCCGGCCGACGCGCTGGAGCTGTTCGGCTCAGCGCCGATCGACCTGCTCGTGCTCGGTCCCTTCACCGTCGAACGGGGACGGCCATGACACTCGACGCGCTCGACTGCTCCGTGGTCATCCCGACCGTCGGCCGGCCCGGGGTCCAGGCCCTCGTCGACTCGCTGGCCACGCCCCCGATCCCGCGGGAGGTGATCGTGGTCGATGACCGACCGGCGGGGTTCCGCCATCCGGCGAACCGCCTGCGGCTGACCGCCCCCGACCGTCTGCCGACCCGGATCGTCGCCGGCCCGCGCCGGGGACCCGCGGCCGCCCGCAACGTGGGCCTGCGGCTGGCCCGGGCCGCCTGGGTGGCCTTCCTCGACGACGACGTGCAGATCGATCCACAGTGGACCGCCCAGCTCGCCGCCGACCTGGCCCGGGCCACCGCGCTCGGGGCGGTCGGGGTGCAGGGCAACCTGGTCGTTCCGCTGCCCGCCGGTCGCCGGCCCACGGACTGGGAGCGGCAGGTCGCCGGCCTGGCCGGGGCAGCGTGGATCACCGCGGACATGGCGTACCGGCGCGACGTCCTGACCACCGTGCGTGGCTTCGACGAGCGCTTCCCCCGGGCCTACCGGGAGGACGCCGAGCTCGCCGCACGCCTGCGGGCACGCGGTTACCGCCTGATCCGCGGCCGCCGCCGGGCCATCCATCCCGTGGGCGCCGCCGATCCGTGGGTGAGCGTACGCCGGCAGTCCGGCAACGCCGACGACGCTCTGCTACGCCGCCTCTACGGTCCACAGTGGAGGCAGTTGTGCGGCGTGCCGCCGGGCCGCCGCCACCGTCACGCGCTGGTCACCGCCGCCGGGGCGGTGGCTGTGGTCGCCTGGCTCGCCAGAGCCCGTCGCCCCGCCGCGCTCGCCGGTCTGGCCTGGCTCGCCGGCACCGCGGAGTTCGCGGCCCGCCGCATCGTGCCGGGCCCGCGCACGCCGCGCGAGCTGGCCACGATGGCGGTGACGAGCGTGGCCATTCCCCCGCTCGCGGTCGGGCACTACCTGCGCGGCTGGCTGCGCCACCGCGACGCCCAGCCGATGCCCGCCGCAGCGACCACCGGCATCGTCGAGGTCCGCGCGTGATCCGAGACCTCTTCGACGCGGTGCTCTTCGACCGGGACGGCACGCTCATCCGGAACGTGCCGTACAACGGCGACCCGGCCGCCGTACGCCCGATGCCCACGGCCGCCTCGGCGCTGGCCCGGCTGCGGGCCCTGGGTCTGCGGGTGGGCGTGGTCAGCAACCAGTCCGGCCTGGCCCGGGGCTGCTTCACCGGTGCTCAGTTGGCGGCCGTGCACGCCCGCATCGAGGAACTGCTCGGTCCCTTCGACACGTGGCAGGTCTGCCCGCACGACGAGACGGCCGGGTGCCCCTGTCGCAAGCCCCGCCCCGGCCTGGTGCTGGCGGCCGCGGCCGCGCTGGGCGTTCCGCCGCACCGGTGCCTGGTCGTGGGGGACATCGGTTCGGACATGACCGCCGCGCAGGCGGCCGGGGCCACCGGTGTGCTGGTGCCTACAGAGGACACTCAGCCGGCCGAGGTCGCCGTCGCCCCGCTGGTCCGGCCGGATCTGGCCGCGGTGGTGGACTGGTTGTGCGAACCGGGGCCGATCCGGCGGTTGCCCGCGCCGGCGAGGGAGGTCACCCCGGCGCCGCGCGGTCGCGTGCTGGCCGTCCGGGCCGACTCGGCGGGCGACGTGCTGCTCACGGGTCCGGCCATCCGGGCGCTCGCCCACGGATCGACGCATCTCACACTCCTGGTGGGTCCGCGCGGCCGGGCCGCCGCCCGGTTGCTGCCCGGCGTGGACGAGATCATCGAGTGGGCCGTGCCGTGGCTGGACCCGACCCCGGACGGCGTCGACCCGGACGCGGTGGCCGCGATCGTGAAGCAGTTGCAGCAGGCCGAGTTCGACCGCGCGGTCATCTTCACCTCGTTCCACCAGTCGCCGCTGCCGACCGCCCTGCTGGCCCGGCTGGCCGGCATCGGCCACGTCAGCGCCATCAGCGAGGACTACCCCGGCGCGCTGCTGGACGTCCGGCACCGCGTGGACGAGGACCTGCCCGAGACCGAACGGGCCCTGTCCCTGGCCCGGGCGGCCGGGTTCATCTTGCCGGCCGGCGACGACGGGCGGTTGCGGGTGCGCCCGCTGCCGGACGTGGCCGAGCTGACCGGTCCCGAGCCGTACGTGGTCGTCCACCCCGGCACCAGCGTCCCGGCCCGGGCCTGCCCCCCACGCGTGTGCGCGGCGATCGTCAGCGCCCTGCGTCGCGCCGGTCGCCGGGTGCTGGTCACCGGGAGCGGCACCGACGCCGCCCTGACGTCCTATGTGGCCGGTACGGACGGGATCGACCTCGGGGGTCGGACCGACTTCGCCCAGCTCGGCGCCGTCATCGCGGGCGCCGACTGCGTCGTGGTGGGCAACACCGGCCCGGCCCATCTGGCCGCCGCCGTGGGCACCCCGGTGGTGTCGCTGTTCGCGCCCACGGTGCCGTTCGCGCGGTGGGGACCGTACGGCGTGCCCACCATTCGTCTGGGCGACGCCGACGCCCCCTGCCGGGACACCCGGGCCACGCTCTGCCCGGTGCCGGGCCANCCCTGTCTGTCCACTGTAGATCCAGCNGANGTCGTCGCCGCGGTGGACCGACTGACCCGGGAGGTGCCATGCGCATCCTGACCTGGCACGTGCACGCCGCNTGGAGCACCGCGTTCGTCAACGGCGGCCACGAGTACCTGGTGCCGGTCCTGCCGGACCGCGGACCGTACGGTCGGGGCCGCCCGCGCACCTACCCGTGGCCGGCCTCGGCCCGGGAAGTCACCCCGGAGCAGTTGCGCCACGAGCACGTCGACGTGGCCGTGCTGCAACGGCCCGAGGAGGAGGAGCTGGCCCGGGCCTGGCTCGGTCGCCAAGTCCCGCTGGTCTTCGTCGAGCACAACACACCGCGCGGCGACGTGCCCAACACGCGCCACCCGATGGCCGACCGGGACGACGTCACGATCGTCCACGTCACCCACTTCAACGACCTGTTCTGGGACTGCGGCGGTACGCGGACGACCGTCATCGAGCACGGCGTGCCCACGCCGGCCGCGCGCTGGACCGGCGAGCTGCCGCGGCTCGCGGTGGTCAGCAACGAGCCGGTGCGCCGGGGTCGGGTCACCGGAACGGACCTGCTCCCCCGCTTCGCCGCCCTGGCCCCGGTCGACATCTTCGGCATCGGCGTCTCCGGCCTGCGCATCGCCAACGTCACGCCGCACGAGGACCCGCCCCAGCCGCAGATGCACGCCGCGCTCGCGCAGCGACGGGTGTACCTGCATCTGACCCGCTGGACGTCGCTGGGGCTGTCGCTCATCGAGGCGATGCTCATGGGCTGCCCGGTCGTGGTCCTCGACACCACCGAGGCCAGTCGGGCCGTCGGCCCCGGCGCCGGCGTGCTGACCACGAACGTGGCCGAGCTGATCGAGGGCGCGCGGCACTTCCTGGCCGACGAGCAGGCCGCGGCGGCGGCGGGCGCGGCGGCGGCGGCGTACGCCTCGGCCCGCTTCGGCCTCGACCGGTTCCTGGCCGACTGGGACCGCCTGCTGGCCTCCGTCGTGGGCGCGGCCGCGGGCACGGGGCCACCGGTCGCGGCCACGATCACGCGATCGGCCACCGACGCCCGAGCGGCGGTTGTCGGCAAGCCAGCGGCGACGGCGGTCGCCCCGAGTGGGACGGGAGTCGCCCCATGAGAGTTGCGCTGATCTCCGAGCACGCCAGCCCGCTGGCGGCCATCGCCGGGGTGGACGCGGGCGGGCAGAACGTGCACGTGGCCGAGCTCGCGGCCGCCCTGCACCGGCAGGGCCACGCCGTGACCGTCTACACGCGACGCGACGCGCCCGACCTGCCGGAGACCGTGCCGACGGCCCGTGGGTTCACGGTGGTCCACGTCCCGGCCGGCCCGGCCCGGCACATCCCCAAGGACGAGCTGCTGCCCTACATGCACCCGTTCGGGCTGTGGCTGGCCGAGCGGTGGGCCGCCACCGGAGCCCCCGACATCGTCCACGCCCACTTCTGGATGAGTGGCGTGGCAGCCGAGGTGGCGACCAGCGCGGTGCCGGTGCCCGTGGTGCAGACCTTCCACGCCCTCGGCTCGGTCAAACGCCGGTACCAGACGACGGCCGACACGAGCCCACCGGAGCGAGTGGACATCGAGCGCCGCATCGCGCTGTCCGCCGCCCGCGTGATCGCCCAGTGCACCGACGAGGTGGACGAACTGGCCGCGCTCGGCGTGCCGCGGTCGAAGATCAGCATCGTGGCGTCCGGTGTGGACGCCCAACGGTTCACCCCGGTGGGCCGGGCCGCCCCCCGGACTCCCGGCCGGCACCGGATCCTCACCGTCGGCCGGCTCGTGCCCCGCAAGGGCTTCGATGAGCTGGTGCACGCGCTGCCCGACCTGCCCGACGCGGAGGTGGTGGTGGCCGGCGGCCCGCCCGGCGAGCTGGACACCGACCCGGAGGCACGGCGGCTGCGCGCGCTCGCCGAGGATCTCGGCGTCGGCGACCGGCTGCGGCTGCTCGGGGCCGTGCCGCCCGAACAGATGCCGCAGTGGTACCGCTCGGCCGACGTGGTGGCCTGCACGCCGTGGTACGAGCCGTTCGGGCTCACCCCGCTGGAGGCCATGGCCTGCGGCGTGCCGGTGGTGGCCCGCGCGGTCGGCGGCCTGCGCGACAGCGTGGTGGACGGATCGACCGGCTTCCTCGTGCCGCCCGGCGACCGGCGCGCCCTGGTCGAGGCGCTGGCCGCGGTGCTGGCCGACGAGGGTCGCCGGCGCGAGTTCGGGGCGGCGGCCCGCCTGCGGGCCGTCTCACGGTACGGCTGGTCGCGGCAGGCGGCCGCGGTGGCGTCGGTCTACGCCGACCTGTACGCCCCGCGGGAGGTCCTGGTGGAGGCTCCGACATGACCCGGCGGCCGGAGGAGGGCAGGCAGATGACCAAGACAGTCCGCAGTGGACGGTCCGGTGCCGCGGCGGGCGGGCTGGCCGATCCGCTGACGGCCGACCATCTCGAGTCGTTGCGGCGTGCCCTGGCCGGGCTGCAGGCGCAGGCGTCGATCCTGGCCGACTGGGGGGCGACGCTGGCCGCCATCCTCATGGGCGACGGCCGCCTGCTGATCGCCGGCAACGGGGGCAGCGCGGCCGAGGCACAGCACCTCGCGGCCGAACTGGTGGGGCGGATGCGGTCCGACCGCCGTCCGCTGTCGGCGATCGCCCTGAACGCGGAGACGTCGAGCCTGACCGCCATCGGCAACGACTACGGGTACGCCGAGGTGTTCGCCCGGCAGGTGCGGGCGCACGGCCGCCCGGGTGACGTGCTGCTCACGCTGTCGACCAGCGGCCGCAGCCCCAACCTGCTCGCGGCCGGCGCCGCCGCCCGGGAGGTCGGGATGCTCCGGTGGGCGCTGACCGGCCCGGGGCCGAATCCGCTGGCCCAGCGCAGCGACGCCGCGTTGTGTGTGGACAGTCCCGATCCGCAGACCGTCCAGGAGCTGCACCTGGTGTGCGTGCACCTGCTCTGCGCCCACATCGAGGCGCACCTACCCCGGCACGCGTTCCCGCCCGGGCCGCCCGCGGCGACCAGCCACGTCAGTCCGCCGGCGACGGCCAGCCAGGTCGGTCCGCCGGCGACGGCCGGCCAGGTCGGACCGCCGCCGGAGGCGGTCGAGGTGACGCTGGCGCCCGCCGGCGGGGCGGAGAGGAGGCCGCGGTGACCGGACCGATCATGCCCGGACCGACCGGACCGATCGTGGTCGTGGGCGATCTGCTGTTGGACCGTGACGTCACCGGCACGGCCGACCGGCTGTGCCCGGACGCGCCGGTGCCCGTGCTGACCGAGCGCAGCACGAGCGCCCGGCCGGGCGGCGCCGGGCTCGCCGCGACGTTCCTGGCCCGCGACGGCGCGGAGGTGGTGCTGGTCGGTGCGGCCGGCACCGATGAGGCCGGCCTGCTGGTCCGCGACCTGCTGGACCGGATCGGGGTGACCTTCATCGAGGTGCCGTACGACGGGCCCACGCCGGAGAAGATCCGGCTGCGGTCGGGATCGCATCCCTTGCTGCGACTGGATCGTGGGGTGCAGCAGGGCGCCTTCGGCGCGGTCGGCGACGAGGTGCGCGAGGTGCTGCGCTCCGCGTCGGCCGTGCTGGTCAGCGACTACGGGCGGGGCATCACCGGGCTGCCGGCGATCCGCCGCCAGCTGGCCGCGGTCGCGCCCCGGGTTCCCCTGGTCTGGGACCCCCATCCGCGCGGCGCTACGCCCGTGCCCGAGGCCCGGCTGGTCTGTCCTAACCGGACGGAGGCGGCCGGGTTCGCGGCGGCCCTGGGGGCCGACCTGGACGACGGGCGCATCGACGGCATCACCACGGCGACCGACCGGGCGGTCGCGGCGGAGGCCCGGATCCTGCGCGGCACATGGCGGGCCACCGCAGTGGCCGTGACCATGGGCCACCGCGGCGCGATGCTCGCCGAGGGCGAGCACCCGCCGACCCTGGTGGCCGCGCCCATCACCGCGTCGGCCGACAGCTGCGGCGCGGGCGACCGGTTCGCCGCGGCCGCGGTGCTCGCGCTGACCCGCCGGGCCGGGGTGGCCCAGGCGGTCCGGGCTGCGGTCGCGACGGCCTCGGCGTACGTCGAGGCCGGGGGTCCCGCGGTCCTGTCGCGGCAGGACTACGTCCCCGGCGGCTCCGCCCAGCAACAACAGCTCGACGTCTATATCGACATCGAATGAACTTTGACTGTCCAGGCGGCATTCAGGCACTAACGAGGAGGCGACGGAATGAACGATGCGGCGCTGGCGGACAAGGTCGTCCTGGTCACGGGCGGCGCGAGCGGCCTCGGCCGGGCGGTGGTGGAACGGGTGCTCACCGCAGGCGGACTTCCGCTGGTGCTGGACCTCAAGCCGCCGGCCACCGACGTCCCCTACGCGGCGGTCGACCTTGTCGACGGCCGGGCCGCCGAACGGGCGGTCGACGACCTCGCCGCCCAGGCCGGTGGCCTCGACGCCGTGGTCACCGCGGCCGGGATCGACGTGCCCGGTCGCCTCGACGCGGTCACGGCGGCCGACTGGGAGCGGGTGATCCAGGTCAATCTCCTCGGTACGGCGGCGGTGGCCCGCGCCGCGCTGCCGCACCTGGCCCGCCGCCGGGGTCACCTCGTCACCGTCGCCTCCACGCTGGGCCTGCGCGCGGTCTCCGACGCCTCCGCCTACTGCGCCGCCAAGTTCGGCGTGGTCGGCTTCACCCGCGCCCTGGCCGCCGAGCTGGGCGACGCGGTGCGGGTGACCCTGCTCATCCCGGGCGGCATGCGAACCTCGTTCTTCGACGGCCGCGACGAGCAGTACCGCCCCGGGCCGGACGCGTTGCTCTGTGACCCGGCCCAGGTCGCCGATGCCGCCCTGTTCGCGATCACCGCCCCGGCCGGGGCGTGCGTCCGCGAACTGGTCGTCTGCCCACCGGTGGAGAGCTCCTACCCGTGACCGGGGCGGCCGGGGCCGATGCCCGACCGCCGGCCGTCCTCGCGCTGCGCGCGCTCGGGCTCGGCGATCTGCTGACCGCGGTCCCGGCGCTGCGGGCGCTGCGGCGGGGATTCCCCGACGCCCGGCTCGTGCTCGCCGCGCCCGCGGCCCTGGCTCCCCTGGTGGCGCGGATCGGGGCCGTGGACCAGCTGCTGCCCGTGCCGCCCGCGGTCGACGCACCGCCCGGGCCCCTGCCCGCCGCGGCCGGTCGGCCCGCGCTCGCGGTGAACCTGCACGGCCGGGGTCCACAGTCGACGGAGGCGCTGCGCCAGCTCGAGCCCGCTCGGCTGTGGTCGTACGGGACGCCCGACGGCCCGCCGTGGCGCGACGACGAGCACGAGGTCGACCGCTGGTGCCGGCTGCTCGCCTGGTACGGCTGCGCCGTGGACCGGGACGATCTCTACCTGGACACCGGCCCGGCCCCGACGGCCGGATCCCCCGGCGCAGACCCGACAGCCGGCTCCGCCAGCGCACAGCCGCGGCGCGGCCCGGTCCTGGTGCACCCGGGCGCGTCGACGCTCGACCGGCGCTGGCCGGCCGACCGGTTCGCCGCGGTGGCCCGCGCCCTCGCCGCGCGGGGCTACCCCGTCCGGGTGACGGCCGGACCGGCCGAGCAGGATCTCGCGGCCCGGGTCGCCGTCGCCGCCGGGCTGCCCGCCACCGCCGTCGCCGGCTCGATGGACCTGGCCGCCCTGACCGACCTCGTGGCCAGCAGCCGGCTGGTGGTCTGCGGCGACACCGGCGTCGCCCATCTCGCCACCGCCTGCCGGACACCGTCGGTGGTGATCTTCGGACCGCAACCGCCCTCCCGCTGGGGTCCGCCGGCCAACGGCCGGCACCGGGTGCTCTGGTCCCCCGCCGACCCCCGCGACCCTGACCCGCGTCCCCGCCGGATCGGCACCGCCGACGTGCTCGCCGCCGCCGAGGAGTTGCTGGCCGCCGCGGCCTCCTGAGGACCGGCCGCTTTTCCTCAGGGCCCGGCNGGTTCCCTGACGCCGNTTGGNTCCTGACGCAACGCCGACAGATCCGNGGCCCCGCTGACCGCATCGGGGTCCGGTGGTCGCCCCCACCCCATTTGTCCGTCCACATCGGACACGGTGAAGTACCTCACGATCGCTTGGTCCGGCTCGTCCGGTGGACCAGGCTGGGTCGTCGCCGACGCCTGGCCCGACTCGCCGTGTCCTCCGGGGGCAGACTGTGACTGATGCGCCGGCTCGCCGAGCGAGCCAGCGGTTGCGAACGACCTTCGCCGCCCTGAGATTTCCCAACTACCGGCTGTGGGCCGGAGCGGATCTCGTCTCCGTGACGGGCAGCTGGATGCAGACCTTCGCGGTGAGCTGGTACGTCCTGGAGGCGACCGGCTCGGCGGCGAGCATGGGATTGACGGTCCTCTTCCAGGCCCTGCCCGCGCTGGTCCTGTCGCTGGTCGGGGGCGGCCTGGCCGACCGGCTGCCGGCCCGGCCGCTGCTGGTCGTCACCCAGCTCATCCACGCCCTGTTCGCCGTGGCGCTGGCCGCGATCGCGTGGTCGGACGGGACGCACGTTCCGCTCGTGTACGCGATCGCCGCCGCTGGCGGCCTCGTCTCGGCCGTCGAGGGCCCGGTCCTGGGCCGGTTCTCATCGACCATGGTGGACGCGGCCACCCTGCCGAACGCGGTCGCGCTCGGCTCGGTGATCAGCTCGGCCGGGCGGATTCTGGGGATGGCGACCGCCGGCGTGCTCGTCGCCGTCGCCGGGCCCGGGCCGGCCTTCGCGGCCAACGCGGTCAGCTTTCTCGGCGTCATCGCCGCACTCATGCTCATCAGGACCGATCGCCTGTACGCCCTGACCGACGGGGCTCAGCGGGTGCGCCGGGGCGTGCGGGCCGGCCTGCGCTACGCCGCCACCCAGCCCGTCCTGCTGCTGACGCTGGGCTTGGCGCTGGTGCTGGGCAGCCTGGGCCGCAACTACCAGGTGACCATGGGCGCGATGAGCGCTGGCCCGCTGGAGGCCGGCGCCAGCGGGTACGGCGTGCTCTCCACGGCGTTCGCCGTCGGCACCGTGCTCGGAGGCCTGCTCGCGGCGAGCCGGGCCGAGTTGGGTCTGCGCACCCTCGTCGGGCTCGGCGTCGTGACCAGCCTGCTGCAGATGACGGCCGGGCTCGCGCCCAGCGTGGCGACCATGGCGGCGGTCATCGTGCCGATCGCGGCCGGCGCGGTGATGATCGACACGACCGTGACCACCCGGGTGCAGCTCGACTCGCCCGGAGCCATGCGCGGCCGGGTGCTCGGTCTGGCCGCGGCCGTGAGCGGCGCCTCCGGGGCGCTCGGCGCCCCGCTGCTCGGCCATCTCTGCGAGCAGATCGGGCCCCGCCTCACCCTCGGGGTGGCGGGCGCGGTGACCGCCCTCGCGTGCGTCGTCGCCGGGCTGGCCCTGGCCAGCCAGCGCGGCCTCAAGCTGCGCTCGGCCGAGGTGACCCGGACGCTGCGCGAGGCCCTGGGCCTGCCGTCCCGGGCCGCGGCGCCGGCCCCGGTGCCCTCGACCGCCCCCGTCTCGAGCTGACCGCCGCGCGATCCACTGTGGACTGTCATGTCCGGCCGCGGCGTCTCGCCGCACATCGAGGTGCCACCCGGCCCGCGCCTCACGCGCTCATCAGGCGGCGCAGCAGAGCGAGGCTGCGGGTGAGCTGCCGCGACACGTGCATCTGCGAGATGCCGAGCTTGTCGCCGATCTGGCTCTGGGACATCTCCTCGACGAACCGCAGGGTCAGCATGGTCCGCAGTCGCTCCGGCAGCTTAGGCCACGCCCGGTGCAGGGCGTCCCGGTCTGCGATCGCCTCGATGTCCTTGTCNGGGCTGCCGATNACCTCACCGACCTCGGCCACGTCGTCGTCGCCGTANCCGGGCCAGTTCAGCGAGCGGGCCGAGTGNACGGCCTCGCCNTCCCGNGCCCGGCGNACCTCCTCCTCNGAGATGTTCAGGTGNGCNGCGAGNTCGGCNGTGGTCGGCANCCGCTGCAGCCGCTGNGCCAGCACNGGCTCGGCCGCGCGGACCTCCTGGTACAGCTCCTGCATCCGNCGGCTNACCTTGACCGCCCANCCCTTGTCNCGGAAGTGACGCTTGAGCTCNCCGAGNATNGTGGGCACCGCGAAGTGNCGGAACGGGATGCCCCGNCTGGCGTCGTACCGGTCCACGGCGAGGATCAGGCCGAGTGTCGCCACCTGCACAAGGTCATCGATAGGTTCCCCAGTATTGCGGTAGCGCATGGCCTCCCGCCGAGCGGCCGGAGCGCAACGGCAGATGATGTACTCCCGCAGCCGCGAGCGGGCCGGATCATCGTGCGACATCTGGCCAAGTTCGGCCAGAAGGGAGTCCAGGACCGGCCAGCCACTGTCGTCCCACCCGACCGCCCGACCTCCCTGGGCTCGGCTGGCGCCCTGGCCTCGCCCGGCGCCCTGGCCTCGGCGGCCCCGGGCCGGGGCCGGGTGTGGGCCGTCCGCCGCCTCCGAGGCGCCGTCCTCGGCGCCGGTCGGCCGCTGTGCGGCCCGGGAGGCCGTTGCGTCGCGTGCGGCCCCCGTGCCACGACGGTCGCCGACCCTACCGTCGGCGGGTCCGGGAGCCGAGCGTCCGAGCAGTCTCTGCGTCATGTCCGCTCCAAGCGCGTTGCGTCCTCGCCGACGAGGACGGGCGGAGTCCTCCCTTTGATCTGTTCCTACCTGGATCGGCGGGGGTCCGGCGGCACAACGGGCAAGATGGCGTCGAAGGGCCGCGCAAGCGGGGGACAGCGCCTCAAGGCGGGCGCCGCGCGACGAGGAGATCGACAGATGACGTTCGCCAGCGATCTGATCGGCTGGCTGGACCGGGAACGCTCCCGTGGTCACCGCATCGTGCTGGCCGGCGGATGTTTCGACATCCTGCACGTGGGTCACGTCAGTTATCTGCAGGAGGCTCGCGCCCTGGGCGACACACTGGTGGTCGGGCTCAACTCGGACGAGTCCGTCCGGCGGCTCAAGGGACCGCAGCGCCCGATCAACCCGGTCTGGGCCCGCGCCACCGTGTTGGCGTCTTTGTCCTGTGTGGATCGAGTCGTCGTCTTCGACGAGTTGACGCCACACAAGCTCATCACCACCGTGCGGCCGGACGTGTACGCCAAGGGCGGTGACTACACCCCACAGACCCTTCCGGAATGGTCCCTGGTCGAGTCGCTCGGCGGCCGGGTGGCGATCCTGAGCCATGTGCCCGGCTACTCGACCACCGACCTGATCGCGCGCCTGCACGCCGAGCCCGCCACGGTGACGTGATGATCCGGCCGGGAGTCGTCGGAAAGACCTGACATGGCAACCATCACCGAACGCCGGTCGGCCGCCGTACGTGCATCCACAGTGGACAGCCTGCGGGTGGGTCTGCGCGTGCTGCTCCCGATCTTCGCCGAAGGCCCGGTCATCCGCCGTCCCGCGGTGACCGCGCTGGCGGAACGGCTCGGTTGGGAGCAGGGCATCGTCGATGTGATGAGCAACCTGCGCCGACGGTACGGTGATGGACCCCTGCTGGTGCGCGTGGCNGGCCGTCGGGCTGCCCTCGTGCTCGCCCGGGACGACGTCGGCCGCGTGCTGGCCGAGTCCCCCGAGCCGTTCTCGGCCGCCAGTAGGGAGAAGCGGGCGGCCCTACGCCAGTTCCAGCCGGACGGCGTGCTGCTCTCCACCGGCGAGCTGCGGCACCACCGCCGGGTCTTCAACGCCCGGGCCCTGGACATGGGCCAGGCGATGCACCGGCTGACCGGATCGATCACCGGCGTCGTCGAGGACGAAGTGACGCGCATGCTCGCCGCCTGCGCACCGACCCTGGACTGGCCGCGGTTCGCTGACACGCACGCCCGGCTCGTCCGCCGGATCGTTCTCGGGGACAACGCCCGCGACGACGTCGAGCTGACCCGGGAGCTGGATCGCCTGCGCCGGCGGGCCAACTGGTCGTACCTGCTCCCGACGGCCCGGCGGCAGCGGCGAGCGTTCCAGGCCCGGCTGTCCGAGTATCTGGCGGCCGCCGAGCCCGGCAGCCTGGCGTCGATCGTGGCGGCCACCGCCGCCAAGGCCGGCGTCGACCCGTACGGTCAGGTGCCCCACTGGCTGTTCGCGTTCGACGCCGCCGCGGCCGCCACATTCCGTGCGCTGGCCGCGCTGTCCGTCGATGCCTCGGCTCGGTCCCTTGTGGAGAGTGAATGCCAGCCCGGCGTGGCCGTGCGGCCCTACCTGTCCGCCAGCGTGCTGGAGGCGGTGCGGCTGTGGCCGACCACGCTGGTCATCCTGCGGGACACCACCACCAATCTCCAGTGGGGCGGCGCGCACCTCAGGGCCGGCACCGCAGTGATCATCGTCAGTTCGTTCTTCCACCGGGACGAGGCCGCCGTCCGGGCCGCCAACCGGCTCGACCTCCGTTCGTGGATCGACGGAACGTTCGACGCCGATCCCGGCATCGTGCCGTTCTCCGCCGGGCCCGTCCGCTGCCCCGGCCGCGACCTGGTCACGTTCACCGGGGCCACCGTGCTGGCCACCATCCTGGCCGAGCACGACGTCCGGCTGGTTCGACCGATGCTGGACCCGACCGCGCTGCCGGTGTCCCTCGACCACTTCCGGATCCGGTTCGCCGTCACACCGAGTCCCGGGGGCGGCGCCGGCCGGTGAACGGGGTCGACGCCATCGTCATCGGAGCCGGGCCCAACGGCCTGGTGGCGGCCAACCTGCTCGCCGACGCCGGCTGGAGCGTCGTCGTCCTCGAGGGGCAGGCCGAACCCGGCGGTTCGGTGCGGACCGCCGAGGTGACCGCGCCCGGCTTCCGCAACGACCTGTGTAGCTCCTTCTTCCCCCTCTCGGCCTGCCCGTCCCCGATCGCCTTCCTCGGGCTGGAGGACTTCGGCCTGCGCTGGCTCCGGTCGCCGACCGTGCTCACCCACCTCACGCCGGACAACACGGCGGTCACGCTCGCGACGGACCTGGCCGCCACCGAGGCGTCGCTGGATCGCTTCGCCGACGGTGACGGGCGGCGGTGGCGCCGTGTCGTGTCGGAGTGGAGCCGGATCGAGCCCGACTTCCTGCGGGTCCTGTTCACACCGTTCCCGCCGCTGCGCCCGGCCGTGCGGCTGGTCCGCCGCACCGGGATCGGCGACGCCCTGCGGCTGGCCCGGCGGATGCTGCTCCCCGCCGCGATCCTGGGCCGGCAACTGTTCGCCGGACAGGGCGCGCGCCTGCTCGTGGCCGGGCTGGCCCTGCACACCGACGTGCCGCCGACGTCGACGGCGAGCGGCGGCTTCGGGCTGCTCATGGCCATGCTCGCCCAGCGGTATGGCTTCCCGGTGCCGGAGGGCGGCGCCGGGTCCCTCACCCAGGCCCTGGTCAGCCGACTGCGGTGGCGCGGCGGCGAGGTGGTGTGCGGTGCCCCGGTGGTGCACATCGACGTCCGGCACGGAGCCGCCCGTGGCGTGCGCACGGCCGACGGCCGGGCCTGGTTCGCCCGCCGGGCCGTCCTCGCCGACGTTCCGGCACCGACGCTCTACCGCGAGTTGCTCCCGGCCTCGGCCGTGCCGGCGCGCGTCTTCGACGACCTGGCGGCGTTCGAGTACGACCTGGCGACGGTAAAGGTGGACTGGGCGCTGGCCCACCCGATCCCCTGGCAGGCGCCCGAGGCGGCGGGCTCCGGCACCCTCCACATCGGACTCGACGGCGACGGCCTGACTCGCTACGCCGCGGCGCTGAGTTCGGGGCGGATCCCCGAGGAGCCGCTGCTGATCTGCGGCCAGATGACCACGGCCGACCCGTCCCGGTCACCGGCCGGCACGGAGTCGTTCTGGGCGTACACCCACCTGCCCCACCGCCGGACGTGGTCGCCGGAGGAGATCGCCGGTGTCGTGGCGGCGATGGAGCGTGTGCTGGAGAACGCCGCCCCCGGGTTCTCCTCCCTGGTGCTCGCGCGCCGCGTCGCCGGTCCGGTCGAACTGGAGCAGGAGAACCCCAACCTCGTCGGTGGCTCGCTGGCCGGCGGCACGAACGCGGTCCACCAGCAGGTCTTCCTCCGCCCGATCCCGGGCCTCGGCCGGGCCGACACCCCGGTCGACCGCTTCTACCTGGCCAGCGCCAGCGCCCATCCGGGCGGTGGCGTCCACGGTGGACCCGGCGCGAACGCGGCCAAGGCCGCGCTGGCCCGCGACCGCCGGCTGAGCGGCCCTCTCTATCGGGCCGTCGTGCAGGGCGCCCAGCGACGCCTCTACGCGAGCCGGTAGCGGCACACTGGAATACGACTCGCACATCGACACCACGAACCGCCCCGTCCGGAACTCGGCACGCCGGCGGGCTGAGAGCAGGCCGAGCGGTCAGGCTAGCCGCGATTCATCTCGCTCACGGCGGCCCGCATGGTGCGCCCGTCGGCGGGCTCCGTGCGGCGCATCGCCAGGTCCTCCAGCCGCCGCAGCGACTCGCGGTTGCGGTAGTGCAGGGCCAGGTCGTTCACCTTGATGCGCAGCCACCGCAACGGGCCGCGGTGGAACTCCTCCTCGAGGGCGACCACGGTCTGGTCCGGGCCGGCCTCCTCCAGGGCGATGCTCACGACGGCCTCGCCCAGCGGCCACAGGTGGGGGCTGACGACGAGCAGGGACGGCGGTTCGCACCGGAGCGAGACCGTGCGGTCGTGCAGCGACATCGGCCACGGCCCGGCCTGGTGGTGGATGACGGCGCCGGGCTCCGGCCAGCGCTCGTCGACCGCGCGCACGTGCGCCGCCCCGACCACCCAGTCGCTGTAGGACCATCCGTTGGCGAGGACGGCGAACACGGCCTCCCGCGGCGCCGCCATCGTGTGCTGCACCAGCGCCATCGCTCGACTCCCCTCCTGCACCCGGTCGGCTCGTCCGCGGGTCAGGGCGGCGCCATCGGCCCGACGTCCTCCCCCACGACGTCCTCCCCGCGACGTCCTCCCCCGCGACGTCCTCCCGGAGACCTCCCTCACCCAGGCCGGGCCCATCCGATGGCGCCAGGCCAACGGCTGTCCGGGTTGGCCGAACCGCTGCCCGGGCTGGCCGAACCGCTGCCCGGGTTGGCCGACCGCTGTCAGGAACAGACAACACCACCGCCGACCCCGCGCGGCCGCAAATCGGTGACGTTCGCCGCTCCGCGTTCCCCGCCCCGATGACCCGACAGGGTCACCCGTCAGGGGACGCGGCCGGGCCGCCGGGCCAGCCAGACGATCACGGCCACGATGCCGGCGGCGACCACACTGCCCACGAGCGGGGCGAGGATGCCCTGCGCCTGCGGGAGCCAGGCGGCGGCCACCAGGCCGAGCGCACCCAACCCGACGCTGGCCACGACGACGAGCGACGTGCGCAGCGCCCAGCGGGCGAGCGCCCCCCGGTTGACCGCGGTGTCGTTGGGCAGCACCGCCGCGAACGCCGCCGCGGCGTGGGCGACGTACAGCGCGGCGGCGAGCCCCAGCACCCGGGCGGACGACATATCCAGGTCAGTAAATGTCGTGGCCGCCAGCCAGACGACGCCGATCGTGACGAGCGCGAAGCCGACCGCCCGCGTGCGCGGGAACAGCGCGGCGGGCAGGGCCAGGCCGACGGCCACGGCCAGGATCACAGGCGGCCAGACCACGGACAACGGGACGCTCACCAGCAACGCCACCACCAGCGCGCCGAAGACGAGCACGCGCAACAGGAGCACTGCCGCCGTCGTCCGGCGCAGCGTGGCGATCATCGCCCGGACCCGGGTGAGCAACCCGAGGCTGGCGTAGCGCAGGTCGGCCAGCAGCACGCTCATCGTGCACCGAGCCGACCAGCCGCGGCCATGCGGGCCATGTCGTGCAGGACCTGATCCAGCGATCCTGGGCCGATCCAGGCCGTCACCGGAACGCCGGCCTCGTGCAGCAACCCGATGAGGTTCTGCCGTTCGAGCCACCACAGACGCTGAGCCACCGCATTCCATCGAGACCCCGGCATCCGTCGCTGGCCGAGGCTCCCCAGCGTGTCGACCGCCACGACCGACCGGCCGGCCCGAGCCAGCGTGGCGATCGTCTCCGTGCTCTGCGGGCCGAGCAGCGGCGTGAGCACGACGACGAGCGCGGCGTTGGGGATGATGGACGGGTCGAGCCCGAGCCTCGGGCTCGCGCCCCCACTGGCCCGGGTATCCAGCAGCCAGTCGAGCGCGGTGATCAACTGACGGCGGCCGGACGCGGGGCGCAGGTAGCGGGGCCGGCCCGAGTACTCGACCAGGCCGACGCGGTCACCCTGGCGGAGGTAGTGGTCGCAGATCGCCGCGGCCGCCCGCACCGCCGTGTCCACAACGGACGCTTCCCCGCGGATCCCGCCGGAGGTTCCGGCCTCGTAGAGCACGTCCAGCAGGACGACCACCTCGGCGTCCCGGTCCGACAGGCTCGCCGCCACGTGCACGTCCCGCGTGCGCAGGGTCACCCGCCAGTCGATGCGGCGCAGCCGGTCGCCGGGACCGTACCGGCGTACCCCCGACAACTCGCCGTCCTCGCCGGGCCGGCGGGACCGGTGCACCCCGACAAGCGCGGCGGACCGGGGCATCGCCTGGTCGGCCCGGAACGGGGGCACGGCCGGGTACACCCGCAGCGTCAGGGCCGGCGCCACGACGGTGCCGCTGACGAGCAGGCCGTCGGCGGCGACGCCGTACGCGACGGCCGGTCCGACCTGCTGGTAGCCCCAGCGCAGCGCGGTCGCCTTCGAGTCCACCCGCCGGACCGGACCGGCGGGGCGCAGTCCGCGGTCACTCGGCCGTTCGCGCGCGCCGGCCTCGGCCGCCGCCACGTCGCCGGCGTACGGACGGGCCCCGTCGGCCAGCTCCAACCAGGGCGAGATGGTCAGCCGGCCGACGACGAGATCGAGCGGCACCCGGTCCTCATTGGACAGTTCCAGGGCCACGCCGACCGTGCCGCCCTCGGCCGCGTCCTCGTCGGCGATCTCGACCGCCACGACCGGAGGCCGGGCCGGTCGCCGACGCAGGCCCCAGGCGACCCCGATGGCGAAGGGCGCGGCGAGCACGACAAGATCCACCCGCCCCAGGATGACTCCGGCGAAGGCGGCCAGGCCGCCGAACAGCACCGCCCGCCCCAGGGCCCGGGTCGGTACCCATGGGGTCTCCTCGGGGTCCACAACGGACGGTGACGTCATGGGGCGCTGTGCATGGGCAGGGCCGCCGTGACCGGGGCCGGCACGTTGGCGAGCACGTTAGCGACCACCTGGGTCGAGTCGACGCGGCGCAGCCACATCTCGGGGCGCAGGGTGACGCGGTGGGCGAGGGCGGCGACCGCCACCCGCTTGACGTCCTCGGGCACAACGTAGTCGCGGCCGTCCATGGCGGCGACCGCCCGGGACATCAGCATCAGCGCCAGCGAACCGCGCGGCGACGCGCCGACGAGGACCGAGGGGTGCTCGCGCGTGGCCACGGCCAGGTCGACCATGTAGCGACCGACCGAGTCCTCCACCGTCACCTCCTCGATCGCGCGCTGCATGGCCACCAGGGTCGGCGGATCGACGACCGGCTCGAGGTGGGTCTCCTCCCGCCGCCGCGCGAGGCGCCGGTGGAGCACGCCCCACTCCTCCTCCCGGCTGGGGTAGCCGAAGCTGACGCGGATGAGGAACCGGTCCAGCTGCGCCTCCGGCAGCGGATAGGTTCCCTCATGCTCGATGGGGTTGGCCGTGGCCAGCACGTGGAAGGGCTGCTCCAGGACGTACGTCGTCCCTTCGACCGTGACCTGCTTCTCCTGCATCGCCTCCAGCAGGGCCGCCTGCGTCTTCGGCGGGGTCCGGTTGATCTCGTCGGCGAGCAGGAGGTTGGTGAAGATCGGCCCCGCCCGGAAGGTGAAGTCGTGGCTTCGCTGATCGTAGAGGAACGACCCGGTCACGTCGGCGGGCAGCAGGTCGGGCGTGAACTGCAGGCGGCGAAAACCCAGCCCCAGTGCCTGGGCCAGGCTGCGGGCCGTCAGCGTCTTGCCGAGGCCGGGCAGGTCCTCGAGCAGGACGTGTCCACCGGCGAGCACGCCCGCGAGCACCAGCTCGAGCGTGTCACGCTTGCCCACGATCACCGTGCCCACGGCGTCCAGCACCTGCGCGGCCAGCCGCCCCACGTCCGCCACCGAGAGCGTGGCCTGCCGCGTCATCGTCACCTCGTCATGCCTTTCCATCGATACGCTCATCAACCCACATACGTTCGAGATCGGCCGTCGCCGACACGATCTCGCGGTAGCTGACCGACCGGCGGTGAGAACCCAGCAGACGCCACAGGCCCTCCCCGACGATGGCGCGCGCCCGGTCGGGATCGGACGCGCGGGTGATGCCATACCGCTGACGCAGCCGCTCATCCACGAGTTCCCCGATGCGCGCCCCGACCGTCCGGACGAACCGGCCGGAGTCGGCCACCACCTTGGTGTCCCCCCACTCCAGTAACCGGCTCCAGCGCCGAACCGCTACGGCCAGGCCGTCGTCACCGCTGCTGGCGCCCGGCTCGAACTGGCGCGGCAGGCGCGGCGGCCGTACGAGGTCGCCGACCCGCAACCAGGCGGGCTCGCCGACCAGCCGCGCCGCCTGCCGGACCAGCATCGCCCCGGAACAGGCGGCGAGGATGAGCGGGTACGGTGGCGGCGTACCCACGGCGCTGAGCAATATATAGACAACCGCCGACGTCAGGAAAGACGTCAGGGCGGTCCCGACCAGCCACGGACGCTCCCGTCGGATCAGCCGCGACGGCGGCAACGCCACGCCCACGCTCAGCAGGTCGTCCAGCCGCGCGTAGTCGGCCGCCTGCGATCGTCGCGGTCGCGTCATGACGGGCTCCGCACGTCGACCGGGTCCACTGGGCGGACGAGCTCGTCGCGTACCTGCATCAGGGCCGCCCGGGCCTGCTCGCGCATCCCCGCGTCGATGACCGACGGCGCGAACCGTGCCTGCCGGTACACCGCAGCGAACTCGGCGAGCACGGATGCGGTGACGTCGTGCTCGGCCAGCAGCCGCTCGACCAGGTCCGTCGAGGTGTCGCCCGGCCGCCGTTGCGTGCCGGCGGCGGCCGCGGCTGCCTCCAG
>Ga0065720_1019538_pt1 | contig 24104 bp, 17 predicted proteins | sample Thericmetagenome_FD_59107 | JGI IMG/M metagenome (GOLD analysis project Ga0065720, IMG submission 59107) | Thermophilic microbial communities from the Joint Bioenergy Institute, California, USA of rice/straw/compost enrichment - eDNA_2 v2... | ecosystem: Engineered > Solid waste > Grass >... | reverse complement strand
TTTTTTTTTTTTTTTTTTTTTGGGAAGGAGGGTTTACAGGGGAGGAGTAAGTCCAAATATATTCTTCGTATTTCTTTCTTTCCTCTCCTGCCTGCATCACTGATTCGTAATATATCTAGTACCATGGAAATTTAAATCGGCCATGGTTCTAGACTGAACTGTTGAGGCAGAAACGTCTTGCTTTCGATTGCTTTCAACTGTCCAATCATCCCAGAGACTTGATCATCTTCGAATGCCTTAGTTAAAATGCAGGTTGCAGAACAGCTCCTGGAGTTGCGGTTCTGCCTTGTGTTGGCAATATATGAAGCTGTCAAAGCTGGCCTTGCAAGATGAAGTTTTGAGCGACTGACATTTGGTAGCAGCGGGGAGAAGTTCCTGGAGAACTCCAGACAAAAACCAGATGTTCTGTTACAAGAAACTGGGTATCATTCTCCGCACCATACAGGTCATCATACAAAACCTTAATGTACCATGCAAACGGCATAGCGACTAAAGCGCCCATTCGTCCTTATCGTCATCATCCTTGATGAACGGCTCATTGATCCTCCGAATAGCGTAATCACTGCATAGAATGCTGTTCTCGTCGTTAACGTCACATCGCAAGCTCAGCATGAATTGCTTTCGAGGAGTAAACTCACCAAGCAGAAGCAATCAGAGCATCCAACTCCGCAATCATCGCCTCCCTCTTCTCCCCATTGACCAAGCCCTTACTAATCTGCACCTGACACTCCTTGATTCTCCTTGCTTTCGCAGGCGGGGCCTGCTCCAACACTCTCTTGGCCAGACAGTCTGAATGGAATGCGTGCTGGCAGGGAAACACGAAAAACTGCCTGCTCAGCAGCGGCAGTCCACAGGCATAGCACTTCTCACCGGGCTCGACTATCGCGTACCGCTTGTCGAGCGCTGCGATATCCACCTTGATGTTGGCTGCCGTCTGGCTCGCTTCGTCCATTTCTCGCCGCAGCGCGTCGATGTTGCGGCTGTAGTCTTCCAGAGCCGCGCAAATCTCTTCTTTAAAGTCATCAATCACCACGAAATCCGGGAAGAAGGGGATCAAATCCTCAATCTTGAGCAGGTCACACCGGCGCAGGAAGTCAATGGCCGTCTTGATGCCATCCGACTGCTGCGATATCACCTTTTTGGCGACCTTCAACCATAGCTTCTTCCGCAGCTGTGGGTTGGAAATGGGCCTATCGGCGATAATGGACGCCAGCTCAACCTCGTCGTGGGCTAGCGCCAGATCCACCGCCGCCCCGTACTGACCCATGCTGGTGTAGATATGTGCGCATGACAATACGCGGCGGTGCTGGATGCACAGGCGTAGAGCAAAGTCCGGATCGTAGTTCGGCTCTTCTCCCTGGGACTCGAGATATTCAAGCAGGGCAGACTCATCCTTGGACGGATGGGATGCATAGATAGAGACAAGTGTATTATGCACCGCCGAGTCGGTTGAGCCAAGCTGGTTGACGACGTACAGAAGATAGCGAACGGCCTGGTTTTTGGCCAGCGGACCCTTGTAGTTTCTGTCGTACTCCAGCATCGCCGGAATGAGGTTGCGCGGATTGAGATTGCTCTGACGCATGAGGATCTCGACTAGCTCAGTGGCAGCATGGGTCATAAGCACGCTGCTATATCGATAAAAGACTTCGGGATCCGTCTGCTTCTTGAGCACCTTCAGCGCCTCAGTCCAGCGTTCTCGCTGAACCCAGTATGAAAGGACATAGTTGTAATCGTTGATCGCGTTAGCGTAGTAGAGAAGCTCCTCTTCCCTCCCGTGGCTGCCAATCACATCGTAGACTGTCTTACGGTCGAGATCCCCTTTGTGTTTATTGATGAAATCCTGGAACTCGGCACGAACAGCTTCCAGCTGCTCCTTGGTCTGATTCGGGTTGAGCGTCTCGGAGAGCTCTGCTCCTGTAATGATGGTATCGTCGAGCGAGTTTAGCTTGGCCATGAACACCTCAATCAACCACGTTGCTATCATCATCCGCTGCATGACTGCTGACTTTTTGTATGTAGCCAACTTAGTTAATAGATATTTGCGCAGGGCATCTGGTTGTTCGTTGTCGATGAACGTGAGCGCCACCTCCTCAAAAGGCTTGCTGCTCTTGCCGTAAACGGCGGCAGCTTCGAGAAATTGTCCCTTGCTTACAAGATGGTCCCCTGACGCGATGGCCACAGCATCTTTTTCGGCTGGCGTGTGCGCATATTGCAAGGCGGCATCGAACTGCTGCAGCTGCAACATAATCTTCCAGATATCACGGTCCTCATCCCTTGGGACTATCTCAAAGATCTCCTGCGGTGTAAACAGCCAAAAAGTGCTCTTCTGCTGATCCACACAAAGCCCAACCGCTTTCTGGCCGGGGTTCAGGATGGTCTGGTCGTAAATAATTGATCCGGTCAGCCGGTTGGCAATCACGACCCGACCGGCAACGAGGCTCACGATATGCCACTGTGTGAGCGCCACTGCATCAACATACTCGGTTGATAGCTGCCTCCGGGACGCCCCTTCGGGGTTGGCCAGCTGAGCCCGCGGAAGCAGCTTGGCCTCGGCAAAGACCTTGGCCCCTAGCTCAGACAGAGGGCCTTTAAGGAGGAGTTTCCCATGGTACACGCCGTGTGATGACAACCAGGCAAACGTGCGCTCAGGAACTTCATCCTCGCGGAACCGGGGTGACGGCTGCTCTGCGTCTGGAGACACAACCAACATGGACATAGCCGCAGCCGAGGCGCCTGATAAGGCATGGACTGTGGGCTGCTCTGCTTCAAACAACTTATCATAAATGGATGCGCCACCACCACTGTCATGCCCCCGACCAATCTTCCCAACCCAATGGAAGAGCCGGCTCGAGGTAGCGACCAACACGCGCCGCGTATCCTTGTGGCCAGGTAACGAGTCTGCCCAAAGTCCGGTAATGGGACCATCCGGAAGCTTCTGCACCAGCTTCAGATATTTGTCCTCCCGGCGGTAAAACTCTGTAGAGGTCTCGATGTAGGCCTCGTAGATGTTGCCATCTGCGGCGCCAATGAGGATTTCGCGCGTTGACTGGGTAGGAAGCGCAGGACTCCAGGCAATGCTTTCGATTACGACCCCACGCAGGCGGGCAAGCGGCCGTGGCTGGCGTGACTGCGAGTGTAGATAGTAGTTCTCGCCGAGGGACGTGCAAATGATGAGGTGCGAGGCGGTTGGGTCCAGAAACATGCGCCGAATGACGCCTACCTCTGACGGCTTCTTGGGGAGATCGATATCTGGGAACAACGGAAAAGGTCAGTGACTGCTTGTTCCAAAACCGTAATTACAGGAGGATATGGGATGGAGGGTGCACACACCGTCGATGTCCTCTGGCTTGTTGAGATCGATCCGCAATATCCTGCCGTTGGAGAGAGCGATGACGAGGACGTTGTTGGCAGCTTGGCCGGCCACAAAGTCGGCGGCAACAGAGAACTGAAGCTGGACAGGCAAGACCTCAAAGATAGGGTGGGTCGCGTCGGCGAGCTGGAGGTTGGCGATAGCGTCGGCGGCGGCGAAGCCGCTGGACAGATCGAGCGCCATTGGGACGAGAGGGTTATGGCGTCAGGACATCAGATACCGTATCAGATCCGCATGTTGAATCGGGCAAGGTAAGCACTTGGGCTTCCAAGTCCGAGAAGAAGTGTTAAGTGTCGGGTATGGTCGGTGGCGTGTGTGCAAGTTGCTGAGGTTGGTTAGGGGTTCCAAGCTGCCGGGGCTGCTGTGTTTAATGGTTGGGACCGTGGAAAAGTGGTGCGGGAGGAAGGTCTGTCAGTCCTGTCTGTCGGCGTCGTCACCGCGCCAGCTCCTCTCAGTTTTGACCCCAGCAGCTTGGGCAAGGGCACGGGCTCAAGGAGTTGGGGCTCCCTCCCCCACAGCAGCTCCCCGCACATACAAACGGTACCGTGTGTGCCTGTAAAAGCGTGGAGAGCCTCCCAAGTCCCGACTGACCGTTGCGGCGTTTCCGCCTGGCTCGCATTTGGATTGTACGAGATCATCAGTCTTCATCCCTCAAGAGGATATCCATTTTATTTCCACTACTACGCATTATACCGATTCACCTTACGAATGAGCCGGTTCGCTGGCAGAAAGCGCTGCTTGTATAACCTCACGTATGGCATGTCAGGTCTGGCACTGGGTACCTTACTTCAACATATAGCATAATACTGGCGAAATACTCCCCCCTCCCCCCCGTCTTACCCCTAAACCTCCATCTTCTCTCCGTCGGTCACTCTTCACATCTCCCCTCTTCTCCTGGCTGCCGTCAAGCTGTTTGGTCCAAGTCATTTCAAGACCGTCCATGTGCAGCATGCCGACGTGAATCCTCGGTCTGTGGAAGCCCAATGGGTACGTAAACGCATTATGTACACGCAAAGAGTCGATGGGTATCTACATGACTGTCAACATGTCCTCTCCTGTCCTGCATCATGGCACAAACTACCGGTAGGTAGGTAGGGTCGGTAGGTGACTTAGGCATGCTTGCCGCTCGCTACTCCGTGCCATCGCTTATTGGCGAAGACCTTGGAACGTGCCCCCGTCATTCCATCCGTTCCCTCACCTTCTCACCTCTTCATCCTCCATATGGACTCCCCAACGCCAACCAACCAAAATGTGCCCCTAACCTGCTCGTCGAAGCCCCAGTAGGATCTGATGAACCAGGCAGAAGTCAAAGTCGTTTTCCATTACCAACTTATGCAAACTTATGAGAGTTCATGACGCCTGCTCGGGCACGATATCACCCCCGCCAGTTGCGCTCTCATCCCCGCTTAGCTCGAGGATCTCGCCGTTTTCGCTCAATGCCTTGGCTGTCCACTGCCCCGCCACAAGCGGCTTGCGGGCGATGACAAAGCGAGCTTTAATAGCGAACTTTTCTGTACGGGTTGTGTCAGAAGCGATAGCCTTGATTTCGTTTCCAGCCTGTTTGCAGAGGTCTACCACATCCTCGAAATCCCAACCGAGATATTTGGTCAATAACCGCCCGCACTCAGCCTCAAGGCCCGACACCAGAATCAACGCCACGTCCCTACCATACCAGTCATTCTCGAGGGCCCCAATGCCGAGTTCGTACACCTTTTCGTGGAAATCAACAAAGCCCACATCCGTCAGTCGTTGCTTCTCAAGGTGCCGTCCATCACGGGGCTTCCCAGTCAGCTCCACGGCCTCTCTGACAGCCCTGGCAAGCGTCTGAAAGGCTGAGCCCGGAGGGAAGAATGCCAGGATGCCAGGGTCAGCAAACCAGTCCACCCAGTCAATCACCTCAATCCAGCCGCCGGGTTTCAGGCACAAAAAGGCCTGTTGATAAATGAAATCCCAGTCGGAAAAGGCACCCTCCATGTTCCTCAGGTGAACCAAATCGAAATGGTTGGCCGTATGAAGCCACTCGTCCTCGGCATCCTCGAGGACAAACTCGACATTCGAGGGAACCTGGGAAGGCTGGATGGGCGCGATGTCGGTGCCGAAAACCTCGCATTTTCGGTACTTTTCGGCCATATTAACAGCCCATTCGCCGACGCCCGTCCCGACATCTAAAACATGGGTTGGATTTGTCACAGGTGTTATCGTCAACTCTAAATCTAATAACCTGAGAAAGATCTGGTTGATCAACCACTGGCGCGCCTGTTCGTTTGCATCGTAGGGCAGATGGTAATCGGCAAGGTACGGCTTGTCGTGCTCATAGATATAGTCGATGTCTTGTGCATATATTGTTCTTGCAGAGTCACTGCATGCGTATCTGTGTTAGCGTTAGTTCGCTTAGTTCGCTGAACGAGGAAGAGTGTTCTCGAAGGGGGGAAGAGGGGAAGGAGGGGGGAAGAGGGGAAGGAGGGGGGCGCTACTTGCATTGTAGCCCCATCCATCACGATAGAGGCAGACTGGAGGTCGGGATGCAGGCTATGAGCATATACCGACACAAGATCCATGTCTTCATCATCCTCAGAGAGATCTGGATCGTCGATATTGTCGCGGTCAGGATCACCACCACTGTCATCATCCATTTCGTCGTCGTCATTGTAAGTCGTCACTTCATATATGATTGGCTCAGTGTTTATTTGCACTGAGTGACGAATCTCGCGAGTCTTATCCTGCAAGGTTTCCACGCCTGCCGGTTGTTGTTGTCGCCGGGCTTCGGAGGGGGAGGAAGCATCGGCATTGGGTCGCTGCTGAACTTGCTGGGGGGATTGTTCACCCGTCAAATGCGTGCCGTTTGCTTGGTTGCAGGCCTTTGTTTCCTTTTCGTCCATTATGTCTTACTAGCACTCGTCCCAACACGTTCCACACTCTATAATGGATGGCTCATTGCCACTAGTCCCCCAGCAGAATGTCCGCACGAGACAGGCTTGTCTGCAGGATCGAAACACGTCGTGTTCGTGTGGAGTGGAAGAAGCAGCAGAAGGTGCTGGATCAGCAAGAGGCCCTGAGGCTGAGTATCTGGGTTGATCACGAAGGTGAGACAAGGGAGATGGAGCGATAAGGTGACGGGTCTTGTGAGTGTTTTTTTTTCTCTGTAGCACGCCGAGCTTGAAGCAATTGCGCGGATGCTGCTGCTAGCGCTGGTGTCGGGCTCTAAACAGGTGAGGCTGAGATGTGGAAGAGCACGAGGAGCCGGATATGACCGGGGCGATCGGCGCAGGCCACAGGGAGCCGAGCCGTTCGAATGCTACCGTTCCAAGAGGGTCTCGGGATCGTGAGATTGAGAAGGAGGGAGACCTCAAGGGCCTTCACCTGTCCACGGGTTCACGGGTCCGCGGTCAGAAGACACAGCCAAAGGACAAGAAGAAGAACAGAAAACAAAAAAAAAAGGAAAACAAGAGAGGCCAAGAAGGAAGAAGGAAAATGGGGGGCGGGAGGAAGGAGACAAGAATAGCTACATTTATGTATCCGCCGCGTGCTCCCCTACCGTATGTACTAGGACACCAGCGCACGCATTACACCACGCCAGACACAGCGACCCGGGGGGACGGGACGCAGGCCGACCAAAAGGCGAACGGCCCCCCTCCCGGCGCCCACCCGTGGCGGTTTAGAGCCCAGACGGGCCAGTCGTTAACGACATGGAACAAACATGGCGCTAGCCCGGACCCGTCGAGGGACAGCCCGCGCTAGTGGGTCGAACTGCCCCTGTCGCCCGCCCGCTATCAGAAGATCAGAACGCCTAGCGCCCAGCCCCACCGCAAAGGGTCCGGGCTCTCTTGCAAGTTTGCGGGGCCGCTGGCCAGTTACTGGGTTGGCGGCTTCGGGATGGCTTCTTACTTACGGCAAATTTCCTCGGCGCTCGCTGGCATCCCTTGTCTTTCCACGAAGCGAATCTGCGCTGTAGCCCATCTCATCGGCAACAATGAACATCTATCGATCGATTCGATTTCAGCTTCGTCTCTGGTTGCAACTTGCGCAACCTGGGAGCACTTGTGCCATGGGCCATAGCCAACACAGCGTCGCGCCGACGCGGCTCTCATGTCACTAGAGCTGCTCGTTGCTCGCTTCTTGCTGCTGTTGGCTGCCAGATGGAGTACGGTTTAGCTAATGTACTGCCACCGTATGTTCCTGTCGAGCTGTCATGCATCCGATGGATGAGTTGACGCCCAGCACGTCTTCTGGAAAGCCGGTGCCCGGTGGCTATCGGACCATGCCGCAAATTGTCGCTCTCGCACCAAACCTTGAACGCCGCCGACATGGTGCTCCCGCATGCACGGAACTCACTTCCGTGGGTCTGGACAAGTAACTGAGAGACTTTTAAAGTCCTGCAGAACGGGCACAGGACTGTGGGAACGGAATACAGAGCGTGCCATCCGAACGGTCCTTTCTTTTGGGCTGCCGGCGAAAGAGGGAAAACGGAGCATCTCGCCCACCCAGCCGGTCCAGGGCACCAGACTCGGCAAAAGGTTGGCAGTGCCCTTTCCGTTCGGACGAATCGGCGAATAGGCTTTACATCGGGTCCTTGAAACCGCCTTTTCTTTGATTCTGTTTCCTCTCCCAACCTATCCATTTCAAGTCGTGCAAGAAAACACAGATCGGTCCCAAGCTGTCGGGTCGGGCAGACCGTTTGAACGACGAATGGGAACGGGGATTCTGGGGTTGGACTTAGCGCTCGACTCGACGAGAGACTTTCCGCCTGTTACCTGCACTGGTTCAAGCAGGTACCGCAGTGTAGTGGTAATGGCGAGCTCCGGTAAGCAAAGCAGATAGAAAACGGGGAGGCCAAAGTGGGCTCCCGATGGTGAAGAAACAGTGGCCATCAAGGTCTTTGGCAATAACGTCGTACTTCAGCAACGCGGCAATCCTCCCTTGCGCATAGTGTACCCGCTTTCCTCCGTAGCGTGCTCGGGGGCGCCCGCGGTTATGTGGTCCGTGCAATGCCTGATCCGTCAAAGGCAGCGTACAGAGCGGGCATCTCTCTCCCTCAAGTCACCGAAGACAACCTGGAAGTCAAGGTACTCAATGACCATTTACTCCACGATATGTATCAATTACCTTAGGTAGCTTCTAAGCAGGAGTCACGATATTGACACAGTACCCAGATCTGCGCAATTCTAGCATAGGCTACGGCCCTGTCCCTGATGTTTCTTCTACGCGTTGGGCAGGCCTTGAGCGCATGTACATACAAGGATAGGGTCATCCCGGTCAGTGCGGTAGAGTATGCCGTACTCGCAACCTAGGTACGGATTACATGACGCCCATCATGAGCCAGGCACGGCGCGGATCAATTCCGTCTTCTCCGTAGCCAAATGGACGGATCCCTTAAATCACAGATCTCGAGGCGACTTTCCTCACCAACGAGGTGCCGGGAGCCGAGCCCGCCGAGCAGGCATCGACCCGCCGGTTCGGTGTCCAACGAGAGCTTGCCACGACACCTTCTCCTCCACCTTCTGCATTTCGAAAGGGGTCGGGGCCCGAGCTGCTGGGACCTTACTAGGTCCCAGGGCCGCAGCACGAGGGCGCGCAGGAGGCTGGGACGCAAGGTAACTTAGGATGCCCCCAATCGCGTATTTCTTTTTCAGAGCGGCACGTTGCATAATCGCTCCCGGATTTTGTGGTTGCTTTCGGGAAATGTGGAGCTCGTGTGTATGCAAAGTTGAGAGCAAACCACCCTACTTGATGCTCACGATGGACCCGAGTAGTCAAAAACCTGCTTCGTTTTCACAGCTTTTGCTCAGGTACAGTGCGGTCACGGACTGGTCTCCGTAGAAAAGTATCTAAACCATTCAGTACAAAGCTATAGGGTTATTGGTGGCTAGTGATCGTGTACAGACGCATGACTGGATCGAGAGCTGCCCAGTTCCAACCCATTGAGCTCTCACCATGGTGTGGTTTAAGTATACGGACTACCTCCTGGACTCCTTCCTCAGCAAAAAAAAAAAAAAAAAAGCAGGACTTTTTCAAGGCCCTCTCAGTCATGTTGAAACCGTTGACATATTTTCCAAGCCACAGAAGAAAACTCCAGCTTCTTCTGCCATGACTTATACTACCCTTCGCCTTCGTTTCACCCCGGACCATTCTAGGACAACTGCCTAGAAGACATCCCCCTGAGTCCACGGATGCTCCCGCTAGGGACTGGATACGGAAGCCTTGCCGGAGGAACTCCACAATGCCGGGGCGTTTTCGGTCCCTCTTTGCGGAATCTCCCTCTCAAACGTCATAAAGGGCAGGTGTGAGAGGTCTCCTTCTCCGTAGGGATACCTATATTGGAGCCCGAGGTGAAACAAGTGGCACTATTCCTTTGAATCCTGGCCGTCTCGACGAGTCCTATTCGGAAGCAGTCCGACTGATCACTGCAGCCGGCTCCGTATGGTGCTTTAACGTCCAGGAACACTCGCTTAGATGACGCATCAGCATAAAACTCGGTCTCGCCTACTTCCTTGAGAAGTGAACAACTCGGGTTGAGTGAGCCACGTTGCGTTGACTAACGTGTTTTTGCACGAGTCTCATCAATAGGTGCACAATAGAGCTCACATTATGTGTTTTTGCCCACAAGAATGCAACGTCTATGTAGATCGTAAGTGCCCCCTGACATATTCCTGGCACTCCAAAACCCTAACCATACAAGCCGATGTCGCCTCAAAGCCCAGACCACAAAACATGCATACCAACTGCGTAAATCTGCCACGTCAAGTACACTTTTCCGGAATGCTACTGGTACATGCGGTGGCCGTAAAGCTAGCCATTTGCTTCTGTTGTTGCCGTCCATCAAACTCGTCAACCTTCCTTTTCTTTTTGACTGATTCGGCTTCGTCTCCTCCGCAGCTGCCACTGGTTCGTTTGATGCGAAGTCCTCGGACGCAGACACTGTCGGCACCCTGTGGATTATCCGACACATGCTCATCGTCTTCAACCACCTCTCTGCCGGATACCACAGGAAACGGGCTCAGAACTTTGCTGATATCCCCCCACCACCTCTCTCCGAACCGACGGTACCACTCAACCGTGATTCTGAGTCCTTCCTCGAAGCTCATTTGTTGCTTCCAGCCCAGCTGCCGCAACTTTGTCGCGTCTACTGCATATCGATGATCGTTGAACGGCCGGTCGTGCGTATACTTGACCCATCGGCTGAACTCTTCCCGCCTATCGTGAGATATACTGAAAAGACTTAGGAGCTTTTTGGCTAGGCTAAGGTTGCTAATCTCATCACTCGAGCCCACATTGTAGATCTGTCCGATCTGGCCCCGGTGAAGGATTGTGTCAAAGGCATCGGCAGCGTCGCCTGCGTACAAATACCGCCGCGTTGGGGAGCCATCCCCATGCAGGACGACGGGCTTTCCACGGTTTAGAAGGCAAATGAACTTGGGAATAATTTCTGTGGCTTCGGTGTCAGCTCCTACACTTCTCGACACCGGCCGTGAGAGTAATGGGAGGGAAACGGTAGGTAAGTCTTACTTTCTGGATACTGATGCGGCCCATAAACGTTATTACTCCGAACTATAATGGCCGGCAATTTGAAGCTTTTCTGGTATGAGTGGACAAGCATCTCGGCAGCCGCCTTACTGGCGGCGTAGGGGTTCGTCGGGGCCAAGATACTGGTCTCGAGAAGGTCATCGTCGTCATCTCGGACTTCACCGTAAACTTCATCGGTCGAAACATGAATAAAGCGCTTGATTCGACCCACCCGCTTGGCGCTTTCCAGCAGTACATGCGTCCCGTATACATTTGTATGTGTGAAATGATACGAGTTGCCGAAGCTTAAGTCTACGTGAGATTGTGCTGCAAAGTGAATGATGGTGTCGATATTGTACCGTTCCAGACAGTCTAGCACTTCGGACGGATTGGTGATGTCTCCCTGGTAGAAGGTGAAGTTCCGCCTGTCGTTGAGGACTCGGGTATTGTTCAGCGATGAGCAGTAGTCCAGCTTGTCAAAAGAAACGATATTATAGGCGTGGGGATATGTGAGTGTAAGGTGTCGCACCAGCCAACATGCACTGATGAAGTGTTAGCTCTGCCCGATACTAGGAGCGCGTCCGAGATATGAATCGAGGTTATCGGCATTCTGTTGCTATTGTCGAACTTCTCAGGACAACTTACATGAAGCCCGCACCCCCAGTGATCATGATATTCTTGACATCTGGTAGGGGCTCAAACTTGGTTGTGCCGACAAGCACAGGGGCTTCCTTCCAGACGCCATAGTCCTCGAAGAAGCTAGGCCGACCAGAAGAATCATTCTTCACATGGCCTAGTCACCATAGTCAGCTCAATGTTCTCCCTTTCCCCATACACGCTACGCTCCGGGATATCTGCCGTATGTTTTTTTTTTTTGTTGGAGAAGCGGTACTCACTGTTGGCGACCCCATTCCCTTGCGCCGCCCCGTCAGAGATCGTCATGTCACTAGAGCGCTCTGCGAAACACCGAGACCAGCTCCGCTTGATTGGGTCGCCCCTGGTCCAGGTCACAACGCCACGTGGGGGAACAGAGTGAGAAGACTCAATTCTCCAACTTCGGTATATCTTCAATTGACTCAGTATGCTCCTTATCGATGTTTAATGGATGCCAATAGGCGTGGCCTGTCTGTCAGATTGTTTGGGGGTCGGCCGCTGAAGGGTTCGGTGGGCATTACGGCTAGAAAATGAGCCAAGGTTTATAGCCAAGCATGGCAACTCAACTTATGTTCCGAGTCGCCAAAACTGGTAAAACGAGACAATTGATTCGGCCACGCTAGCTTTCGCATTAGATGGCAAAATCATGTTGCACAGCACGGCTTTTGCCTACTGCTTTCAGCCCTGTATCTCATCAAGATGACAGATCTTGTCCCACATGCTGCAGCTAATGAACCAACGCCTGTGTACCCCACCTAGTAAATTCAATATACCTAGACATGGTTGTCCCTCCTTTGTCCCATATAAGAATATCATGACAGCTCTCTTGCCTAGATGCTCACGTTCAACACGTTTAGTGCGGTAAAGTATGCTGCGAGTATGCAGTCGAATTATTCTGAACCATGGTGTCATACAACTCGTCAAGGGGTCCTCCCGCTCATCCCAGGATCTGAAGTCACCAACCCTTGATTGACGGAGCAGAGCCTTGCACAAACCGGCTGGCCATCAGATGCACTCCATCGATCAGGGCTAGGGTCTGCAAGGTCCAAACAAGCAGGAAATGGCAGCTGATGCATGCAGTCATTCGAAAATTATCATATCCTTGGTTGCATCTAGTGGCCAGGGCGTTAACTGCTGTAGCAGTAAATTAGGCCTCAGTGTACGGCGCAGATCAGCAAGATCTGTTTCCATGCATATAGTATGCAGTTGATGGCAAGGCGGTAATGTTCGCGATGGTTGGAGACGTGAAGTTAATGGCAACATAGGAAGTATCCAGATGGAGAAAGGAAGCTGATGTTCCGAGCCGAGCAGCTGACAGTTACCAATCAAAAATACTGGCACCAGCAATGCTGCTGATCTTAAATCTGGAGACTCTTACCAGGCTTGGCTAGGATAAAATTGTGGCCAGATATGTGTTCGGGACAGATATCCCAGGCTGGGCTTTTTTACAAGTGAATGTTATGGCAGACTGGAAATCCAACATCTTTCATAACATATTGGAATTCAACATCACCTCCTCATCGCTAGCATCCTGCTGGCATTCCTGCTGTTTCGACATGTGAAAAGAACCATGTGTGATTATGTCAACAGGGTACGAAAAACAGAACGCCATGGTGTTATCACACACGCTAAAGTCAACAAGTCCAAAGCGGGGCAACACCACTCACATGGCCTATGATCTGGAGAAACATGAATCTTTAAGAGGACAAGAGACTTGGAGAGAGGGAGCTAAGGAGAATGATGGGCTCTTGCAGAAAGAGGAACGGGCGCAGCCAGGGATTGTCCGCCAAACCTCCTTCAGCTCGTCCTTAACCTGGATGGTCATCAACACACTTGCCACGATTGGAATTGTATTAGCCGCCTACCAAGATCCCCTCGAACAGACAAGGGTGACAAACTGACATACTATTCTAGGTATTCACCAACAAAGCAATCTTTACCTCACCTGCCCTCAAATTGGCTCAGTTGTCGTTCGCCGCCTTCCACTTTCTCGTCACCTTCCTAACCCTCTTCCTCCTCTCGCGTCGATGGCTCCCTGGGGGAGCCCTCTTCATGCCCCGACGCATCCCCATTCTTTCTATCCTCCCCTTATCGGTGGCCATGGCTCTCAACGTCATCTTGCCCAACCTTTCTCTAGCTTTCTCCACAGTCACTTTCTATCAGATTGCCCGTATACTTCTGACGCCAACCGTCGCTGCTCTCAACTTCTTCCTATATGGGGCTACACTCCCACGCAGGGCTGTCTTGACACTTATCCCAACCTCCCTTGGAGTGGCAACAGTGTCCTACTACGACTCGCATCCTCCAAACTCCACTGATCTTGATGATCCAAAAAAGACAATTCAAATAACCCAACCTCTGGGCATTCTTTTTGCCCTCTTGGGCACATTTGCCTCATCTCTCTACACTGTCTGGATTGGTGCATATCACCGGCGGTACCAGCTGTCAAGTATGCAGTTATTGTACAACCAAGCGCCAGTAGCATTCGCGATTTTGCTCTATGTCATCCCGTTTATCGATGTGCTACCTACTTGGGAAGACCTGCAGCAAGCGACTGAACATGACGAGAAGAATTGGCACGAATTGGGCGGCCTGATTTTGCTCAGTGGCTTGTTCGCTGCGTTGATCAATATCAGCCAGTTCTTCATCGTGGCCAGTGCGGGAGCTGTATCGAGCACGATGGTGGGCCACGTAAAGACGTGTCTTATTGTTATCTTGGGGTGGATTGCTTCAGGGAGAGGCTTAGTAGGAGGAGGAAAGTGCTTGATGGGAGTGGTAACTGCGCTGGGGGGAATCATAGCGTGAGTGTTGTCTGCTTCCTGTTGTCTCTCTCGGGTAATGATCATTGAACTGCTGACTCCTCAGTCAGATACTCAACCATCATGCTCCAAGTAAAAGCCACAAAGGAGGAGTGTAAAACGCGCCATTGATGTGGGTATAGTATAAAAACTGTTCAAAAGCAAACATCGAAGCGCTTAGTGCTTCTGCCCTAGAGGTACCGACCAATGTGGGACAGTTAGTTGGCCCGTGAGTCTTAGATACCTAGATTTCTCATGTGAGGTTGATGACCGTTTCCCTTGTGTTTAGTAAAACCTAATGGGTCCCAAACGGGCGATCCAGTTACTCGCTGATATTCGTCGACACTAGGGTATCACAATTTTGCCGTTACAAGTTGAAGCGAGTTCTCTTCTTTTCCATCTTTGCCTTCCACTCCCACTTAACAGCGTCCGGGCCCTCACTGCCCGCTCTACCGACACCCTTATCAACTCTCCGAAGCTTGAGTGTCATTCCTGTTGGAAGGTTAGGAACACTCTTCACGCAAAGGAGTCTGGGAATGGATACTCACTTGGCCCAATCTCCTGTAAGCCAGCACGAATCCCCTTTACGCCCTCCATCTCTTTGCCATCTGCACCCACAACGTTTTTTTCTGTCGGCCGTGCCTCACGAAAAACATAACGATGGCGACGGAAGAATATGTAATCTATAGAGGTGTGTTAGATAGGGATGTGGATATCAAGAGAGGTGTGCAAGTCATACCACGCTGATTGTGTAGTGTCACGACTTGCCTTCCGGCAAGTTCGGGTTTGGAAGGGAATAGGATGTGCATTGATTTCGCAGCCAGCAAACCCAAGGGCGTCTTGAAATTATTGAGAAGCAGTTCCGGCTAGCCAACCAGTTAGCAGGCAAAATACGATTGGGGTCCAGCAGACACATACGTAGTGGTTAGTAGCCCTGCCGTGGCCGGGAATGGCCTTGCCCGGAGCGTAATTTCGAATGGTGTACGTAAGCGTTGGACCTGGGGGAACACCTTCACCATTGAGATGAACAACAACGAGTTGGCTTGGCCGTTTCTGATCTTCTTGGACGACAAGCAATGCAGTGTACCCGCGGTCTGGTAGATAGTTAGTCGCTGCTGTCAGCGACGGCAGGATTAAGGCGTCAGTAAAAACTTACTTTTCGCAAACTTCGCAATCTCTCTCACACTGTATTTGTATGCATAACGGTGCGCGGTGCGCCTGATATATGTAGCTATGGGGTGTCAGAACCCTGCAACTTCCTGGAGATCGTCGAACCTCTTACCATTGGGGAATATAGAGGCGATCTCCTCGGCCTCCTTGTGGATGGTCCCGTTGATGCCAGTAGTTACCAAGATCTTGGGAACCGGTGGCGGTTCATCAGCGAAGAGATTCGGGAATTGAGATGTGAGGGAGTCAGGGGTAAGATCGAGGTTGGTTGAAGTTGTTGAAGGAGCAATGCTGGGTTGTCTCTGGGCGCGTTGCCTTTGCATCTCTTCTTCTTTCTCTTTCTTGGCACCTTCATCCTCTTCGTCTTCATCGTCGGATCCAAGCATGCTGTCGATATCGTCGTCTCTCTTTTCGTTCTCGTCATTCTTGTCATCCACTTCCTGATCCTCTCTTGCTGCCGCATCTGCCTCTGCAGCTGCGGCTGCCTCAGCAACTTCCAAGCGACGCCGCTTCAGCTCGGCAACATCCACAACAGCACCAAGACTGTCATCGTCAACGTCATCCCATATTCTCTTCTTATCAATGCTAGCAGGCTGGTTTTTTTCGAGTCGTTTCTGCTTAAGTTCTGGGTTTTTCGCTTCTTCTTTGCGCCTTCGGTGTCTCTCTTCGTGTTTCGCCCTGCTGTTGGCCTTCTTCGCTTGGATGTAAAGCTGCTGCCTTTTCAATTTATTGCCAATTGTCCGGGCCAAAGAAACCCGAGACAAGTCTTTGGACTTTGAGGCTGCCATAGCTGCACCTGATGTGTAGATGCTACAATGGCACGATGCTGCTGGCAGTGCTGCCGCTCGGCGATAAACAAAGTCGATGTCCCAAATTTTTTTGGAGGTTACGCCCGTCAATCAGACCCCAACCCATGACATGCATCCATGCAGGGCAGGGGGTTCCCGGCCCGCCTCAGCGGGTCCCGCTGCCCCTCCTTTGCCCGCTGATAAGGCCACATATCAGCAACTCAGCGCGGGGCACTGTTATGGTGTTTAGTTGCGAGTTTTGCCCTTTCGGCTTGCCATCTGATGCATGAAGTGGGGTTACGGTAGCAAATTTCATCCAATCTGCGCAGCAACAGCCTCCGGACCTGAATCGGCCGAGACACAAAAAGAGGACCGTGAGGGCAAAAAAGGTTGTGACTCAACCTGGTTGGGCGAACGCCAATGCAATTGATGAAGCCTTTTCTACCCGCGCCCCTCTCTCCCTTCTCACCACTCGCTGGAATCGCTCGCATCCTCCGCAAGGGTGGCAGTCCAACGGTCTTTCATTCAGTTCGCATATTTTCGTCTTTCACTGTCACTGCCCCGCGCAGCTACGCTGCGAAGTTCTTGGTCAGCAAAAAAGGAAAACAACCCGGCAAAATGACTACCACGGCCACGACTCTCAAGGGCGAGCCCCTTGATAAGGCTCAGCTCGAATCCATGCTTCGCCGGCGCATGTTCTACACGCCCTCGTTTGAGATCTACGGCGGCGTGGCCGGCTTGTACGACTACGGCCCGCCGGGCTGCGCCCTGCAGGCTAACATCATCGACATCTGGCGGAAACACTTCGTCCTGGAGGAGGACATGCTCGAGGTTGACTGCACCGTGCTAACCCCCCATGATGTGCTCAAGACCAGTGGCCACGTCGACAAGTTCGCGGATTGGATGTGCAAGGATCCCAAGAACGGCGAGATCATGCGTGCTGATCACTTCGTCGAGGACATCCTTGAGTCCCGTCTTAGGGCCGACAAGGAGGCACGCGGCGAGAAGGTTGAGGAGAAGGAGGAGGATCCCAAGAAGAAGAAGAAGAAGGCCAAGGCCCTGGAGGCCGCGAAGCTGGATGATGCCACTGTCAAGGAGTATGAGGAAGTTCTGGCCCAGATCGACAACTACAATGGCGAGCAGCTTGGCGAGCTGATCAAAAAGTATGACCTGAGGAATCCTGCCACCGGTGTCCAGCCCAACCCTCCAGTGTCCTTCAACCTCATGTTCCAGACATCCATTGGCCCAAGCAGCAATTTCCCCGGTTACCTCAGGCCGGAGACAGCCCAGGGCCAGTTCCTGAACTTCGCGAAGCTTCTGGAGTTCAACACTGGCCAGATGCCTTTCGCTTCTGCTTCCATTGGCAAGTCTTATCGGAATGAGATCTCACCCAGAGGTGGCCTCCTTCGTGTCCGTGAGTTCTTGATGGCTGAGATCGAGCACTTTGTTGATCCGGAGAGCGGTAAGAAGCACCACCGCTTCCACGAGGTTGAGGATATTGAGCTTGATCTCCTCGACCGCCACACCCAGCTCTCTGGTAAGACTACCACCACAAGAATGAAGATTGGCGATGCAGTCCGGCAGGGTATTGTTGATAATGAGACCCTTGGTTATTTCCTTGCTCGCATCCACCTCTTCCTTAAGAAGATTGGCATCGACCAAAAGAAGATCCGTTTCCGGCAGCACATGGCCAACGAGATGGCTCACTATGCTTGCGACTGCTGGGATGCCGAGCTTCTTACTTCGTCTGGCTGGGTCGAGTGCGTTGGTTGTGCTGATCGCAGCGCGTACGATCTATCTGTTCACGCCAAGAAGACTGGTGCGCCGCTCGTCGTGCGCCAGCGCCTGGATGAGCCCAAGGTTATTGAGGAGTGGGCTGTGGAGATTGACAAGAAGAAGTTTGGCCCTTTCTTCAAGAAGGATGGAAAGGTTGTCGAGGCCGCTATCCTGGCCACTTCTCAAGAGGAGCGTGGCAGGCTTGCCAAGGAGCTGGAGGAGAATGGTAAGGCTGTCATCAACGTTCCTGGTGTTGGTGATGGTCAGGTCGAGTTCTCCAAGGATCTTGTCTCCATCAAGTGGCAGAAGCGTGTCGAGAACATTCGGGAATACATTCCCAACGTTATCGAGCCGTCATTTGGTATCGGACGAATCTTGTATTCTCTCATCGAGCACAACTACTGGACCCGCGCCAGCGAGGGCGGTGATGAAGCCCGCGGTGTAAGTCTCCTTGTCCTTTATAGCACGAAACTATCAAAGCTAACACAAAACCTTCCAGGTCCTGTCCTTCCCTCCCGCTGTGGCCCCTACCAAGGTGTTGATCGTTCCTCTGTCGTCCAACAAGGATTTCACACCCACTGTACGCAAGCTGTCTCAGAAGCTGCGGTCTATCGGCATCAGCAGCCGTGTGGATGACTCATCTGCAAGTATTGGCAAGCGTTATGCTAGAAATGATGAGCTTGGCACTCCCTTTGGCGTCACCGTTGATTTCCAGACGCTCAAGGACGGTACCGTCACCCTGCGCGAGCGTGACAGCATGCGTCAGGTTCGTGCCGACGAGGAAAAGATTATTGAGGCCATTCGGGCGCTTGTTGATGGAACGAAGACATGGAAGGATATTGAAGCTGAGCTGCCCCTCTTCGAGGGCCAGGAGCTTGATGTTCCCGTCCGTTAAACATGTGTATGGGCTTGGGGTGTATCTGGGGAAGGGTGTTTTGAGTTGTCATGTCTGTCAGTTGAAGCAAGCGCGCACAGTGGCGATTTCTCTCGGCAGATACCAGAATAGATATTTAAGGATGGAAAATAGACTCGATGTCTCCTGGGTACATTTCTGCCACTCCTTCACCATGTACATGGCTGCGAGATACTTTCTGAGATGTAGCCAAGTTATGTAGAGCTAACCAGAAAAGACATCAAATCCAGTCTATCTGCAAGGACTGCAGCTGCACATACATAACTTACAAGATAGTACAGATCAACTTCAAGCCAAGCTATTTGCAAGTTGCGGGAGCGCCTTAGAAGACCGCGCGGTGACAGCTCCAGAGCATTCCCAGTGTCACTATGTGACTCGGCCAGAGGTTTACGGTCCACATTACCTGACTGAAACACGGAGTTTGTTCCTTGATGAGAGACGGCACACTGATAAGTTCTATCCAGTATGCATTGACATTTTCATCGTGTCCTCTGCCGACTCATTTGGGAGGGATAATAGTGCCTGAGGTATGAGGGTGAGAGTGGGCAGTGGCAACGCGAACCTGTGGAAGATGATTCTGAGACGGGATCCGCAGAGAAAGAAACACAAAAAAGTGGAGCATGTTCAGGAAAGGGGGAAGCGGGGTTGCGCGCTTGTTACAGGTGGAGAAGGGAGGAGCTTCCAGGCCTCCTGCGCTTCTGAGTTCTGGTAGCCTGCGAGAATCTGATGATGGAAAGGCGAAGGCTTTGCTCCTCGTTAGAGTGCATGTGTCCATCTCTTTTTTTTTAAACGCCGCGAGGATGCCGGGCCGGCTGTGGTTGTGTTTTGCATTGGACGGTGCGGCTAGACGTGGAGTCCAAGCATGGATACAAAATGGAAGGCTCGAGTAACAGTAGAAAACATTAGAGTTGGGCTTTGGACCCGTGTCCAGGCTATTACTTGAGTGTAGCTTCTGACAAATGGCACGACAATCTCGACTTTAGCGACCCGAAGCGATCATATCTTTGAAGAGTGAAACGGCCATGTTGGAATATTCAGTTAAGGAACTTGAAGCTGCTGAACCCGAGGGCTGTGTTAGTGATTACGGTTGAGAAACCGCCCGTGCCCTCCTGAAACGTCACGCCTGTCCGGCAGAATGGGATACTTCAAAAAAGCCTTATAGTCAACCGTGCGTGGCCGACAGCCCGGGGATAGAAGGGTCGCAACGGAGAGTTGCTAATTGTGGATAAAATGCCACAGCAGCTATCCAAGATAACCCAATAGAGGGATCATGTACTACATAGAGTAGACAACTCACAGCCCTGACATTATCAGGCTGGGGGTTCAATTATGATTTTAGCCTGCAGCGCAGGTGCCCATCAGGAGTAGAGTATTGTTTAAGTTTCACATCGAAACTGAAAACTCCTTGAGCTCCAACTCTTGCCAAGATTACGGGAAATGTCTCAACAAATTGACCGTTCAAAAAAGGAAAGTAGAAAATATGAAAAGAGGGGATTCCGAGCCTTCAAAACCATACGCAGGTGGTGAACGCCGAGGCATCTGAATAGCGGAGTTGGATCCTGTAACACTTGGCTGCGTATATAATACAAAATGGACGGTATGGCAGTGTAACAAAACCATCGCCACACTCGCCAGCACAATAGGTATTTGCAGTGTTTTCACCAGAGAAGTTGACCTCTTGCCCAACGGTTTGAGTACGCAATGCGTACCCATGGACTAGCTTCTTCTTCCACATATCAGTATCGTCATACACATACTACATCGCACTTGCAACTGTTAACATCTAAATCGTTCTTGTTAGTTGTCTTTATCACTCTTTGAACGCAAGTTCGTTACGGTTAGAAGTGTGGATAAGCAACTGCCCCGCAGTGGTGCGGCAGTACGCCATTGGAGAGAGTCCACTTGACATAAACGATATGGCCAAACAGGTGAGGAATGGGTCTGGAGCAGAGACCAATCATAAGGATGGAAGGATTATTACCGTTGTCACCCAGCGACAACGGTGACGGAGATGCTTGGCGAGAACTTCTGCACTATGGCAGGCACCCCCAATGACTTCGGATATAAATATGTATATAGAACCGCCTATCTCCCAGAGCCATGAGGACTTCTTAGTCAGCAATAGAAACAATTGTTAATAAACAACTGATGAGCGCAGTAAATCACATACGCTACTGTGTGAGGACCCCGGCCCCAGGTTCTACAACCTGCTCACCACCTTTGAACCCATCTCAGAAGGTTGTGGAATCATCACAAGAGTAAAGAAAGTAGAATAATTGTAGATTATAACGTACATTAGAATTGTAGTATGAGTACTTTTGCTCTTTATATCATCAAAATTAGTGCTAAAACAAGTATAGCATACTTATCTGGAACGTGGTTTTTTTTTTTCAGTATATCTGATATCTAACCCCTCGTGTACTTGGGATTCATACCTATCTAGGCCTTGATCGGTTTACGCTGGGCTAACCGCTGGGATCAACGCGTGAATGGGATGATAAGGGAACACCTGAGCTTTCTGTGAAATTTCTCCGGCTATAGGTGTACTCTGCAAACAACATTGATAGGGTCTGATTGGCTGGGGTGCCATGCTCATTGGCAAAGCATGGGTGGGGCAGAGTCGCCATTTTGCCCCGTAATCCGTGTGGATGCGTACCTCCCCAGTCGTTTCGAGCGGTGCGTTCACCCTTCATCTGAGGAGACCCATATCGGCAGGGTCCGCGACTTCAGCGGTCTCCATCCATCATTTCTGTTAACACAGACCGAACTAGTCTCCCAGCTTTGCTTGACTGTACGATCTACTTCTCCAGGTGCAAACTTGCAGTCCTCGAGTCCTCCGCACACACGCGGAAACGAGATCATCATTGCCGTGCCACAGCGAGAGCTCTTATATCGCTGCAGATTGCAGCAACTGCAACAGCGACAGCAGCCCAGCGGCCAGTGCCCACCTGACAGTGACGAGTGACAGGACAGCCAGCGGTGCCGCCGAGAAAGCTCACCTTGCCGACCCGGCCAGCCTTCCAAACGACCTGACCTCTTTTCGCTTTTGACTGACCGCTATCCCCACCTCCTTGGCTATCCAGCTAGCGAGCCAGTCAACCATCGACCAACCTCCTTTCAGCTCTCCAGCATTTCTGTCCCAAACCTTGCAGATGCTGCCCGGCGTTGCCCCCTAATCGCCTGCGCTCTTGTGGTCGTCGAACATCCAACTCTTAATCGTGTCATCAGTAGCGACCTCTCCCTACGCTATCCGTCCGACCCCGACTTGGACTCTTGTGCGCTGTGCAGCGCTGCCGACCACCGTCGGATCTGCTGCTGCCCTCCCGGCCCCCATAGCCCCTCTGTCGGTCTTCCAGGCTTCCCTGAATCGCTTGCGCTTGCGGCTCGGTGCCCTGCTTGTGAAAGCCGAATTTCATTTGTCAAAGTTCTTCTGGTGAGTGAGCGGTTGCAATGACCGAGTAACCACAGCCAATTCTAACTACCTGCGGCATTCCGTTCAGGTCGCTTGGGCTCCAGAAGGTCAAGATCATCCGTCGGCCGACCTTTTTCTCGGAGTATCGTGACGGTTGCGGTACCCATTCAACCTTCTAGTTAGACCGACTTGCCCAGCATACTCAAAATGTCTTACAACACGTACGTCGTCTCCTGTACTTCCTGTCTGAACCTCTAGCATCGCAGAGAATGGCCATCCCGGGGCCGACATTGCCCATGGCAAGACTGCATGGTGTTACCTTGCTTCTGTCCATCGTGTGCTGCTGAGCAGTGGCATCCTGCAGTCGACCCCTGATAATATGTTGTGCAGCGCCAAAGCTCTTCGAAGGCTCAATCAGATGCTGATGCTGACCGTAGTGTCTACCCCAGCGGGCAATTTATGAGCGATCCCCGCCCCGCGCCGAAGCCACCCACCAATCGCCCTCCGCTGAGCCTTACTCCCAACAATCTCGCGGGCAACATGTCAAATTTGAGTATATCATCCCCGATTTCTGCCACAACTACGTATAGCGGATCGACCGTCAGCCTGCCGATTTCACGACAGGGTTCTGGTGGCAATACGGATGGCGCTGGAGGTCTTGCTATCATCAAGCAGGGCTATGTCGGTCTGCCGAGCAAGAACCCATTCCAGACATGGAAAAGCAGGTTCATGATTTTGCGGAAGGATGTTCTGGATTTTCACAAGAACGAAAACGGCAAGCACCTGTACAAGATTTTGCTTGCTGATGTCGTCAGCGTCGATCGAGTCCCCGACCCTAATGGCGACCCTGTCTTCGAAATTAGAAGGCATTCAACCAACCAATACGAGGCTCCTCCAGGTGAGGACCAGGGCAACGGTGTGAAAGCGACCAAGATCTGCGTCAAGACAGATGACGAATTATATGAGTGGATTGACTGTATTTACGCTCGCTGCCCTGGCGGTGTTAGCAATCCTGTTAACTTCTCTCACCCTGTTCACGTTGGCTTCAATCCGCAAACAGGACAGTTCACAGGTCTGCCTGAGGAGTGGACTCGTTTGCTCAATTCGTCCGCCATCACGAGAGAAGATGTCGAGAAAAATCCTCAAGCCGTCTTTGAGGTTCTTGATTTCTACTCGGACATGACGAAACGCGCTGAAAACCCGGAGCATTATGCTTTTGGCTTGCCGGCACCGACGCCATCGCCGAGCGCCCGGTACCATGAGACGCTTGGCCTCCCAAGCGGAACCTCAGTTGCGCCGCCACGCCAAGTGAAGCCCATTCAGCGCACCGCTACAAATCAGTCCAGCGCAGCTACCCCCTCTCGGACCGAGCCGCCCTCATCAACTCAACAGCAATTACAAGGTGTGTCTCCCAACTATATCTCGCCGGAGCGCATGCGGGAAGAGCAACGGGCGCGTGAACGGGAACGGGAACGTGAGCGAGAACGTGAGCGCGAGCGCGAAAAGGAGAGGGAACGACAACTGGCCGAGGAGCGTGAACGTGAACGTCGGGAGCTGGAGGAGTACAATGCTTCCCTTCCTAAGACTAAGGTGCCCCTTGCTCAGCAAGAGCTTGGTGGCTACGGAAGCGCTCCCCCAGATCGTTTCAACCCGACTCGACCGGCACCCAAGGCTCCTCAAGCTCCTACACTGCGGGCGCAGAGGCCCGCTCCTCCCCCCCCAACCA
>Ga0065720_1019537_pt1 | contig 24117 bp, 36 predicted proteins | sample Thericmetagenome_FD_59107 | JGI IMG/M metagenome (GOLD analysis project Ga0065720, IMG submission 59107) | Thermophilic microbial communities from the Joint Bioenergy Institute, California, USA of rice/straw/compost enrichment - eDNA_2 v2... | ecosystem: Engineered > Solid waste > Grass >... | reverse complement strand
GAGGATCCGTCGGCGACGTCCGGGGTCTCCGCGGTGGACCGGGACGACTCCTGGCAGTCGCGGTCTTCGGCTGAGTCCTCGTCCGGTTCCGGTTGGGGTGAGCGTGAGGATCCGTCGGCGACGTCGTCGTTCGGTGCGGTGGGCCAGGACGACTCCTGGAAGTCGAGCTCCTCGACGGACTCCTCCTCGCTCGGTGGCTCCCTGGGGACCGGAAGCGGGAACACCTGGGCGTTCAGCCGGGACGATCCGAGGATTCCGGACAGCGTGCGCGAGATCGCGGAGCGGGCCGCCGCACGGCCGTCCCAGACCGACACCTCCCTGTCCGCCTCCGATCCCGAGGCGACCTCGACCTGGGACTCCCTGAGCACCACCGACTTCACCAGCCGCAGCTCCGAGAGCAGCGACCGGTGGGACGGATCTGCCGAGGAGCCGGCCTCGTCGGAGGAACCCGAGACGACCAGGTCCGAGCCGCGCACGGACGAGAGCTCCTCCGAGAGCAAGGCCGCCGCGGACCCGCTGCTGGCGATCGCCAACGAGCAGAGCCGTGCGCGCGCCAAGGAGCTGGCCTCCCAGAGCGAGCTCGACAACTGGAGCCTCGCGGAAGGAATCGTCAAGGAGAACACCGGAGCCGTCCCGCTGCCCCCGGATCTCAGCGAGGACGCCCTGGTGGCCAGGCGGATCCTCGACGAGGACGTGGACGACGAGCGGTCCCGCCACGACGAGCTGGGATACGACGGGCGCGGCGACGACGGGTACGACGACCGCGACTACGACGACTACCGGGACGACGACCGCTACGACCGGAGCGAGGGCACCCAGATGCTGGCGCCGGTCGATCCGGACGACGACGTCTCCGACAGCGGGTGGCGCGGTGAGGACCGCGACTTCCGCGACGAGGGGCGGCGGGACGAGGACGACGAGTACTACGACGACGTCGACGACCGCTACTACCCGGAACCCGTCCAGCGCGGGCGTCCCCGGACCTCCCGGAAGAAGGACAAGATCGCCGAGGAGTTCCCCGGCTTCACCGAGCCCCTGGGCGGCACGTCCCCCGACTACCCCGGCTACGACAACATCGACGTCTGGCCCGAGACCGAGGGACTGGCCACCGCCACGCTGTGGCTCGGCATCTTCTCCCTGATCCCGGGGATCGGCCTGATCCTCGCGATCGTCGCCCTGGTCCTGGGACCCAAGGCGAAGAGGAACATCCGCACCTCGCGCGGACACCTCGAGGGCGAGCAGTTGGTCAAGGCCGGCACGGTGCTCGCCGTGATCGGGATCGTGGTGAGCGTGCTCGCCGCGGTCGGCTACCTGATGTTCTGACCTGATCCGGGAAGTCGACGGGACCGGGGTCGGTGGAGGAAGGGTTGACCCAGAATTCGCCGACACCGGGGGAAAGCGTGTCCGAGTGGTCCGGAAAATCAGCGCGACCACTCTTGACACGCCGTACACTATGAGAAGACCTACGGCAGCATGAGGCTGCGGAGTGCGGACGCCGGACGAGGTCACCCTGGTTTTGACCGGGTGATCTCCGTTCGGTAGTCTCCAACTTCGTGCCCGTGAGTCTACGGGTCACACGTGTGCGCTTTTTGTGTCTGTCCCTGTTTCATGCGGGCGACGGGGAGAGCGGCGCGTGACACCTCCTCCCATGACAATCGACCACTGGTCGGGTGTATCGGCCTCGCTGTGCTTGGAGACCGGGGCGACACGCCCGAGTGCGTGGGTCGGGGGGAACGGGAAATCCAGCAGGTCATAGCGCATCTGTCGGCTATGGAACCGGCGTAGGTCAAGAGGGAAGACGGAGACGCGGTGCCCACGATTCAGCAGCTGGTCCGGAAGGGCCGTAAGACCAAGGTTTCGAAGAACAAGACCCCGGCGCTCAAGGGGAGCCCTCAGCGTCGCGGCGTGTGCACGCGTGTCTACACGACCACGCCGAAGAAGCCGAACTCTGCGCTGCGGAAGGTGGCTCGTGTCCGGCTGAGCAGCCAGATCGAGGTCACCGCCTACATTCCCGGTGTTGGCCACAACCTCCAGGAGCACTCCATCGTGCTCGTCCGTGGTGGCCGTGTGAAGGACCTGCCGGGTGTGCGCTACCGCATCGTCCGCGGTGCGCTCGACACGCAGGGCGTTCGCAACCGCAAGCAGGCTCGTAGCCGCTACGGCGCCAAGAAGGAGAAGTAAATGCCGCGCAAGGGTCCGGCGCCGAAGCGCCAGTTGATCACCGACCCGGTCTATGGATCGCCGCTGGTCACTGCACTCATCAACAAGGTGCTGCTGGACGGCAAGCGTTCCCTGGCCCAGTCGATCGTCTACAACGCTCTCGAGGGTGCCCGGGAGAAGACCGGGCAGGACCCGCTGGTCGTGCTCAAGCGGGCCCTCGACAACGTCAAGCCCACCCTTGAGGTGCGCAGCCGCCGCGTCGGCGGTGCCACCTACCAGGTCCCGGTCGAGGTCCGCGCCTCGCGCAGCACCACCCTGGCGCTCCGCTGGCTGGTGCAGTACGCGCGCCAGCGCCGCGAGAAGACCATGACCGAGCGACTGATGAACGAGCTGGTGGACGCCAGCAACGGTCTGGGCGCCGCTGTCAAGCGACGTGAGGACACCCACAAGATGGCGGAGTCCAACAAGGCCTTCGCTCACTACCGCTGGTAACCCCCGCGGTTTGCCACACGAGAGACCGAGAGAAGACGAGCCACATGGCTACCACTGCTCTTGACCTTGCCAGGGTCCGCAACATCGGGATCATGGCGCACATCGACGCGGGCAAGACCACGACGACCGAGCGAATCCTCTTTTACACCGGTGTCAACTACAAGATCGGCGAGACCCACGAGGGCTCGGCGACCATGGACTGGATGAAAGAGGAGCAGGAGCGCGGCATCACGATCACGTCCGCCGCGACCACCTGCCGCTGGAACGACACCACGATCAACATCATCGACACGCCCGGCCACGTCGACTTCACCATCGAGGTGGAGCGGTCGCTGCGTGTCCTTGACGGTGCGGTCGCCGTGTTCGACGGCAAAGAGGGCGTCGAGCCCCAGTCGGAGCAGGTGTGGCGCCAGGCCGACCGGTACAACGTGCCGCGGATCTGTTTCATCAACAAGATGGACAAGATCGGCGCGGAGTTCCAGCGCTGTGTCGACATGATCCGCGACCGTCTCGGCGCCAACCCGCTGCCGCTCCAGCTTCCGATTGGCGCCGAGTCTGATTTCAGGGGCGTCGTCGACCTCGTCCGCATGAAGGCCTACGTCTGGCGGGACGAGGCCAGCAAGGGCGAGATGTACGACACCATCGACATCCCGGACACGCACGCCGAGGCCGCGCGCGAGGGCCACGAGAAGCTCGTCGAGATCCTGGCCGAGGCCGACGACGAGATCATGGAGATGTACCTGGAGGGCCAGGAGCCCACCGTGGAACAGCTCGTCCCGGCCATCCGCCGCGCCACGATCGCCGGCACCGCGGTTCCCGTCCTGTGCGGCACCGCGTTCAAGAACAAGGGTGTGCAGCCCCTGCTGGACGCGATCGTCGACTACCTGCCGTCGCCGCTGGACATCGAGGCGATCGAGGGCCACGACCCCAAGGACGAGTCCGAGGAGAGCAAGCTCCACCGCAAGCCCAGCGCCGAGGAGCCCCTGGCCGCCCTGGCGTTCAAGATCATGAGCGACCCGCACCTGGGCAAGCTGACCTACCTGCGCATCTACTCCGGTGTGCTGGAGAGCGGCATGCAGGTCCTCAACAGCATCAAGGGCCGCAAGGAGCGGATCGGCAAGATCTACCGGATGCACGCCAACAAGCGCGAGGAGATCTCGCGGGTGAGCGCCGGTGACATCATCGCCGTCATGGGCCTCAAGGACACCACCACGGGCGAGACGCTGTGCGACCCCGCCCACCCGATCGTCCTGGAGTCGATGACCTTCCCGGCCCCCGTGATCGAGGTCGCCATCGAGCCCAAGACCAAGAGCGACCAGGAGAAGCTCGGCACCGCGATCCAGCGCCTCGCCGAGGAGGACCCCTCCTTCCGGGTGTCCACCGACGAGGAGACCGGGCAGACCGTCATCTCCGGTATGGGCGAGCTGCACCTCGAGGTGCTCGTCAACCGGATGCGCGACGAGTTCAAGGTCGAGGCGAACATCGGCAAGCCCCAGGTGGCCTACCGCGAGACCATCCGCCGCAAGGTCGAGAGGATCGAGTACACCCACAAGAAGCAGACGGGTGGCTCCGGCCAGTACGGCCGCGTGGTCATCGACCTCGAGCCGCTCCCGGTCGACGGCAACGGCGACAGCGCGGGCTACGAGTTCGTCAACAACATCACCGGTGGCCGTATCCCGCGGGAGTACATCCCGTCGGTCGACGCCGGATGCCAGGAGGCCGCCCAGTTCGGTGTCCTCGCCGGGTACCCGCTGGTGGGGATCAAGGTCACCCTCCAGGACGGTGCGTACCACGAGGTGGACTCCTCCGAGCTCGCCTTCAAGGTCGCTGGTTCCATGGCCTTCAAGGAAGCGGCCAGCCAGGCCAAGCCGGTTCTCCTTGAGCCGGTCATGGCGGTCGAGGTCACCACGCCTGAGGAGTACATGGGCGACGTGATCGGTGACCTGAACAGCCGGCGCGGTCAGATCCAGTCCATGGACGAGCGTGCCGGGGCCCGTGTCGTCAAGGCACTCGTTCCGCTGTCGGAGATGTTCGGCTACGTGGGCGACCTGCGCGGCCGTACCCAGGGTCGAGCCAACTACACGATGGTGTTCCACTCCTACGCGGAGGTCCCCTCCAACGTCTCCCAGGAGATCGTTGCGAAGGCCCGCGGCGAATAGCCACGACACCTCACCTGTCCAGCTAAGCAACCTGTACGTCTAGGAGAAATCCAGTGGCGAAGGCCAAGTTCGAGCGGACCAAGCCGCACGTCAACATCGGCACCATCGGTCACATCGACCACGGTAAGACCACGCTGACCGCGGCGATCACCAGGGTTCTGCACGACCAGCACCCGGAGCTCAACCCGTTCACGCCCTTCGAGAACATCGACAAGGCTCCCGAGGAGCGCGAGCGCGGTATCACCATCTCCATCTCCCACGTGGAGTACCAGACCGAGAACCGCCACTACGCGCACGTGGACTGCCCCGGTCACGCGGACTACGTGAAGAACATGATCACCGGTGCCGCCCAGATGGACGGCGCGATCCTGGTGGTCGCCGCGACCGACGGTCCGATGCCGCAGACCAAGGAGCACGTGCTCCTGGCCCGCCAGGTCGGCGTCCCCTACATCGTCGTGGCCCTGAACAAGGCCGACATGGTGGACGACGAGGAGATCTTCGAGCTGGTCGAGCTCGAGGTCCGCGAGCTGCTCAACGAGTACGAGTTCCCGGGCGACGAGGTCCCCGTGGTCCGCGTCTCCGCTCTGAAGGCCCTGGAGGGCGACCCCGAGTGGGGTGCGAAGATCCTCGAGCTCATGCAGGCGGTCGACGAGTCCATCCCCGAGCCGCAGCGTGACATCGACAAGCCGTTCCTGATGCCGATCGAGGACGTCTTCTCGATCACCGGTCGCGGCACCGTCGTCACCGGCCGCATCGAGCGCGGTGTCATCAACGTCAACGACACCGTCGACATCGTCGGCATCAAGGACGAGAAGATCACCACCACCGTCACCGGTGTGGAGATGTTCCGCAAGCTGCTCGACCAGGGCCAGGCCGGTGACAACGTCGGTCTGCTGCTCCGCGGTGTCAAGCGCGAGGAGGTGGAGCGCGGCCAGGTCGTCATCCAGCCCGGCACCACCACCCCGCACACCGAGTTCGAGGCGCAGGTCGTCATCCTGTCCAAGGACGAGGGTGGCCGCCACACGCCCTTCTTCAACAACTACCGTCCGCAGTTCTACTTCCGCACCACCGACGTCACCGGCGTCGTCACCCTGCCGCCCGGCACCGAGATGGTCATGCCCGGTGACAACACCTCGATGACCGTCCAGCTCATCCAGCCGGTCGCGATGGAAGAGGGTCTGAAGTTCGCCATCCGCGAGGGTGGTCGGACCGTGGGCGCGGGTCGCGTCACGAAGATCATCAAGTAACACGACCGATGTCGGGCGGTCGGGTCCGTCAGTGACTCGGCCGCCCTACACCATGAAGGACGTCATCGGGCTCTTAGCGGTGATGCCACCTCATCAGGGGACAGCCCTGTAGCAGTTTCTCAGGTGAATAGAGCCTCAACCGGGAGTTCCTCCGGCGCGCACCGGCCCTTTACGGCGCCGCGCCCCTAGGACACTGAAGCGAAGGACGAAAAGGCCACCATGGCGGGACAGAAGATCCGCATTCGGCTCAAGGCCTATGACCACGAGGTCATCGACAGCTCGGCACGCAGCATCGTCGAGACTGTGACGAGGACCGGCGCGCAGGTCGCGGGCCCGGTGCCGTTGCCGACGGAGAAGAACGTTTACTGCGTCATCCGGTCGCCGCACAAGTACAAGGACTCGCGTGAGCACTTCGAGATGCGCACGCACAAGCGGCTGATCGACATCATCGACCCGACGCCGAAGACCGTCGACTCGCTCATGCGGCTCGACCTTCCGGCCGGCGTCGACATCGAGATCAAGCTCTGAAGGACGCTGAAGACATGACGACCAAGCAGATCAAGGGAGTTCTGGGCGAAAAGCTCGGCATGACCCAGGTCTTCGACGAGTCCGGCAAAGTTGTGCCGGTGACGGTTCTGAAGGCCGGTCCGGCTGTCGTGACTCGCGTCCGCACCCCGGAGACCGACGGGTACTCCGCCATCCAGATCGGCTACGGCAAGATCAACCCGCGCAAGGTCAACAAGCCGCTCGGCGACTACCTGCGCAAGCACAACCTCACCCCGCGCCGCCACTACGTCGAGGTGCGCACCTCCGACGCCAGCGAGTACACGCTGGGCCAGGAGATCACCGCCGACGTGTTCGAGCCCGGCCAGAAAGTCGACGTGACCGGCAAGACCAAGGGCAAGGGGTACGCCGGTGTCATGAAGCGCCACGGCTTCCGCGGCCTCAGCGCCACTCACGGCACCCAGCGCAAGCACCGTTCGCCCGGTTCCATCGGTGGCTGCGCCACCCCGGGCCGGGTCTTCAAGGGCCTGCGGATGGCCGGCCGCATGGGTAACGTGCGCCGGACCGTGCAGAACCTCACCGTGCACTCGGTCGACGCCGAGAAGGGCCTCCTCCTGGTCAAGGGTGCGGTTCCCGGTCCCAACGGCGGCCTGGTCCTCGTCCGCACCGCCGTGAAGGGGGTCAAGTAAGCCATGGCGACCATCGAGGTCAAGGACCGCGACGGCGCGGCCAAGGGAAGCGTGGAGCTTCCCGACGAGATCTTCGCCCAGAAGGTCAACATTCCGCTGATCCACCAGGTCGTGGTTGCCCAGGAGGCCGCGGGCCGCCAGGGCACGCACTCCACCAAGACCCGGGGCGAGGTCCGCGGCGGCGGCAAGAAGCCGTACCGCCAGAAGGGCACCGGCCGGGCCCGCCAGGGCTCCGTCCGCGCGCCGCAGTTCACCGGCGGTGGCACGGTGCACGGCCCCAAGCCGCGCGACTACACCCAGCGGACGCCCAAGAAGATGAAGGCCGCCGCCCTGCGCGGAGCCCTCAGCAACCGGGCACAGCACGGGCGTATCCACGTCATCAGCGAGTTCATCGCCGAGGACGTCACCACCAAGCGCACCCAGACCGCGCTGAAGGCGCTGCGCCAGGTCACCGACTCCGACAAGGTGCTGGTGGTCCTGTCGCGCGACGACGAGCACAACCGGCTCGCGCTGCGGAACCTGCCCGAGGTGCACATCCTCGACGCCGACCAGGTCAACACCTACGACGTGCTCTACGCCGACGACATCGTGTTCACCGAGGCCGGTTACCAGGAGTTCTTGGCGCACGCCAAGGGCACCGCGGCCGCGGCGTCTCAGGAGGACGAGCAGTGAGGATCCCCGACCCTCGGGACATCATCATCAAGCCGGTGATTTCCGAGAAGAGCTACGGACTGCTGGACCAGAACAAGTACACCTTCCTGGTCCGCCCCGAGGCCAACAAGACCCAGATCAAGATGGCGGTGGAGCAGATCTTCGACGTGAAGGTCACCTCCGTCAACACGATCAACCGGAAGGGCAAGCGCAAGCGCACCCGGTTCGGGTACGGCAAGCGTCCCGACACCAAGCGCGCGATCGTGAGCCTGAAGGACGGCGACCGGATCGACATCTTCGGCGTCTGATCCGCCGCCGCGCCGCTTCACTCGATCAACACGTAAGGAATGCACGAAAAAGATGGGCATTCGAAAGTACAAGCCGACGAGCCCGGGGCGCCGCGGGTCGAGCGTGAGCGACTTCGTCGAGATCACGCGTTCGACCCCGGAGAAGTCCCTGGTCCGTCCGCTGCACTCCAAGGGCGGACGTAACGGCCACGGTCGCATCACCGCCCGCCACCAGGGCGGCGGGCACAAGCGCGCCTACCGGGTGATCGACTTCCGTCGCCACGACAAGGACGGAATCCCGGCGAAGGTCGCCCACATCGAGTACGACCCGAACCGCACCGCGCGGATCGCGCTCCTCCACTACGTGGACGGCGAGAAGCGCTACATCCTGGCGCCCGCCGGCCTGAAGCAGGGCGACCGGGTCGAGAACGGCCCCGGAGCCGACATCAAGCCGGGCAACTGCCTGCCGCTGCGCAACATCCCCACGGGTACGTTCGTGCACGCGGTCGAGCTCAAGCCGGGCGGCGGGGCCAAGCTGGGCCGCTCCGCGGGTACCGCGATCCAGCTCCTCGCCAAGGAGGGCGCCTACGCGACGCTGCGCATGCCCTCGGGTGAGATGCGCCAGGTCGAGGTCGCCTGCCGGGCGACCGTGGGGCAGGTCGGCAACGCCGAGCAGTCCAACATCAACTGGGGCAAGGCCGGCCGTATGCGCTGGAAGGGACGCCGTCCCACCGTCCGCGGTGTGGCGATGAACCCGATCGACCACCCGCACGGTGGTGGTGAGGGCAAGTCCTCCGGTGGTCGCCACCCGGTCAGCCCCTGGGGCAAGCCTGAGGGCCGCACCCGCAAGAAGGGCAAGGCCAGCGACCGGCTCATCGTGCGTCGGCGTAGCAAGAAGAAGCGGTAAGGAGCACGACTGATGCCACGTAGCCTGAAGAAGGGCCCCTTCGTCGACGACCACCTGCTCAAGAAGGTCGAGGAGCAGAACGCGAAGGGCACCAAGAACGTCATCAAGACGTGGTCCCGCCGCTCCATGATCATCCCGGAGATGATCGGGCACACCATCGCGGTGCACGACGGCCGCAAGCACGTGCCCGTGTTCATCTCCGAGGCGATGGTCGGCCACAAGCTCGGCGAGTTCGCCCCAACGCGCACTTTCCGGAGCCACGTCAAGGAGGACCGCCGCAGCCGCCGCTAGCGGATGCCCGGTCAGTGAAGAAGCACAGGGCCCCACGGTGGTGGGGGTGATTTCCGTGAGCGAGGGAAAAGCGATGGGAACGAGGGCACAAGCGCGGTTCGTCCGCGTCACGCCCCGAAAGGCCCGCCGAGTGGTGGACCTTATTCGCGGGCTGCCCGCTGACGAGGCACAGGCGGTGCTCCGATTTGCACCTCAGGCGGCGAGTGAGCCGGTGGGCAAGGTGCTCGCGAGCGCCATCGCCAACGCCGAGCACAACGACAAGTTGGACCGTGAAACGCTGGTCGTCAGCCGTGCCTGGGTGGACGAGGGACCGACTCTGAAGCGCATCCGGCCGCGGGGCTTCGGTCGCGCGTTCCGAGTCACCAAGCGGACGAGCCACATCACCGTGGTGGTCGAGCCGCGTGACACCGCGGGCGCCTCGTCGACCAAGACGAAGGAAAGGACCCGATAGTGGGACAGAAGGTCAACCCGCACGGGTTCCGCCTCGGAGTGACCACCGACTTCAAGAGCCGGTGGTTCGCCGACAAGCTGTACAAGGACTACGTCAAGGAAGACGTGGCCATCCGCCGGATGCTGACCCGCGGCATGGAGCGCGCCGGGATCTCCAAGGTCGAGATCGAGCGCACCCGTGAGCGTGTCCGCGTCGACGTCCACACCGCCCGGCCGGGCATCGTCATCGGCCGCCGCGGTGCGGAGGCCGACCGCATCCGTGCCAGCCTCGAGAAGCTGACCAAGAAGCAGGTTCAGCTCAACATCCTCGAGGTCAAGAACCCCGAGATCGACGCCCAGCTCGTCGCCCAGGGGGTCGCGGAGCAGTTGTCGAGCCGAGTCGCGTTCCGCCGTGCCATGCGCAAGGCCATGCAGAGCGCGATGAAGAGCGGGGCCAAGGGCATTCGCATCCAGTGCAGCGGCCGTCTCGGCGGCGCCGAGATGTCGCGCTCCGAGTTCTACCGCGAGGGCCGGGTACCGCTGCACACGCTGCGCGCCGACATCGACTACGGCTTCTTCGAAGCGCGTACCACCTTCGGCCGCATCGGCGTGAAGGTCTGGATCTACAAGGGCGAGGCTCCCGTCACTCGCGCCGAGCGTGAGGCCGCCCAGGCCGCGCAGCGTGCGGCCGGCGGTCAGCAGCGCCGCGAGCGCCCGGGACGTCGTCGCCGCGGCGGTGGCGGCGGCCAGCAGCAGGCCGAGAGGGCGACCGCCCAGGCGACTGAGGCCCCCAAGGCCGAGAAGTCCGGGAACGAGGAGAGCTGACGATGCTCATTCCCCGCAAGGTCAAGCACCGCAAGCAGCACCACCCGAGCCTTCGGGGGCGTGCCAAGGGCGGTACCAGCGTCCACTTCGGTGAGTACGGCATCCAGGCTCTGGAGGCTGCCTACGTCACCAACCGGCAGATCGAGGCGGCGCGTATCGCGATGACCCGCCACATCCGCCGTGGTGGCAAGGTCTGGATCAACATCTTCCCGGACCGTCCGCTGACCAAGAAGCCGGCCGAGACCCGCATGGGTTCCGGTAAGGGCTCCCCGGAGTGGTGGGTCGCTCCGGTCAAGCCCGGACGGGTGATGTTCGAGCTGGCGGGTGTGCCCGAGCCGGTCGCGAAGGAAGCCCTTCGCAGGGCGATGCACAAACTGCCGATGAAGTGCAAGTTCGTGAAGCGAGAGGCGGGGGAGTAATGGCCAAGTCCCTCACCGCCGCCGAGCTGCGTGGCTACTCCGTCGAGGAGTTGGTCGGCAAGCTCAAGGAGGCGAAGGAAGAGCTGTTCAACCTCCGTTTTCAGGCCGCCACCGGGCAGCTGGACAACAACAGCCGGTTGCGCACCGTGAAGCGTGAGATCGCTCGCATCTACACGGTGCTGCGCGAACACGAGCTGGGCATCATGCCGCTGGCTGCCGAGGAGTCGGCTGACAAGGCGAAGGAAGCAGCCGAATGAGTGAGAAGACCACGGCGCAGCAGCGTAACTACCGCAAGACGCGCGAGGGTTACGTCGTCAGCGACAAGATGAACAAGACTGTCGTCGTCGAGGTGGAGGACCGCGTCAAGCACCCGCTGTACGGCAAGGTCATCCGCCGGACCACGAAGTACAAGGCCCACGACGAGGCGAACATCGCCGGGGTCGGCGACCGGGTCCGCCTGATGGAGACTCGGCCGCTGTCCGCGACCAAGCGCTGGCGCGTCGTGGAAGTCCTGGAGAAGGCCAAGTAAGGGATTGCTGCGGCGATCCCTGCCCGCCGCGGTGACCGGTTGGTGGAGGCCGGTCGCCGCGGCGGGGCGGACCAGCTAGCGAGCGCGGGTGGTGCACCCGCGCGCACATATCAGGAGCAGACGTGATTCAGCAGGAGTCGCGACTCAAGGTCGCCGACAACACGGGTGCGAAGGAGATTCTGACCATCCGTGTCCTTGGCGGCTCGGGCAGGCGCTACGCGGGCATCGGTGACACGATCGTGGCGACCGTCAAGGACGCCCTGCCCGGCGCGGGTGTCAAGAAGGGCGATGTCGTCAAGGCCGTTGTCGTGCGCACCACCAAGGAGCGCCGTCGTCCCGACGGCTCCTACATCCGCTTCGATGAGAACGCCGCCGTGCTCATCAAGGACGGTGGGGACCCGCGGGGAACCCGTATCTTCGGCCCGGTCGGCCGCGAGCTGCGAGACAAGAAGTTCATGCGCATCATTTCGCTGGCGCCGGAGGTGCTCTAGGCGATGAAGATCAAGAAGGACGACGAGGTCATCGTCATCGCCGGTAAGGACAAAGGCGCGACGGGGAAGGTCAAGAAGGCCCTCCCCAAGGAGCAGCGCGTCATTGTCGAGGGCGTCAACCTCATCAAGAAGCACAAGAAGGCGAACCAGGCGGGTGGCCAGCAGGGTGAGGTCGTCACCCTGGAAGCGCCGATCCACGTGAGCAACGTCGCGCTCCTTGAAGACGGCAAGCCCACCCGGGTCGGCTACCGCTTCAAGGAGGACGGCACCAAGGTCCGGATCTCCCGCCGTACCGGTAAGGAAATCTGATGACGGTCACGAACGAGATCGCCGCTCCGCCGATTCCGCGGCTCAAGCAGAAGTACCGCGAGGAGATCATTCCGGCCCTGCGTGAAGAGTTCGACATCAAGAACATCATGCAGGTCCCCGGGCTGACCAAGATCGTGGTCAACATGGGCGTCGGCGACGCCGCCCGGGATGCCAAGCTCATCCAGGGCGCCGTCGCGGACCTGGCCGCGATCACGGGGCAGAAGCCCAGGATCAACCGGGCCAAGAAGTCCATCGCGCAGTTCAAGCTGCGGGAGGGACAGCCCATCGGGGCCAGCGTGACGCTGCGCGGCGACCGGATGTGGGAGTTCCTGGACCGCCTGCTCACCCTGGCGCTTCCGCGCATCCGCGACTTCCGGGGGCTCTCCCCGAACCAGTTCGACGGCAACGGGAACTACACCTTCGGCCTGACCGAGCAGGTCATGTTCCACGAGGTCGACCCGGACAAGATCGACCGGCAGCGCGGTATGGACATCACGGTCGTCACCACGGCGACCAACGATGAGGAGGGGCGCAGCCTGCTCAGGCGGCTCGGGTTCCCCTTCAAGGAAGCGTAGGGGAGTAGGGATGGCCAAGAAGGCGCTGATCGCCAAGGCGAACCGGAAGCCGAAGTTCCAGGTTCGTGCGTATACTCGATGCTCGCGGTGCGGCCGCCCGCGTGCTGTCTTCCGGAAGTTCGGCCTGTGCCGCATCTGCTTCCGCGAGATGGCGCACCGCGGCGAACTGCCGGGCATCACCAAGTCCAGTTGGTAACGAGCGAGCTCGTCGGGTCGGCCGTTCCGGCCGACCCCCGGCAGGCAGGCGGAGGGCCCACACCCCCGCCGGACATGTGTTCTCAACCACCCAGGACATCAAGCGGGACACCAGCCCGCCCGATGTCCACGACCACGCGGCAGGTCCTCGGACTGCTCCCGCACGGGCGGGAGAACGGGCTCAGAGGGAGAGTTCCGTCTCCGGGGAAACCGCAGCGAGGAAGGGCCAATCGGCCATGACGATGACCGACCCGATCGCAGACATGCTCACACGTCTGCGCAACGCGAATGCGGCATACCACGACAGCGTGACCATGCCGTATTCCAAGATCAAGGCGCACATCGCCGAGATCCTCCAGAAAGAGGGCTACGTCCAGAGCTGGCGCGTCGAGGACGCCCCGGTGGGCAAGAACCTGGTGGTGACCCTCAAGTACGGGCCCACCCGTGAGCGCTCCATCGCGGGCATCCGCCGTGTGTCCAAGCCCGGTCTCCGGGTCTACGCGAAGAAGGACAACCTTCCGCGGGTCCTGGGCGGCCTTGGCGTGGCCATCATTTCGACGTCCAGCGGCCTGATGACGGACAAGCAGGCCAAGAAGAACGGCGTGGGCGGCGAAGTCCTCGCCTACGTCTGGTAGAGGGAGAGATTTCAGCATGTCGCGTATTGGCCGACTGCCGATCTCGGTCCCCAAGGGCGTCGAAGTCACCATCGACGGGCAAGACGTCAAAGTCAAGGGGCCGAAGGGCGAACTGAAGCACACCGTCGCCCGGCCGATCACGGTCACTCTGGAAGACGGTCAGGTCAAGGTGTCGCGCTCGGACGACAGCCCGCAGACGCGCTCCCTGCACGGACTCACCCGTGCACTGATCGCCAACCTGATCGAGGGCACCTCCAAGGGCTTCACCAAGACCCTGGAGATCTCGGGTGTGGGCTACCGCGTCCAGGCCAAGGGACAGAACCTGGAGTTCTCCCTGGGCTACAGCCACCCCGTCATCGTGGAGCCGCCGGAGGGCATCACGTTCCGGGTGGAGAAGCCGACCCTGCTGCACGTCGAGGGCATCGACAAGCAGTTGGTGGGCCAGGTGGCCGCGAACATCCGCAGCTTGCGCAAGCCTGACCCGTACAAGGCGAAGGGCATCCGCTACCAGGGCGAGAGAATCCGCCGCAAGGCCGGAAAGGCTGGTAAGTAAGCATGACGAAGAGGTCGTCGCTTACCCGCAAGGGCACTTCCGCGCGCGCGGCCGCCCGGGCGCGCCGCCACCTGCGGGTCCGCAAGAAGGTTCGGGGCACGCCGGAGCGTCCGCGCCTGGTCGTCACCCGTTCCCTCAAGCACATCGTCGCGCAGATCGTGGACGACACCAAGGGCATCACCCTGGCGTCCGCCTCCACGCTGGATGCCTCCATCCGCGGCGAACAGGGCAAGAAGACCGAGAAGTCGCACATGACGGGCAAGCTGCTCGCCGAGCGCGCGAAGGCCGCCGGCATCACCACGGTGGTCTTCGACCGGGGCGGCTACCGCTACCACGGCCGTGTCGCCGCGCTGGCTGACGGCGCGCGCGAGGGCGGCCTGGAGTTCTAGTGATGACTCCTGACAACCGCAGTTCCAACGACGGGAAGAGGAACCACTGATGGCTGCAGCTCCGCGGCGCGGCGCCGGTGGCGAGCGGCGTTCCGGCCGTGACGATCGCCGCGGCGGTTCCGCTGACAAGGGCGTCTCCTACATCGAGCGGGTTGTGAAGATCAACCGGGTCGCCAAGGTCGTCAAGGGCGGCCGGCGGTTCAGCTTCACCGCTCTGGTCGTTGTCGGCGACGGCAACGGCATGGTCGGTGTCGGATACGGCAAGGCCAAGGAAGTGCCCGCGGCGATCGCCAAGGGTGTCGAGGAAGCCAAGAAGAACTTCTTCAAGGTCCCCAGGATCCAGGGCACCATCGTGCACCAGGTCCAGGGAGAGGACGCTGCCGGCGTGGTCCTGCTCCGCCCGGCCGCCCCCGGTACCGGTGTGATCGCCGGCGGCCCGGTGCGCGCCGTGCTGGAGTGCGCCGGTGTCCACGACGTCCTCACCAAGTCGCTCGGGTCGTCCAACCCGATCAACATCGTGCACGCGACGGTTGCCGCTCTCAAGAGCATCAACCGTCCCGAGGAGATCGCCGCCCGGCGCGGCCTGCCGCTGGAGGACGTCGTCCCGGCCCCCATGCTGCGTGCCCGTGCGGAAGCCAAGGCGGGGGTGTAGGACATGGCGAAGCTGAAGATCACGCAGGTCCGATCCAAGATCGGCGGCAAGCGCAAGCAGCGTGAGACGCTCGCCTCCCTCGGTCTGGGGCGGATCGGCAAGTCGGTCGTCCGCGAGGACCGTCCCGAGGTCCGCGGACAGATCAACGTTGTCGCGCACCTCGTCACCGTTGAGGAGGTCAGCTGATGAGCGAGAGCTACTCCCCGAACGAGTTGCTCAAGATCCACCACCTGCGTCCGGCCCCCGGCGCCAACAAGGCCAAGATCCGCAAGGGTCGCGGTGAGGCGTCCAAGGGCAAGACCGCCGGTCGCGGTACCAAGGGCACCAAGGCGCGCAGCACGGTTCCCGTCGGCTTCGAGGGCGGCCAGATGCCGCTCATCCGCCGGGTCCCGAAGCTGAAGGGCTTCAGCAACGCCCGGTTCAAGACCGTCTACCAGGTCGTGAACCTGGACAAGCTGAGCAAGCTGTACCCCGAGGGCGGCGAGGTCACCGTCGAGGACCTGGTCGCCAAGGGCGCGGTGCGCAAGAACCAGTTGGTCAAGGTGTTGGGCACGGGAGAGATCTCGGTCCCGGTGCAGGTGAGCGCGAACGCGTTCTCCAGCTCCGCCAAGGAGAAGATCCTTGCCGCTGGCGGCAGCGTCACCGAGCTCTAGAAACATCCCTGGGCGCTGGTGGGGGCGTCCATCGGTCATGCCCACTAGATTGGGAAGACCGGTGGACGTCCCCGTCCTTTTTCGGGGGTTCTTTGGTACGGTGTGCCACCGAGTGTGTTCTTATTGTGAACTTGGTGGTCCACACCAATTGTTGAATGGCTGCTAATGTGCCATCTGCTTGACCCGACTGGGCTCGGGCTGACCAGGCCAGAGCCAACTTACGACGATCCAGGATCGGCCGCGATGTCTCGAATCGGCTGCGCCGTCGACGCCTGGCAGGAGGAGACGTGCTAGGTGCGTTCGTCCGTGCGTTCCGCACGCCTGAACTACGTAACAAACTGCTGTTCACGCTGTTTATCCTGACGATCTTCAGACTCGGCGCCGTCATCCCCGCGCCGGGGATCGACAGTGTCGCCATCAAGCAGTGCGTCCAGCAGACAGCCGATACCGGTGCCTCGAACGTCTATTCGCTGATCAACCTGTTCAGCGGTGGCGCGCTGCTGCAACTCGCCGTCTTCGCGCTGGGCATCATGCCCTACATCACCGCGAGCATCATCCTGAACCTGCTCACCGTGGTGGTGCCGCGACTTGAGGCGCTGAAGAAGGAGGGGCAGGCCGGTCAGAACAAGATCACGCAGTACACGCGGTACCTCACCATCGCTCTGGCCGTCCTACAGTCCACCAGCATCATCGCCATGGCCCGGACCGGCCAGCTCTTCCAGGGCACCACCTGCTACCCCGAGCAGTACATGCCCTTCCTGGGGACCTCCTACGAGCTCCCCGTCCTGATCATGATCGTGTTCGTGATGACCGCGGGCACCTGCGTCATCATGTGGTTCGGCGAGCTGATCACCGAGCGGGGCGTCGGCAACGGCATGTCGCTGCTGATCTTCACCCAGATCGTCGCGGAGTTCCCCTCCGGCATGATGCGGATCTGGAGCGAGAACCCGGCCTGGGTCTTCGCCCTGGTGTGCGTCGCCGGCCTGGTGCTCATCACCGGCGTGGTCTTCATCGAGCAGGCCCAGCGCCGCATCCCGGTGCAGTACGCCAAGCGCATGGTGGGCCGCCGGATGTACGGGGGCAGCTCCACCTACATCCCGCTGAAGGTCAACCAGGCCGGTGTCATCCCGGTCATCTTCGCCTCCTCCCTGCTGTACCTGCCCACCCTGGTGGTCGGACTGATGGGGGCCGACGCGGACAACGCGGTGGTGGACTTCCTCAACACCTACTTCAACCCGATGGGCAACCACCCGGTCTACCTGACCACCTTCTTCCTGCTGATCGTCGGCTTCGCGTTCTTCTACGTGGCCATTACCTTCAACCCCGCTGAAGTAGCCGACAACATGAAGAAGTACGGTGGGTTCATCCCGAGTATTCGCCCGGGACGTCCGACCGCCGAGTACCTGGACTACGTCCTGACCCGGCTGACGACGCCCGGTGCGCTGTACCTGGGTGTGATCGCGCTGTTGCCGATGGTGGCTCTGGGGACCTCCGGGGCCGCTGCGAACTTCCCGTTCGGCGGCGTCAGCATCCTGATCATGGTCGGTGTCGGGCTGGACACGGTGAAGCAGATCGAGAGTCACCTCCAGCAGAGAAACTACGAGGGTTTTCTGCGATAGATGCGTGCCGTACTGGTGGGACCTCCGGGGGCCGGAAAAGGCACCCAGGCCCAGATCTTGGCGTCCGAGTTGTCGATTCCGAAGGTGTCCACGGGGGACATCTTCCGTGCCAACGTCAGCAATGGCACAGAGCTGGGCAAGCAGGCCCAGGCGTACATGGACCGCGGTGACCTCGTCCCGGACGAGATCACCAACGCCATGGTGAAGGACCGGCTGTCCCAGGAGGACACCCGCGAGGGCTTCCTGCTGGACGGCTTCCCGCGCAACCTCGCGCAGGCGGAGACGCTGGACGGAATGCTCGCCGAGCTGGGTGTGAAGCTCGACGTCGTCCTGGAACTCGTCGTCGACGAGGAGGAGGTGGTCCGGCGGCTCGCGGAGCGCGCCCGGATCGACAACCGCAGCGACGACAACGAGGAGACGATCCGCCACCGGCTGGTCGTCTACCGGGAGCAGACCGCTCCGCTGGTCACCTTCTACGAGCAGCGTGGACTGCTGGCGAAGGTGGACGCGGTCGGCCCCATCGAGGAGGTCACCAAGCGGGCCATGGCGGCGCTGAAGAGCAGAGCCTGATGTTGCGCAAGGGACGAAGCAGGATCCAGCTCAAGTCTCCGGCCGAGATCGAGAAGATGCGGGCCGCGGGTCGGGTCGTGGCCCGCACCCTCGATCTGCTGCGCGAGTCGGTGCGTCCCGGGATCAGCACCCTGGAGCTCGACGCCATCGCCGAGCGCAGCATCCGCGAGGCGGGGGCCGTGCCGTCCTTCAAGGGCTACCACGGCTTCCCCGGCTCCATCTGCGCCTCGGTCAACGAGGAGGTGGTGCACGGGATTCCGCGGGCGGACAAGATCCTCGCGGACGGGGACATCATCTCCATCGACTGCGGCGCCATCCTCGACGGGTGGCACGGCGACTCGGCGATCACCGTCGCGGTGGGGTCGGTCTCCGCCGAGGACCGCACCGTGATGGAGGTGTGCGAGGAGGCGATGTGGCAGGGCATCGCCCAGTTGCGTCCGGGCAACCGGCTCGGCGACATCGGGCGGGCCATCGAGGCCTACATCGTCTCCCGGGGGCGGTTCGGCAACGTCCGCGAGTACGGCGGCCACGGCATCGGCACCGAGATGCACATGGAGCCGCACGTGCTCAACTACACGCAGACCAGCCGGGGCATCCGGCTGGTCGAGGGCATGTGCCTGGCGATCGAGCCCATGGTCAACCTCGGCACGCGGCACGTCAACGTCCTGGAGGACGGCTGGACCGTGGTGACCCAGGACGGCCGCCGGTCGGCGCACTTCGAGCACTCGGTGGCCGTCACGGCCGACGGACCGCTGGTGCTCACCGCCCGTGAGGAGAACCGGGAGAAGATCGCCGAGATGGGGTTCCCCGATCCCGGGTTCTGACCCCGTTCTCCGTCAGTTCCGTGCGGGCCGCCCCTCTTCCGGGCGGCCCGCGGACTTTCCCGGGGCTTTTGGCGTCCCTGCCGCGGGACCGTAGCGTGGAGGGGAGGAAGCGGTCGGCGGAGAGGGAGGTGCGGTGTCGGAGAGCAGCCCTCATGTCAGAGCCTCCGACGCGGATCGGGAGCGCGTCGCCGAACGGCTGCGGGAGCACTTCACCCAGGGGCGCCTGGACGAGGACGAACTCGCCGAGCGGGTGGCGGCCGCCTACCGCGCCCGCACCCTGGGGGAGCTGGCCGTGCTCACCGAGGACCTGCCCGGCCACGACCTGGCCGACCTGCCCGGCCGGGTGGCCGGGGCGCTGGCGGGCACCCGCCGGCAGCACCCGCCCGTGGCGCTCGGGCCGTGGCTGGTGGGAGGCGGGGTCGGCGCGCTGCTGGCGACGGTGGCGACCGTCCTCCTCGTCCTCGGCGGGGAGCCGGTGTTCTACGTCGCGGCGGCCGGGCTGTGGGGAGCGGCGGTGGTCCTGGGAGCGGCCGCCCTGTGGATTCAGGCGTCGCGCCGCGGGTAGGGGTCTGACGAGAACGCACACGACCCGGGGACAGGGCAGGGCAAAGGCGTTCAGCGGAACAGGTAGACTGGTTCTGCCCACACTCGGGTTGTTGGGTCAGGCTGCCTCCATCAGCGTCTGCGGTCCGCGTGGCGTAGAATAGTGCAGTTGACCTGAATTCTCAGTGATCAATTCTCATGACCGGGGCGCCGGATCGCACCACACTCGGGGAGATCCGCACCCGTAGCCCCCGTTGTTCACGGGGCCGATCCCAGAAGCGTGGAGGATATGGCTAAGAAAGACGGCGCCATCGAGATTGAGGGCTCCGTTATCGAGTCCCTACCCAACGCTATGTTCCGAGTGGAGCTCGACAACGGGCACAAGGTGCTGGCTCACATCAGCGGCAAGATGCGGATGCACTACATCCGTATTCTTCCCGACGACCGAGTCGTTGTAGAGCTGAGCCCGTACGATCTCACGCGCGGGCGCATTGTTTACCGCTACAAGTAGCCTCTCCGCTCGCGTCCGCCGCTGTGCGGTCGACGCAGGCGGACCCAGGACCCGGAGCGACCATGAAGGTTAAGCCGAGCGTCAAGAAGATCTGCGCGAAGTGCCGAGTGATCCGCCGTCACGGCAAGATCATGGTGATCTGCGAGGACCCGCGGCACAAGCAGCGTCAGGGCTGAGGCCCGCTTCTCGACGTCCGAGAATCCCGTCGGCCACGGCCCCGCCGTGTCGGCGCAGTGCAGTGAAGAATCCCGTTACCCATCCCGGCGGCGCGCGCGCTCCGGGAGCACCCCCGGTCGGAGGCCGGGGCCTCGTCGTTGGGCGGCGAGAGGGCTCGGGGACGGGAAAGACCTCCGCGAAACAGAAGGAGTACGCCCCGAATGGCGCGCATCGCCGGCGTCGACCTCCCCCGTGAGAAGCGGGTGGAGGTCGCTCTCACCTACGTCTACGGTATCGGCCGCACCCGCGCGGCCGAAACCCTGGCCAACACCGGGGTCAACCCCGACACCCGCGTCCACCAGTTGACCGAAGAGGAACTGGTCAAGCTGCGCGAGTGGATCGACGCGAACTACAAGGTCGAGGGCGACCTGCGTCGTGAGGTCGCGGCCGACATCCGTCGCAAGATCGAGATCGGCTGCTACCAGGGCATCCGGCACCGCCGCGGTCTGCCGGTCCGTGGCCAGCGCACGCAGACCAACGCGCGGACCCGCAAGGGCAAGAAGAAGACCGTGGCCGGCAAGAAGAAGGCCGGTAAGAAGTAGTCCGTCCGGACCCCGTCGTTCGGGTCCGTACCAGCCAACGGATCGATGATCTTGGGAGTAGTCAATGCCGCCTAAGGGCCGTCAGGGCGCCGTGCGCAAGGTGCGCCGCAAAGAGAAGAAGAACGTCGTCCACGGACACGCGCACATCAAGAGCACCTTCAACAACACGATCGTGAGCATCACCGACCCGACCGGCGCGGTGATCTCGTGGGCCAGCTCCGGGCAGGTCGGGTTCAAGGGGTCGCGCAAGTCCACCCCGTTCGCCGCGCAGATGGCCGCGGAGGCCGCCGCCCGCCGCGCCCAGGAGCACGGCGTGCGCAAGGTCGACGTCTTCGTGAAGGGTCCGGGCTCGGGCCGCGAGACCGCGATCCGGTCGCTCCAGGCGACCGGTCTGGAGGTCGGCTCGATTCAGGACGTCACGCCGGTTCCGCACAACGGTTGCCGTCCGCCGAAGCGCCGCCGGGTCTGACCCGAGCTTCGCACGCCGCCGGTGCCGCCTCCGCCGCCTGAACACGGGCGGAGGGGCGGACCGGGCAGTCGCACAGTTGTGGCCCCGCAGTCCGCGGGGCCGTCCAGTGGCCGTCATATAGCGGGCGGCCGTGGGAAAGGAAGAAACGGACCATGCTGATCGCTCAGCGTCCCACCCTGACCGAAGAGTCGATCTCCGAGTTCCGCTCCAGGTTCGTCATCGAGCCCTTGGAGCCGGGCTTCGGCTACACCATCGGCAACTCGCTGCGCCGTACCCTGCTGTCGTCCATCCCCGGTGCCGCTGTCACCAGCATCCGCATCGAGGGCGTCGAGCACGAGTTCACCACCGTGCCCGGCGTGAAGGAGGACGTCACCGAGATCATCCTGAACCTCAAGGGTCTCGTGGTGAGCTCCGAGCACGACGAACCGGTGCTGATGTACCTGCGCAAGCAGGGCCCCGGGGTGGTCACCGCTGCTGACATCGCCCCGCCCGCCGGGGTCGAGGTGCACAACCCCGAGCTGCACATCGCGACCCTGAACAGCAAGGGCAAGCTGGAGATGGAGATGACGGTCGAGCGCGGCCGCGGCTACGTCTCCGCCGCCCAGAACAAGCAGCCGGGGCAGGAGATCGGCAGGATCCCGATCGACTCCATCTACTCTCCGGTCATGCGGGTCACCTACAAGGTCGAGGCGACCCGTGTCGAGCAGCGCACCGACTTCGACCGCCTCATCCTGGACGTCTGGACCAAGCCGGCCATCCGGCCCCGGGACGCCGTGGCGAGCGCGGGCAAGACCCTGGTGGAGCTGTTCGGGCTGGCCCGGGAGCTCAACGTCGACGCCGAGGGCATCGACATGGGTCCCTCTCCCACGGACGCCGCGCTGGCCGCGGACCTGGCACTGCCCATCGAGGACCTCAACCTCACGGTCCGCTCCTACAACTGCCTCAAGCGCGAGGGCATTCACACCGTCGGCGAACTCGTCGCCCGCTCCGAGCAGGACCTCCTCGACATCCGGAACTTCGGTGCGAAGTCCATAGAGGAAGTCAAGCAGAAGCTGACCGACATGGGGCTCTCCCTGAAGGACTCCCCGCCCGGGTTCGACCCGGGGAGCGCGGCCGACTCCTACGGTTCCGACGACGACCAGTCCTACGTCGAGACCGAGCAGTACTAAGCCCACAGACCCTGGTCGGCCCGGCCTTCCCGGGACCGGGCCGACCGCACACGAGGAGAACGACACATGCCCACGCCAACCAAGGGGCCTCGTCTGGGCGCCGGCCCGGCGCACGAGCGGCTCATGCTGGCGAACCTGGCGACCTCGCTGTTCCGGCACGGTCGCATCAAGACCACGGAGGCCAAGGCCAAGCGCCTGCGTCCGTACGCCGAGAAGCTGATCACCCTCGGCAAGCGCGGTGACCTGCACGCCCGTCGCCTGGTGCTGACCAAGATCACCGACAAGTCCGTCGTGCACGAGCTGTTCACCGAGATCGGCCCGCGCTACGAGAACCGCAACGGCGGCTACACCCGCATCACCAAGATCGGTCCGCGCAAGGGCGACAACGCGCCCATGGCCGTGATCGAGCTGGTCGAGGCGCTGCCCGCCAAGGCCGCCAAGAAGGAGGAGGCCAAGGCCGAACCCGCGGCCAAGAACGAGCCTGCGGCCGAGGCCGGCGACCAGCCCGCCGAGGGCGCCACCTCCGAGCAGACCGCCGAGGCCTCCGAGACCTCGCAGGCCGAGGGGTCGGCCGAGGCGTAACGCCGAGCCCGCCACGTACGTGGTCGCGAGTGCCCGGTCCCGAGCAGGGGCCGGGCACTCGTCGTAGACGGAGGCAGCAGAAGTGACCGAAGAGACTGTGACCCGGCTGCGGCTGGACATCTCCTACGACGGGACCGACTTCTCCGGCTGGGCCGAACAGCCGGGGCGGCGCACCGTCCAGGGAGAGCTCCAGGCCGCGCTGGCCCGGGTGCTGCGGCTGCCCGCCCCCCAGTTGACGGTGGCGGGCCGCACCGACGCGGGGGTCCACGCCCGCGGCCAGGTGGCCCACCTGGACGTGCCGACAGCGGTGTGGGAGGCCGAGGGGGAGCGGCTGCTGCGCCGTCTGGCGGGGGTGCTGCCCCCCGACGTCCGCGTGACCGCGGTGGCCCCGGCGCCGCCGGGCTTCGACGCGCGCTTCTCCCCGCTGTTCCGCCGCTACGTCTACCGGGTGAGCGACGCACCCGGCGGGGTGGACCCGCTGCGCCGCCGCGACGTCCTGTGGCACCGCCGCCCGCTCGACCCCGCCCGGATGAACGAGGCGGCCGCCGCGCTGCTGGGCGAACACGACTTCGCCGCCTACTGCCGTCGACGGGAGGGGGCCTCCACGGTCCGCGAGTTGCAGCGCGTGGAGTGGACGCGGGAGGACACGCACCTGTACGCGGCGACCGTGCAGGCCGACGCGTTCTGCCACAACATGGTGCGCGCCCTGGTGGGGGCGCTGCTGGCGGTCGGGGACGGCCGCCGCCCGCCGGAGTGGCCCGCCCAGGTGCTGCGCGCCGGGGTGCGGGACTCCGCCGTGCACGTGGTGCCCCCGCACGGCCTCACCCTGGAGGAGGTGCGCTACCCCCCCGACGAGGAGCTGGCCGCGCGAGCCGCGGCCACCCGCCGCTTCCGCGTCCTGGAGCGCGCGGCGGAGTAGGAGACGGGACGCGGCCGCGGCGCCCCCGGGATCTCGGCTTCCCGGAGGCACCGCGGCCGCGTCGGTTCCGCGGGGTCAGCTCACCGCGCGTTCGCCCAGGGGGGCCAGGGCG
>Ga0065720_1001662_pt1 | contig 24125 bp, 19 predicted proteins | sample Thericmetagenome_FD_59107 | JGI IMG/M metagenome (GOLD analysis project Ga0065720, IMG submission 59107) | Thermophilic microbial communities from the Joint Bioenergy Institute, California, USA of rice/straw/compost enrichment - eDNA_2 v2... | ecosystem: Engineered > Solid waste > Grass >... | reverse complement strand
GCGCCTGCGCACCAACCCGGCGCTGAAGGTGGTCGACGGGGTGGAGAACCGCACCATCTTCCTCGGCATGGACCAGTACCGTGACGAGCTGCCGGGGTCCAACATCAAGGGACGGAACCCGTTGAAGGACGTGCGGGTGCGCCGTGCGCTCTACCAGGCGATCGACATCAACGCGATCCACAAGAACATCATGCGCGGCATGAGCCAGCCGACTGGCACGCTGATCGCGCCGCAGGTCAACGGCTGGACCCGGCGCGCCGACCAGCGCTATCCCTACGACCCCGCCGCGGCGCGGAAGCTGCTTGCCGAGGCCGGCTATCCGGACGGCTTCGAGGTTGACTTCGCCTGCCCGAACAACCGCTACATCAACGACGAGGCGATCTGCCAGGCCATCACCGCGATGTGGGCGCGCATCGGTGTCAAGGCCAAGCTGCGCACGCTGCCGCTGGTGACCTACTTCCCGATGATCCAGCGCTACGAGGCGAGCATCTACATGCTGGGCTGGGGCGTGCCGACCTTCGACGCCCTGTATTCGCTGCAGTCGCTGGTGCGGTCGGTGGGGGCGCAGGGGCGACGGCAACTACAACGTCGGTCGCTACAGCAACCCGCAGATGGACGCCCTGGTCGAGCGCATCAAGAAGGAAGTCGACCAGAAGGTGCGCAACGAGCTGATCGAACAGGCGCTGCTGCTGTCGCACCAGGACGTGTCTCACCTGCCGCTGCACAACCAGGTGATCCCGTGGGCGATGAAGAAGAACATCGAGATGTACCACCGCGCCGACAACCGCATCGACATGCGGGCGGTGAAGGTGAACTGACGCGGCGGCCCGGTCCGCTCCCGGGGGCCCTGAGCCGACGGGGTGCCTGCGCCGGTGCCATTGACTTCCCCTCCTGCTGTCCATGCTCGTCTTCATCCTCCGCCGTCTGGCCCAGNCCGTGTTCGTGATGCTGACGGTGGCCTTCATCGCCTTCATGCTGTTCCAGTACGTCGGCGACCCGGTCACCAACATCCTCGGGCAGGACGCGACGCCGGAAGAACGCGCGCGCATGCGCTCGGACCTGGGCCTGGACCAGCCGTTCTTCGTGCAGTTCGCGCGCTTCGTCGGCAACGCGGTGCAGGGCGAGTTCGGGCTCAGCCTGCGCCAGGGCCGCAAGGTCTCGGCGCTGATCATCGAGCGCCTCCCGGCCACGCTGGAGCTGTCGCTGGTCGCGGCGGTGCTGGCGCTGGTGCTGGGCGTCCCGATGGGCGTCTACGCGGCGCTGCGGCGTGGCAGCTTCTTCTCGCACGTGCTGATGACGATCTCGCTGCTCGGGGTGTCGCTGCCCACCTTCCTGATCGGCATCCTGCTGATCCTGGTGTTCTCGGTGACGCTCGGCTGGCTGCCCAGCTTCGGTCGGGGCGAGACCGTGGCGCTGGGCCTGTGGACCACCGGCCTGCTGACGCTCGACGGATGGAAGCACCTGATCCTGCCCGCGGTGACGCTGGCGATCTTCCAGCTCACGCTCATCATGCGGCTGGTGCGTGCGGAGATGCTGGAGGTGCTGCGCACCGACTACATCAAGTTCGCGCGCGCCCGCGGCCTGACCGACCGCGCGGTGCACTTCGGGCACGCGCTGAAGAACACGCTGGTGCCGGTGATCACGATCACCGGCCTGCAGCTGGGATCGCTGATCGCGTTCGCCATCATCACCGAGACCGTGTTCCAGTGGCCCGGCATGGGGCTGCTGTTCATCCAGGCGGTGACCTTTGCCGACATCCCGGTGATGGCGGCCTACCTGTGCCTCATCGCCCTGATCTTCGTGCTCATCAACCTGGCGGTCGACCTGCTGTACTTCGCGGTCGACCCCCGATTGCGCATCAGTGGCGCAAGAGGACATTGACATGCTGCGCCCCGTCACGTCCGGCGTGTTCTCCCGCATCGCCGCCTACCACCCCGAGCTGACCGCGTTCCGTCGCGACCTGCACGCCCACCCCGAGCTCGGCTTCGAGGAGGTGCGCACCGCGAGCCGCGTCGTCGAGGCGCTCAAGCTCACCGGCGTCGACGAGATCCACACCGGCATCGCCCGCACCGGCGTGGTGGCCGTGATCCACGGACGCAGCCGCACGTCGGGACGCAGCATCGGCCTGCGCGCCGACATGGACGCGCTGCCGATGCGCGAAGAGAACGACTTTGCCTGGCGCTCCGGCAAGCCGGGGCTGATGCACGGCTGCGGGCATGACGGCCACACCACGATGCTGGTCGGCGCGGCGCGCTACCTGGCCGAGACGCGACGCTTCGACGGCACGGTCTACCTGATCTTCCAGCCGGGCGAGGAGGGCTGCGCGGGCGCCAAGGCGATGATCGACGACGGCCTGTTCGAGCGCTTCCCGGCACAGGCGGTCTACGCGATGCACAACTGGCCGCACCTGCCTGCCGGGCAGATCGGCGTCGCGCCCGGGCCCATGATGGCGGCGGCCGACCGCATCGAGATCACGGTGACCGGCAAGGGCGGCCACGGCGCGCACCCGCACCTGGCGGTCGACCCGGTGCTGGTGTGCGGGCACATCATCACCGCCGCGCAGAGCCTGGTGTCGCGCAACGTCAGCCCGTTCGACAACGCGGTGGTCAGCCTGTGCGCGATGCAGGCCGGCGACGTCGGCGCGATGAGCGTGATCCCGCGCCAGGCCAAGCTGGTCGGCACGGTGCGCACCTTCCGCCCGCAGCTGCAGGACATGATCGAGGAGCGCCTGGGGCGCCTGGTCGAATCGATCGCGGTGGGCTTCGGCGCGTCGGCGACGCTCGACTACCAGCGCATCTACCCGGCCACGATCAACTCGCGCGAGGAGGCCGAGTTCGCCGCCGACGTCGCCGAGTCGCTGGTCGGGCCCGAACGGGTCGTGCGCGACCTGCCGCCCAGCATGGGCGCCGAGGACTTTTCGTTCATGCTGCAGGTCAAGCCTGGCGCCTACCTGCGCATCGGGCAGGGCCGCGACGCGACCGACCCGGGCTGCTTCCTGCACAGCAGCCGCTACGACTTCAACGACGAGATCCTGCCGCTCGGCTCGGCGCTGTTCGCCTCGCTGGCCGAGCGGGCCATGCCGCTGCCATGACTGCCCCTGCACCGTGTCCCGCCTCCGCACGAGGCGCCTGCGGGTGGCGGGCTGACCGATCGACCCTGTTCCGCCACGTCTGTAACCCGAGGAGGATGTCATGAAGCTTCGACCTACCGTGCTGGCCCTTGCCCTGGCCGTGGCCTGCGGCACTGCGATGGCCAAGACCCTGCGTGTGGCCAACCAGGGCGATGCGATGTCGATGGACCCGCACTCGCTCAACGAGTCGCTGCAGCTGTCCTTCACTGCCAACATCTACGAACCGCTGGTCGGCCGCGACAAGAAGCTGGGCCTGGTGCCCGCGCTGGCCACCTCGTGGTCGCAGCCTTCGCCCACCGTGTGGCGCTTCGAGCTGCGCCAGGGCGTCAAATTCCATGACGGCACGCCGTTCACCGCGGACGACGTGGTGTTCACCTTCCAGCGCGCGGCGGCCGACGGCTCGGACATGAAGAGCTACGTCAGCCAGGTCAAGGAAGTGCGCAAGGTCAGCGACCATGTCGTCGAGATCGAGACCCAGGCGCCGTTCCCGATCCTGCCGGACGTGATCTCGCAGCTCTACATCATGAGCAAGAAGTGGTGCGAGGAGAACAAGGCCGAGCGCCCGGTCGACCGCCGCAAGGGTGTCGAGAACACCGCCAGTTTCAAGGCCAACGGCACCGGCCCGTATCGCCTGAAGGAACGCCAGCCCAACACGCGCACGGTGCTGGTGCGCAACCCCGACTACTGGGGCCAGATCGAGGGCAACGTCGACGAGGTGATCTTCACGCCGATCGGCAACGACGCGACCCGGGTGGCGGCGCTGCTGTCCGGCGAGATCGACGTGATGGAGCCGGTGCCGCTGCAGGACATCGGGCGGCTCAAGGCCAGCGGCAACATCAACGTGCTGCAGGGGCCCGAGCTGCGCACCATCTTCCTGGGCATGGACCAGAAGCGCGACGAGCTGCTGTTCTCCAACGTCAAGGGCAAGAACCCGTTCAAGGACCGCCGCGTGCGGCAGGCCTTCTACCAGGCGATCGACATCGAGACCATCCGCACGCGCGTGATGCGCGGTGCCGCCACCCCGACCGCGCTGATGGTGGCGCCGGGCATCAAGGGCTTCGCGCCGGAGCTGAACAAGCGCTACCCGTATGACCCGGAATCCGCGAAGAAGCTGCTCGCCGAGGCCGGCTACCCGAACGGCTTCGAGGTCGCGATGAACTGCCCGAACGACCGCTACGTCAACGACGGCGAAATCTGCCAGGCGATCGCGGCCAACCTGGCGCGCATCGGCGTGAAGATCAACCTGCAGGCCGAGACCAAGGTCACCTACTTCCCGAAGATCCTCAGCCGCAACACCAGCTTCTACATGCTGGGCTGGACCCCGAGCACCTATGACTCGCACAACGTGCTGACCTCGATCATGGCCACGCCGAACGACGCCGGCCAGGGGCAGTTCAACCTGGGCTGGTACAGCAACCCCAAGGTCGACGAGCTGACGCTGAAGGTGCAGTCCGAGACCGACCAGGCCAAGCGCGACGAGATGATCCGCGAGGCGTTCCGCATCCACCACGAGGACGTCGGCCACATCCCGCTGCACCAGCAGGCCCTGGCCTGGGCGGCGAAGAAGAACATCGAGCTCGTGCAGTTGCCCGACAACTTCATGTACTTCAAGTGGGTCACCGTGAAGTGACGGCACGCGCGGGCGGGCCATGCCGCCCGCGCGTGCACCGCGCCGGCCGCCGCCGTGGCCGGCGCCTGCGTACATACACCGTGATCCGATGACGACGACCACCGCACTGAAACGTTTCTTCGAAGGCGACGTCTGGTACAGCTTCCGCACCTCGCCGGTGGCCATCCTGGCTGCCATCATCGCCTTCGTCTGCATCTTCGCCGCCGTCTTCGCCGACTGGGTGGCGCCGCACAACCCGTTCGACCTCGCGACGCTGGAGCTGGGCGACGCCCGCCTGCCGCCGGCGTGGATGGAGGAGGGCAACCCGAAGTACCTGCTCGGCACCGACGGGCAGGGACGCGACATCCTCTCGGCGCTGATGTACGGGGCACGCATCTCGCTGTTCGTCGGCTTCGCCTCCGTGCTGTTGTCCATGCTGATCGGCGTGAGCCTCGGCCTGCTGGCCGGCTTCTTCGGCGGACGGCTCGACGCGGTGCTGATGCGCATCTGCGACGTGATGCTGTCGTTCCCGGCCATCCTGATCGCGCTGCTGATCGACGGCGTGGGCCGCGCGATGTTCCCTGATGCGCACGAGGCGCTCGCGTTCACGGTGCTGATCCTCGCGATCACGCTGACCAAGTGGGTCGACTACGCGCGCACCGTGCGCGGCTCGACCATGGTCGAGCGCAACAAGGACTACGTGCAGGCCGCGCGCGTGATCGGCGTCAACCCGCTGCGCATCATGACCCGGCACGTGCTGCCGAACGTGACGGGGCCGGTGCTGGTGCTGTCGACCATCCAGGTGGCGCAGGCCATCATCATCGAGGCGACGCTGTCCTTCCTCGGCGTCGGGGCGCCGCCCACTTCGCCGTCGCTGGGCACGCTGATCCGCGTCGGCAACGACTTCCTGTTCAGCGGCGAATGGTGGATCACGGTGTTCCCCGGGATCATGCTGGTGCTGATCGCGCTCAGCGTGAACCTGCTGGGTGACTGGCTGCGCGACGCGCTGAACCCCCGACTGCGGTGACGAAAGCGATGGCCATGACATCTCCCCTGCTGCAAGTCAAGCACCTGCGCGTCGAGTTCCCGACGCGCCACGGCACGTTGCTGGCGCTCGACGACGTGTCGTTCGAGATCCAGGCCGGCGAGATCCTCGGGCGTGGTCGGCGAGTCGGGCGCGGGCAAGTCGCTCACCGGTGCGGCCATCATCGGCCTGCTCGAACCGCCCGGGCGCATCGCCGGCGGCGAGATCCTGCTCGAAGGCGAGCGCATCGACCGCCTGCCGCACGAGGCGATGCGACGCATCCGCGGCCGGCGCATCGGCGCGATCTTCCAGGACCCGTTGACCTCGTTGAATCCGCTCTACACGGTGGGGCGCCAGCTGATCGAGACGATCCAGACCCACCTGCCGATGAACCATGCCCAGGCGCGCCAGCGCGCGATCCAGCTGCTCAGGGACACCGGCATCCCGGCTGCCGAGGCGCGCATCGACCACTACCCGCACCAGTTCTCCGGCGGCATGCGCCAGCGGGTGGTCATCGCGCTGGCGCTGGCGGCCGAGCCGCAGCTCATCGTCGCCGACGAGCCCACCACCGCCCTGGACGTGTCGATCCAGGCGCAGATCATTTCGCTGCTCAAGCGGCTGTGCAAGGAAAAGGGCGCGGCGGTGATGCTGATCACGCACGACATGGGCGTGATCGCCGAGACCTGCGACCGCGTGGCGGTGATGTACGCCGGGCGGATGGTCGAGATCGGTCCGGTGCACGACGTGATCCACCAGCCGGCGCATCCGTACACCGTGGGCCTGATGGGCTCGATCCCCTCGATCGAGGACGACCGCGAGCGGTTGTCGCAGATCGAGGGCTCGATGCCACGCCTGAACGCGATCCCGCCCGGCTGCGCGTTCCATCCACGCTGCCCGCAGGCCTTCGAGCGATGCCGGCGCGAGCGGCCCGAGCTGGCCGACACCGGGCGCACGCGCGCGGCCTGCTGGCTGCATGTCGAACCGCAACGGAGGGTGGCATGAGCGCGCCGCTGGTCGAGGTGAGGGACCTGTCCAAGACCTTTGACGTCTCCGCGCCGTGGCTCAACCGGGTGGTCGAGCGCAAGCCGCGGCAGTTCGTGCACGCGGTCGACGGCGTCAGCTTCGCGATCGAGCGCGGGCGCACGCTGGCGCTGGTGGGCGAGTCCGGCTGCGGCAAGAGCACCGTGGCGCGCCTGCTGGTCGGGCTGTACGAACCCACGCGCGGCGAGGTGCGGTTCGACGGCCGCCCGACGCGCGAGGTGCTGGCCTCGCGCGAGGGGCGCGCGCTGCGCCGGCGCATGCAGATGATCTTCCAGGACCCGTACGCCAGCCTGAACCCGCGCTGGAAGGTCGAGGACATCATCGCCGAGCCGCTGCGCGAGCACGGGCTGCTCAAGGACGCCACGGCGCGGCGCCAGCGCGTCGGCGAGCTGCTGCAGTCGGTGGGGCTGTCGCCGGCAGACGCCGGGAAGTACCCGCATCAGTTCTCCGGCGGACAGCGCCAGCGCATCTCGATCGCGCGGGCGCTGGCCACGCAGCCGGAGTTCCTGGTCTGCGACGAGCCGACCTCGGCGCTGGACGTCTCGGTGCAGGCCCAGGTGCTCAACCTGATGAAGGACCTGCAGCGCGAGCGCCAGCTGACCTACCTGTTCATCTCGCACAACCTTGCCGTGGTGCACCACGTGGCCGACGAGGTGGGGGTGATGTACCTCGGCCGGCTGGTCGAGCTGGCTCCGAAGCGCGAGCTGTTCGCGCGGCCGCAGCATCCGTACACGCGCATGCTGCTGGACGCGATTCCCGACATCCGCATGACCGGCCGCGCACGCACCCCGGTGCAGGGCGAGGTGCCCAACCCGCTCGACCCGCCGGGCGGCTGCGCCTTCCACCCGCGCTGCCCGCATGCCAACGGGCGCTGCGCGCGCGAACGCCCGCCGCTGCAGGCCCTGCGCGGCGTGCAGGTGGCCTGCCACGCGGTCGAGGAAGGGCGGATCTGAACGCCTGAGGGGCTAGCGGGCGTAGGGGTCGGCGAAGCCGAGCGCGAGCATCACCTCGCTCTCGCGCGCTTCCATGACCTCGGCTTCGGCGTCGTCCTCGTGGTCGTAGCCCTGCGCGTGCAGCGTGCCGTGCACCAGCAGGTGGGCGTAGTGCGCCTGCAGCGTCTTGCCCTCGTCCTGCGCCTCGCGCTCGACCACCGGCGCGCACAGGATCAGGTCGGCCATCACCACCGGCTCGTGCGCGTAGTCGAAGGTCAGCACGTTGGTGGCGTAGTCCTTGTGGCGGTACTCGCGGTTGAGCGTGCGGCCCTCGTCGGCATCGACGATGCGCACGGTGATCTCGGCGGGGGCTTCCAGCGCGGCGCGGATCCAGCGCTGCACCAGGTGGCGCGGCAGCTGGTCGCGGTGGCGCGGGTCGGCGAACTGCAGCGACAGCCGCAGGGCGGGGCGGGGGGCGGGACGGCTCATGATTCGCTGCGCTTGCGGGCGGCTTCGTAGGCTTCGACGATGCGCGCCACCAGCGGGTGGCGCACCACGTCGGCGGCGGTGAAACGGGTGATCGCGATGCCGTGCACCTTCTTCAGGATCTGCTCGGCCTCGATCAGCCCGCTCTTCTGGCCCTTGGGCAGGTCCACCTGGCTGACGTCGCCGGTGATCACGGCCTTGCTGCCGAAGCCGATGCGGGTCAGGAACATCTTCATCTGCTCGGGCGTGGTGTTCTGCGCCTCGTCCAGGATCACGAAGGCGTGGTTCAGCGTNCGCCCGCGCATGAAGGCCAGCGGCGCGATCTCCAGCGTGCCCTTCTCGAAGGCCTTGGTGACGCGGTCGAAGCCCATCAGGTCGTACAGGGCGTCGTACAGCGGGCGCAGGTAGGGGTCGACCTTCTGCGCCAAGTCGCCGGGCAGGAAGCCCAGCCGCTCGCCGGCCTCGACCGCCGGGCGGGTCAGGATGATGCGCTGCACCGCGCTGCGCTCCAGTGCGTCCACCGCACAGGCGACGGCCAGGAAGGTCTTGCCGGTGCCGGCCGGCCCGATGCCGAAGGTGATGTCGTGGCCGAGGATGTTGCGCAGGTAGCGGTCCTGGTTGGGGGTGCGCCCCTGCAGGTCGGCGCGCCGGGTGCGCAGCACGATCTCAGGCTCCTCCGCAGCCGCCGGCGGCGCGTCGTCCGGCCGCATCGCCTCGACCAGCGCGAGCTGGAACTCGTCGGGCGGGATGGGCTTGCGGGCGCGGTCGTAGAGCGACTGCAGCAGGGCCACGGCACGCTCGGCCGGCTTCTTCGCGCCCTCGATGCGGAAGGACTCGTTGCGCCGGGTGATCGTGACGTTCAGCGCCGCCTCGATGCTGCGCAGGTGCTCGTCGAGCGTGCCGCACAGGTGGGCCAGGCGGGCGTTGTCCAGGGGGATGAAGGCGTGGCGGAGTATCACTGGCAATACACAGGTGCGCCGCAGCCGGGTCGGCCGGGCTTTCGGACCAGATTGTCCCTCGCCGGCGCCTCCAGCAGAATCCGCACCCATGAGTGTCTGGTCATGCATGCGGGGTTTGCGCCGCCACGTCGGGTTGTCGTGCCTCTTCGCCCTGGGGCTGGTGCTGTGGATGGGGGCCCTGCGCGCCGACACCGCCGCGCTGGTCGAGCTGCGCGAGGCGATCGTCGTCGAGGTGCAACCCTTCGACGAGGCCGGGCACGCGGTGCAGCAGGTGGTCAGCCTGCCGGACGACTGGGCGCAGACCCGCCCGGGCTTTGCCGGCACGGTGACCTACCGGGCGACGTTCGACGCCCCGCCGGCCTCGGACGACCCGCCCAGCCGTCTACGTCCGAGCGGGCCCGTGCGCCAACCTCGAGGTGCGCCTGAACGGGACGCTGCTGATGCGCGACCCGGCCGCCGAGCCGCAGACGGCCAACTGCTACCGCCCGCAGCTGATCGTGCTGCCGGCGGCCCTGCTGCACCCGACCGCCAACGAGCTGGACATCAAGGTCACCGGCCTGGCGCTGGAGCAGGTCTCGGCGCGGCAGCGTGCGGGCGGCCTGTCCGAGCTGCTGGTCGGACCGCAGTCGCAGCTGCTGCCGCGCTACGAGAACCAGCAGTTCTGGAACGTCACGATGGCCCAGGTGCTCAGCCTGACGCTGGTGGTGGTCGGGCTGTTCATGCTGGGCCTGGCCTGGGCGCGGCGCAGCGAGCCGGCCTACCTCTACTTCGGCCTGCTGCTGGTCGGCTGGACCGCGATCGCCTCGCACCTGTGGTCGCCCCACATCCCGCTCGACCCGCGCCTGACCGAGGTGCTGATCGCCTGCCTGTACGCGCCGGTGGTGGCCTGCGCGGTGCTGTTCCTGCAGCGCTACGGCGGCCACCGGCACCGCTGGGTGGACGTGCTGCTGGGGCTGCAGTGCCTGCTGGTGCCGGTCAGCATCGCCGTGGTGCCGGCTTCGGCCTTCTTCCTCGTGACTGCCGCCTGGGCCACCCTCTACCTGCTGGAGGTGACCTGGGCCTCCGGGTACTACCTGGCCCGGCTGCGGCGCGAGCGGCGCCCGGGGGTCTGGATCATGGGCGCCGCGCTGCTGGTGATGGTGCTGCTCGCCGCGCTGGAGACGGCCGTCCAGCACGGCTGGGTGGAGCTGCCCCGGGTGCACCTGATCCACTTCGCGATGCCGTTGCTGTTCTTCGCCGTCGGCCTGCGGCTGGTGCAGCAGTTCGTGCACGCGCTGCAGTCGGCCGAGACCGCACGCGCGGACCTGGAGCAGCGCATCCTGGAAAAGACCGCCGAGATCGAGCGCAGCTACGCCGAGCTGGCCGAGGCCCGCATCGAGCAGGTGGCCGAGGCCGAGCGCAAGCGCATCGCCGGCGACCTGCACGACGACCTGGGTGCCAAGCTGCTGACCATCGTCCATACCAGCGGCGACGAGCGCATCTCCACGCTGGCGCGCGAGGCGCTGGAGGAGATGCGCCTGTCGGTGCGGGGCCTGACCGGCAAGCCGGTCAAGATCGCCGACGCGCTGGCCGACTGGCGCGCCGAGGTGGTTTCGCGGCTCGGGCAGGCCGCGGTGCAGGTCGAGTGGCAGACCGCGCACGAGAACGACGAGCGCCACCTCTCGGCGCGTGCCTACGTGCAGACCACGCGCATCCTGCGCGAGGCGATCAGCAACATCATCAAGCACAGCGGCGCCAGCGCCTGCACGATCCGCTGCGTGATCGACGAGGTCGACTTCAACCTGGTGATCCAGGACAACGGCCGCGGCATCCCGCTGGAGCTGGACGGCAAGCTCGACCGCGGCCACGGCATGGCCAGCATGAAGCGCCGCGCCAAGCAGCTGGCCGGGCAATGCCTGGTCGAATCCGGTCCCGGGTTCGGCACCGTGATCCGGCTGACACTGCCGCTGTGATCCGGCGTGGCCGTGCGGCCACGCTCCCCCATCGGAACGATGCGCCGGTGCCGCCTGGCGCTGGTACCATCGACAGCACCTGTTTCTCTTGCGGGGCGGGCGCCGGTGCCCGCGCTGACGATGCACATCCTCCTGCTCGAAGACCTTCCCGAGATCCGCCTGTGGCTCAAGACCCTGGTGATGCAGGTCTTTCCTTCGGCGCGGGTGTCCGAAAGCGCGCGCGTGCACGATGCCCTGGAGCAGGTCACCGCGCTGCGCTTCGACCTGGCCCTGATCGACCTGGGCCTGCCTGACGGCTCGGGCGTCGAGGTGGTGGCGGCCCTGCGCGAATCCCAGCCGGAGGCGCAGTCGGTGGTGGTGACCATCCACGACGACGACGATCACCTGTTCCCGGCCCTGCAGGCCGGCGCCTTCGGTTACCTGCTCAAGGAGCAGCCCAAGGACCAGCTCGCCGAGCAGCTGCAGCGCATCACCCAGGGCGAGCCGCCGCTGTCGCCGTCGATCGCCCGGCGCGTGATCGCCTACTTCGCGTCCCAGGCGCGCACCCAGCCGGCCGAGACCGAGCCGCTGCTGCCCACGGTGCAGCTGACCGAGCGCGAGAACGAGGTGCTGCTGCGCGTGGCCAAGGGCTTCACGCTGCCCGAGATCGGCGTGCAGCTGGGCCTGTCGCGGCACACGATCGCCGACTACGTCAAGCAGATCTACCGCAAGCTCAACGTGTCGTCGCGGGCCGAAGCCGCCCTCGAGGCGCAGCGCCTCGGCCTGTTCCGCCGCACGCCCCGCTGAGGCCGCCGGGCCGATAATCGGCCGATGATCGGTCGTTTGACGGGCGTGATCGCGGAGAAGGCCCCTCCGCAGGTGCTGATCGATGTCCAGGGCGTCGGCTACGAGGTCGACGTGCCGATGAGCACCTTCTACAACCTGCCCAACCTGGGCGAGCGCGTGACCCTGCTCACGCATTTCGTCGTGCGCGAGGACGCGCAGATCCTGTTCGGCTTCGGCACGGCCGCCGAACGCGACACCTTCCGCCAGCTGATCCGCATCTCCGGCGTCGGGCCGCGCACGGCGCTGGCGATCCTGTCGGGCCTGAGCGTCTCGGACCTGGCGCAGGCGGTCAGCCTGCAGGAAGCCGGCCGCCTGGTGAAGGTGCCCGGCATCGGTAAGAAGACCGCCGAGCGCCTGCTGCTCGAGCTCAAGGGCAAGCTGGGGCCGGACCTCGCCCAGCCGGCCGCGGCCCTCAACGACGCACAGGCCGACGTGCTGCAGGCGCTGGTGGCGCTGGGCTACAGCGAGAAGGAGGCCGCCGCGGCGCTGAAGGCGTTGCCGCCGGACGTGGGCGTGAGCGACGGCATCAAGCTCGCCCTCAAGGCGCTGACAAGGTGAGCCGCCCATGAGCATCCAGACCGACGACTTCACCCCGCCGCCGCGCCAGCGCGTCGTCGCGGCCACCGCCAGCTCGCCGAACGAGGAGGCGATCGAGCGCGCCCTGCGCCCCAAGGGCCTGGACGAGTACGTGGGCCAGACCAAGGCGCGCGAGCAGCTGGAGATCTTCATCGGCGCCGCGAAGAAGCGCGGCGAGGCGCTCGACCACGTGCTGCTGTTCGGCCCGCCGGGCCTGGGCAAGACCACGCTGAGCCACATCATCGCGCACGAGCTGGGCGTGAACCTGCGCCAGACCTCCGGCCCGGTGCTGGAAAAGCCCAAGGACCTTGCCGCGCTGCTGACCAACCTCGAGCGCAACGACGTCCTGTTCATCGACGAGATCCACCGGCTCAGCCCGGTGGTCGAGGAAATCCTCTACCCGGCGCTGGAGGACTACCAGATCGACATCATGATCGGCGAGGGGCCGGCGGCGCGCTCGATCAAGCTCGACCTGCAGCCCTTCACGCTGGTCGGCGCCACCACCCGCGCGGGCATGCTGACCAACCCGCTGCGCGACCGCTTCGGCATCGTCGCGCGGCTGGAGTTCTACACCGCCGACGAGCTCGCGCGCATCGTCACCCGCTCGGCCGGGCTGCTGGGCGCGCCCATCGACCCGGCCGGCGCGCTGGAGATCGCGCGCCGCTCGCGCGGCACGCCCCGCATCGCCAACCGCCTGCTGCGCCGGGTGCGCGACTACGCCGAAGTCAAGGGCGACGGCCGCATCACCAAGGCCATGGCCGACCAGGCGCTGGCCATGCTGGACGTCGACCCGCTCGGCTTCGACGTGATGGACCGCAAGCTGCTCGAAGCCGTGATCCACAAGTTCGACGGCGGCCCGGTCGGCCTGGACAACCTGGCCGCGGCGATCGGCGAGGAGCGCGACACCATCGAGGACGTCATCGAGCCCTACCTGATCCAGCAGGGCTACCTGCAGCGCACCCCGCGCGGGCGGGTCGCGACGCTGGCCGCCTACCGCCACCTCGGCATCGCGCCGCCGGGCCGCGCGGACGCGGGCGGCGACCTGTTCGAGGGCTGACCCGGCGCTTCGTCAGCGGCCGCTGGCCGCGGCCCCGGCCGCCTGCGACGCAGCCTCGCTGCCCGAGGCGGCCGGCGTGCCGCTGCACAGCTGCCCCACCACCCACAGCCCGGCGGTGATGGCCAGCGCCCCGCCGGCCAGGGCGCCGGGCGACAGCGCGTGCGCCTGCCACAGCCACCAGGCGGTCGCGCCCAGCAACAGCAGGAACAGCACCGCCGCCGCCCACTGCGCGCCGCGGCCCATCGGCGGGTCGTAGCGCGTGACCTGGCGCAGGTCGAAGGCCGGCTTGGGGAAGCGGGCCGCCACGTCCGCGGGGCGCCAGCCGGGCGGCTTGAGCCACACGCGCAGCTTGTCGGACCAGCGCGCGGTGTGCCAGCTGTCGCGGACGAGCTCCGCGTAGACCTGCAGGTTGGCGCGGATCGGGTTCCAGCTGCGCAGCGGGCTGCGCGTGCCGTAGACGCAGGGCTCGCGCTCGTCCTCTTCCTGGAAGGTGCCGAACAGCCGGTCCCACAGCACCAGGATGCCGCCGTAGTTGCGGTCGAGGTACCGGTCGTTGACCGCGTGGTGCACGCGGTGGTTGCTCGGCGAGCAGAACACCCGGTCGAACCAGCCCAGCCGGCCGACCTGCTGCGTGTGCACCCAGAACTGGTAGAGCAGGTCGATCAGCGCGACGGTCGCGAACACCACCGGCGGCACGCCGAGCACCGCCATCGGCAGGTAGAAGATCCAGCCCGCGATCCAGCCGGTGCTGGTCTGGCGCAGCGCGGTCGAGAGGTTGTAGTCCTCGCTCTGGTGGTGCACCACGTGCGCGGCCCAGAACAGCGCGCACTCGTGCCCGAGCCGGTGGTTCCAGTAGTAGCAGAAGTCGTACAGCAGCAGCGCGCCGACCCACACCCACCAGGCGTCGGCCGGCAGCGCCCGCAGCGCCGCGTGCCGGTGCACCACGGTGTAGATGCCCACCGTCATCAGCTTGGTGAACACGCCGGTGAGCTGGCTCAGGATGCCGAGCCCGATGCTGTTGAGCGCGTCGTTGAGCCGGTAGGTGTTGCGCCCGCGGGCCACGCCGACCGCGTACTCGACCGCGATCAGCAGCAGGAACACGGGGGTGGCGAGAACGATGACCTGGGCTGCTTCCATCGCGCATGCCTCCTGTCGCACAGGCGCCCAGTCTCGCACGGCCGTTCGCCGGCGGGCAGCCGGGACGATCCCGGACTTGCCCGGATGCGGGGAGGGTTCAGGCGGCGTGGCCGACCCGGTCGCCGTCGGAGGACTCGTCGCGGGTTCCGTCGGCCAGGTGCTGGGTGTCGCCCCAGCCGACCAGCACGAAGCCCTCGCCGTTGTAGAGCAGCCGGTTGATGCTGGCGTTGCCCAGCTCCCAGGTGCGCGGCGCCTGCAGGCTCACGCCCGAGGCCAGCCGGTACAGGCAGTCCATCACCCCGCCGTGCGCGACCAGCGCGATGGCCTCGCCCGGATGCCGGCGCGCCAGGCGCGTCGCCGCCTCGACGACACGCGCGTAGAAGCTGGCCAGCGTCTCGCCTCCCTCGGGGCCGAAGGACGGGTCGCGCTTGCGCCAGCGCAGCGCCAGGTCGGGCCAGCGGGCCTCGATCTCCTTGAAGGTCAGGCCCTGGAAGCTGCCGAAGCCGCGTTCGCGCAGGCCGGTGTCGGTCTGCACCGCCACGCCCACCGCCTCGCCGAGCGCCTGCGCGGTTTCGTGGGCGCGCCGCAGGTCGCTGGAGTAGATCGCCGCGATCGGCTCGTCGGCCAGCGCCGCGGCCATGCGGCGCGCCTGCCAGCGGCCGGTGTCGTTGAGCGGGATGTCGAGGTGGCCCTGGATGCGGGTGTCGACGTTCCAGGCGGTTTCGCCGTGGCGCACGGCGAAGATGCGGGTGACTTGCGAATGCGACATGGAGGACGGGATCGGGGTGGCGGACCCCGCCATTGTCGCCGCAGCGCGCGCCGCGCTCAGGCCAGGCGCGCGTTGAGGGTGTAGGTGCCGGTCAGGCTGGCCTCGGCCAGCACGTGGCCGCGGATCGCCTCGCGCACCTGCGCGCCGGTGAAGGTGCCGTCCACCGGGCAGCGCTCGATGTCCAGCGCGTACAGCGTGAACACGTAGCGGTGCACCAGCGCGTCGTTGAACGGCGGGAAGGGGCCGTCGTAGCCGTAGTACTGGCCGCCGAACTCGTCGTTGCCGGCGAACCAGCCGGTGTAGTCGTTCAGCCCGTGCCGTGCGCCGTGCAGCGTCTGCGGGCCGGTCTTGCCGCGCGGGGTGAACTCGCGGCTGAACTCGCCCTCGGCGATCTCGCGCAGCGAGGCCGGCAGGTCCACCATCACCCAGTGGAAGAAGTCCACGCGCGGCAGGTGGGCCGGCACCTCGCGGTCGGCCTTGTTGACGTCGTCGCCGCGGCTGGGCACGTCCGGGTCGTGGCAGATCAGCACGAAGGACCTGGTGCCCTCGGGCACGTCCGACCAGGCCAGGTGCGGGCTGACGTTGTCCGAGAACGTGACGCCGCCCTGGCCGTCCGGCTTGCCGGCGGCATGGCGCGCCGGGATGCGCTGGCCGTCGGACCAGTTGTTGCTCGTGAGCTTCATGGGAGTCTCCTTGGGGTGAGGGGCATTCACACGCCCCAGACGATGTCCTTGTCCGCCGCGTGCGCGCGCCGCATCATCTCGATCAGCGGCCAGGCGCGCTGGCGCAGCGTGACGCCTTCCTGCGGCTCCGGCGTGCGGCCTTCGGCGCGCGCCTCTTCCTCGGCGCGCCGGCGCCGTTCCTCGTCGTCCAGCACCGCCTGCTCCAGCGCGGCGATCGCCGCCGGCATGTCCGCCGGCAGGATGATGCCCTGGGGCGCCGGCTCCTTGCCGATCAGGCGCAGGATGTGGTCGCCCGACGGGCCGGTCATGATGACGTCGCCGGCGGCCTTGGACTTGAACTTGTAGAGCATCTCAGCGGTACATGTATTCGCGGTTGAACGGGAAGTCCGACTGCGCGCCGCGCATCGTGCCGTCGGCCTCGCGCCCGGTGGGGCGGGACCCGAGCAGCTGGTACAGCGAGATCCAGCCGCGCTCGAAGCTCATCGCGCAGCCGGCCAGGTACAGCCGGTAGGCGCGCACCGTGCGCTCGTTGGTGACGGCCCGTGCGGCGTCGAGCTGGCGCTCCAGCCCGTCGGACCAGGCCCACAGCGTGCGTGCGTAATGCGGACGCAGGTTCTCCACGTCCAGCAGCTCCAGGCCGCCGGCCGACAGCGTCTCGGCGACCTTGGANACGTGCANCAGCTCGCCGCCCGGGAAGATGTACTTCTCGATGAAGTCGCCCATGCCGCCGCCGAGCTGCCGGTTGTACAGGCCGCCGGCGGTGATGCCGTGGTTCATCACCAGCCCGCCCGGGCGCAGCAGCCGGCGGATCTTGTCGAAGTAGGCGACCATGTTGGCGCGGCCCACGTGCTCGAACATGCCGACCGAGGCGATGCGGTCGAACGGGCGGTCCTCCGGCAGGTCGCGGTAGTCCATCAGGTGCATCTGCACCCGCCCGCCCAGGCCCTTCTCCTGGATCAGCCGGTTCACGTGCGCATGCTGGTTCTTCGACAGGGTGATGCCGACGGCCTCGACCCCGTAGTGTTCGGCCGCCCACAGCAGCAGCCCGCCCCAGCCGGCGCCGATGTCCAGGAAGCGCTGCCCGGGCTCCAGCCGCAGCTTGCGGCAGATGTGGTCCAGCTTGGCCTCCTGCGCCTGCGCGAGCGTCATGCCGTCCTCGCGGAAGTAGGCGCACGAATAGACCCGGCGCGGGTCCAGCCACAGCGCATAGAAGTCGTCCGAGACGTCGTAGTGGAACTGGATCTGCTCGGCGTCGCGGCGCTTGCTGTGGCGCAGCACGGAGCGGATCTGCCCCCACCAGCGGCTCAGCGCCGGGGGCGTGCCGGCCTGCACCGGGTCGCCGACCAGCTCGGCGGCCACCGCCATCACCTCGCGCATGCCGCCCTCGATGTCGACCTGACCCTGGACATAGGCATCGGCCAGGGCGCCGATCTGCCCCCGTGCCAGCGCGCCGAGCCAGCGGGATTCGTTCAGTTTCAGCCGCACGTCCGCGTTGGCCGTGCCGGCCCGGCCTCCGGGCCACTCCAGAGCCACGCTGCACGGCAGCGCCGCGAGGCGCTGTTCGATCAGGCCGGACCATCCTTGCATCGTCTTCCCTTCCGTGGGTGTNGTACGTCTNGTGGATTACGAATGAAGCATGAGCCCGCCTAGTCTCGGACATTGCCGCAGCCCGTGCAAGCGACCCAGGATCCCGCCGCAACCCGTCGAAATCCCAGGCGTCGCCGCGGACGGCCGCTGCTAGCATGCAGCTCATGACGATCCAGGTTTTCGGTTTGCCCGTCGCACGCGGCATCGCCATCGGCAAGGCAGTCCTGGTGGCCTCCAGCCGCCTGGACGTGGACCATTACTTCATCGACGCCGACCAGGTCGAGGCCGAGATCGGCCGGCTGCGCGAGGCGCGCGACCTCGTCGCCCGCGAGCTCGAGTCCCTGAAGCAGGCCATGCCCGGCGACGCGCCCCCGGAGCTGGGCGCGCTGCTGGACGTGCACCTGATGCTGCTGCACGACGAGTCGCTGACCTCCGCGACCAAGCAGTGGATCCGCGACCGCCACTACAACGCCGAGTGGGCGCTGTCCGCGCAGCTGGAAGTGCTGGCGCGCCAGTTCGACGAGATGGACGACGACTACCTGCGCGAGCGCAAGGCCGACATCGAGCAGGTCGTCGAGCGCCTGCTGCGCGCGCTTGCGCGCGGCGGCAGCTCCGCGCTGGCGGCAGCCACCCGCAAGCCGATCCAGCAGGACTGGGGCGGCGAGGAGCCCCTGGTGCTGATCGCCAACGACATCGCGCCGGCGGACATGCTGCAGTTCAAGCAGAGCGTGTTCAAGGGCTTCGTCACCGACGTCGGCGGCAAGACCTCGCACACCGCGATCGTCGCGCGCAGCATGGACATCCCGGCGGTGGTCGGCGCGCGCGAGGCCAGCCGCCTGATCCGCCAGGACGACTGGGTCATCATCGACGGCGATGCCGGCGTGGTGATCGTCGATCCCTCGCCGATCGTGCTGGAGGAATACCGCTTCCGCCAGCGCCAGAGCGAGCTCGAGCGCGAGCGGCTGGCGCGGCTGCGCCACACCCCCTCGGTCACGCTGGACGGCGAGGCGGTCGAGCTGCTGGCCAACATCGAGCTGCCGCAGGACGCCCCGGCCGCGCTGCGGGCCGGCGCCGCCGGCGTGGGCCTGTTCCGCAGCGAGTTCCTGTTCATGAACCGCGACGGCGAGTTGCCCGGCGAGGACGAGCAGTTCGAGGCCTATCGCGCCGCGGTGCAGGCGATGGACGGGCTGCCCGTGACGATCCGCACCGTGGACATCGGCGCGGACAAGCCGCTGGACCGCATGTCGCTGAGCGAGCTGCGCCACGAGCACACCCTCAACCCCGCGCTGGGCCTGCGCGCGATCCGCTGGAGCCTGTCCGAGCCCGCGATGTTCCGCATGCAGCTGCGCGCCATCCTGCGCGCCAGCGCCTATGGCAAGGTGCGCCTGCTGATCCCCATGCTGGCGCACGCCAGCGAGATCCGCCAGACCTTCGAGGCGCTCGCGCGCGCCAAGCAGCAGCTGCGTGACGCCGGCACGCCCTTCGCCGACGTCGAGGTCGGCGCGATGATCGAGGTGCCCGCCGCGGCGCTGACGATCCCGCTGTTCGTGCGCCACTTCGACTTCGTCTCGCTCGGCACCAACGACCTGATCCAGTACACGCTGGCGATCGACCGGGCCGACGAGAGCGTTTCTTATCTGTACGACCCCTGGCATCCGGCGGTGCTGCGCCTGATCCACGACACCATCCGCGCCGCGCGCCAGGCCGGCAAGGGCGTGAGCGTCTGCGGCGAGATGGCCGGCGACCCGTCCTTCACGCCGCTGCTGCTGGCGATGGGCCTGCGCAGCTTCTCGATGCACCCGTCGCAGATCGCCGCGGTCAAGCAGCGCATCCTGCGCTCGGACACCGCCAAGCTCGCGCAGATGCTGGACGCGGCGCTGGCCTGCGACGACCCGCAGGAGTGCTACCGCCCCTTCATGGGAGAGGCAGCCCAGCTGCACTGATGCGGGGCACTTGCGCACCGTTTTGAAAAGGTGCTATAGTCACGTTCTTCGCTGATTGCTGCAGCGCTTGAGCCGGAAGGGCTTGCGAGGCAGGGGCGGCGAAGAAAAAAAGAGAGCCGAGTGCTTGACAAGGTTTTAAAAAACGCGTCATAATCTCGCTTCTCTGCTGATGACAAGTCAGCGACGAACGAAGCAGCGAAGGCTGGTGAGTTCGGCGAGTGTTCTTTAACAAGTAACAGCCGATAAGCGTGGGCGTTTGAAGGCGAATGCCAAGATNGGGAGCTTCGCAAGGAGTTTCCACAAACGCTCACGGAAGCAGAAGTGAAGTTCACTTCGATTCCGAGAGTTTCAAGTGATTGAACTGAAGAGTTTGATCCTGGCTCAGATTGAACGCTGGCGGCATGCTTTACACATGCAAGTCGAACGGCAGCGCGGGCTTCGGCCTGGCGGCGAGTGGCGAACGGGTGAGTAATGCATCGGAACGTGCCCAGTAGTGGGGGATAGCCCGGCGAAAGCCGGATTAATACCGCATACGACCTGAGGGTGAAAGCGGGGGACCGAAAGGCCTCGCGCTATTGGAGCGGCCGATGTCGGATTAGCTAGTTGGTGGGGTAAAGGCCTACCAAGGCGACGATCCGTAGCTGGTCTGAGAGGACGACCAGCCACACTGGGACTGAGACACGGCCCAGACTCCTACGGGAGGCAGCAGTGGGGAATTTTGGACAATGGGGGCAACCCTGATCCAGCCATGCCGCGTGCGGGAAGAAGGCCTTCGGGTTGTAAACCGCTTTTGTCAGGGAAGAAATCCTCTGGGCTAATACCCCGGGGGGATGACGGTACCTGAAGAATAAGCACCGGCTAACTACGTGCCAGCAGCCGCGGTAATACGTAGGGTGCGAGCGTTAATCGGAATTACTGGGCGTAAAGCGTGCGCAGGCGGTTGTGCAAGACAGATGTGAAATCCCCGGGCTTAACCTGGGAACTGCATTTGTGACTGCACGGCTAGAGTGCGGCAGAGGGGAGTGGAATTCCGCGTGTAGCAGTGAAATGCGTAGATATGCGGAGGAACACCGATGGCGAAGGCAGCTCCCTGGGCCTGCACTGACGCTCATGCACGAAAGCGTGGGGAGCAAACAGGATTAGATACCCTGGTAGTCCACGCCCTAAACGATGTCNACTAGNTGTTGGNNGNTTCGGCTGTTNAGTANCGTAGCTAACGCGTGAAGTNGACCGCCTGGGGAGTACGGCCGCAAGGTTGAAAACTCAAAGGAATTGACGGGGACCCGCACAAGCGGTGGATGATGTGGTTTAATTCGATGCAACGCGAAAAACCTTACCTACCCTTGACATGNCNGGAATCCTGCAGAGATGTGGGAGTGCTCGNAAGAGAACCNGNACACAGGTGCTGCATGGCNGTCGTCAGCTCGTGTCGTGAGATGTTGGGTTAAGTCCCGCAACGAGCGCAACCCTTGCCATTAGTTGCTACGAAAGGGCACTCTAATGGGACTGCCGGTGACAAACCGGAGGAAGGTGGGGATGACGTCAGGTCCTCATGGCCCTTATGGGTAGGGCTACACACGTCATACAATGGCCGGTACAGAGGGCAGCCAACCCGCGAGGGGGAGCCAATCCCAGAAAGCCGGTCGTAGTCCGGATCGCAGTCTGCAACTCGACTGCGTGAAGTCGGAATCGCTAGTAATCGCGGATCAGCATGTCGCGGTGAATACGTTCCCGGGTCTTGTACACACCGCCCGTCACACCATGGGAGCGGGTTCTGCCAGAAGTGGGTAGCCTAACCGCAAGGAGGGCGCTTACCACGGCAGGGTTCGCGACTGGGGTGAAGTCGTAACAAGGTAGCCGTATCGGAAGGTGCGGCTGGATCACCTCCTTTCTGGAAGAGAGCATTCAAATTCATGCGCCCACACTTATCGGCTGTTGTTGTGACGACAGACAGAGAGAGTGAGCGTGAACCGGCGCAGGCGTGAACCTGGCAGAGGCTGGAGCAGAGCCTGGGTTGACGCGAGAGGCCGCAGACTCGCGCCTCACGAGAAGGTGTCAGGGTCTGTAGCTCAGTCGGTTAGAGCACCGTCTTGATAAGGCGGGGGTCGTTGGTTCGAATCCAACCAGACCCACCAATCCTTCACGTGTTGACCTGGGGGATTAGCTCAGCTGGGAGAGCACCTGCTTTGCAAGCAGGGGGTCGTCGGTTCGATCCCGTCATCCTCCACCACTGAAGGGCTCTCTGTAGAGTTTCTTGTGCACGCTGACGCGAGCCATTGCTGATGGCTGGCGTGAGCGGCTCGCAAGAGTGGCTGTTGTTCTTTAACAATTCGTAGAGTCGAATCAGCGTTGTTGGCGGAAAGTGCTTCATGGCACGTCCGTGCCGCCAACGACAATTGATTGCGTCACCAGACTTCAACTCAGCAATGGGATTGAAGGACGGCATAACGCGCATACTCGATCCGATCGAGCCATCGATCGGACGGTCCTTGATCTGATGCCGCGAGGTGTCAAAGTTATAGGGTCAAGTGACTAAGTGCATGTGGTGGATGCCTTGGCGATCACAGGCGATGAAGGACGTGGTAGCCTGCGAAAAGCTTCGGGGAGCTGGCAAACAAGCTTTGATCCGGAGATGTCCGAATGGGGAAACCCACCCGCAAGGGTATCGGCNGCTGAATACATAGGCTGTCGAGGCGAACCGGGCGAACTGAAACATCTCAGTAGCTCGAGGAAAAGAAATCAACCGAGATTCCGAAAGTAGTGGCGAGCGAAATCGGAAGAGCCTGCACGATTTAGCCATCGACATATCAGAACGGTCTGGAAAGTCCGGCCATAGTGGGTGATAGCCCCGTATGAGAAATGTTGGTGGTGGAACTAGGCGTGCGACAAGTAGGGCGGGACACGTGGAATCCTGTCTGAAGATGGGGGGACCATCCTCCAAGGCTAAATACTCGTGATCGACCGATAGTGAACCAGTACCGTGAGGGAAAGGCGAAAAGAACCCCGGGAGGGGAGTGAAATAGATCCTGAAACCGCATGCATACAAAAAGTCGGAGCCCGCAAGGGTGACGGCGTACCTTTTGTATAATGGGTCAGCGACTTACATTCAGTGGCGAGCTTAACCGAGTAGGGGAGGCGTAGGGAAACCGAGTCCGAACAGGGCGTTCAGTCGCTGGGTGTAGACCCGAAACCAGGTGATCTATCCATGGCCAGGATGAAGGTACCGTAACAGGTGCTGGAGGTCCGAACCGACTGGTGTTGCAAAACTAGCGGATGAGCTGTGGATAGGGGTGAAAGGCTAAACAAACCTGGAAATAGCTGGTTCTCTCCGAAAACTATTTAGGTAGTGCCTCAAGTATTACCGTCGGGGGTAGAGCACTGTTATGGCTAGGGGGTCATGGCGACTTACCAAACCATTGCAAACTCCGAATACCGATGAGTAGAGCTTGGGAGACAGAGCACCGGGTGCTAACGTCCGGACTCGAGAGGGAAACAACCCAGACCGCCAGCTAAGGTCCCTAAAATTGGCTAAGTGGGAAACGAAGTGGGAAGGCTAAAACAGTCAGGATGTTGGCTTAGAAGCAGCCATCATTTAAAGAAAGCGTAATAGCTCACTGATCGAGTCGTCCTGCGCGGAAGATGTAACGGGGCTAAGCCAGTTACCGAAGCTGCGGGTGCACGAGCAATCGTGCGCGGTAGGAGAGCGTTCCGTAAGCCTGTGAAGGTGTCTCGTAAGGGATGCTGGAGGTATCGGAAGTGCGAATGCTGACATGAGTAGCGTTAAAGGGGGTGAAAAGCCCCCTCGCCGTAAGCGCAAGGTTTCCTACGCAACGTTCATCGGCGTAGGGTGAGTCGGCCCCTAAGGCGAGGCAGAGATGCGTAGCTGATGGGAAACAGGTCAATATTCCTGTACCGATCTATAGTGCGATGTGGGGACGGAGAAGGTTAGCTCAGCCGGGTGTTGGATGTCCCGGTTCAAGCCTGTAGTCGTGCCTGGTAGGCAAATCCGCCGGGCTTAGATGAGGGGTGATAACGAGGCTGCTTGCAGCCGAAGTGAGTGATACCCTGCTTCCAGGAAAAGCCACTAAGCTTCAGCTATAGACGACCGTACCGCAAACCGACACTGGTGCGCGTGATGAGTATTCTCAGGCGCTTGAGAGAACTCTGGAGAAGGAACTCGGCAAATTGACACCGTAACTTCGGAAGAAGGTGTGCCCCGAGTAGGTGAAGTCGTACAGATGGAGCCGGAAGGGGTCGCAGAGAATCGGTGGCTGCGACTGTTTAATAAAAACACAGCACTCTGCAAAGACGAAAGTCGACGTATAGGGTGTGACGCCTGCCCGGTGCCGGAAGGTTAAGTGATGGGGTGCAAGCTCTTGATCGAAGCCCCGGTAAACGGCGGCCGTAACTATAAC
>Ga0065720_1019536_pt1 | contig 24133 bp, 28 predicted proteins | sample Thericmetagenome_FD_59107 | JGI IMG/M metagenome (GOLD analysis project Ga0065720, IMG submission 59107) | Thermophilic microbial communities from the Joint Bioenergy Institute, California, USA of rice/straw/compost enrichment - eDNA_2 v2... | ecosystem: Engineered > Solid waste > Grass >... | reverse complement strand
AAGTATCCTCGCCTACAAGCCAGCGGGGCGGGAAGATGACGAAGTCAGCGATGCTTGTACCAGGCTTGTCCGACGGGCCGGAGAGGACAGTGAAGATGCTCGGGTCGGGATGGTCATAGCTGATCGTGCCAATGGTATTGAACCTCCCCAGGTCATACTTGTAAGGATAGTAATTCCCATGCCAAGCAACGACATCAAACGGGGTATGCGGCTGCAGCGTTCGGAACAGTGCGTTATTGAACTTTGCCGTGATGGTGTACACATTCGCGCCATCAAACGCTGTTGTGCCGCAATCCTCATCGAAGCTGGCCACAGGGATCTGGAAATCTCTTGCGTTCGCCAGGCCATTAGACCCGATCGGCCCCAGTTCAGGCAGGACAAACCTGCCCTGGAACAACTCCAGTGCGTAGCCCCTCGCTGGCTTCCCCTCCTCGACCAAGCGAACTTGATACCGCACGCCGCGGGGGATAACACAAATCTCCATCGGCCTGACCAGCAACCAGCCAAACTCTGTGCGAATATCCAGTGCTCCCGTTTGTGGCACAATCAGAATTTCGCCATCAGCAGAGTAGAAAGCCTCCTTATCCCCCATAGACTTTCCCACCGCATATACATACATCGCACACCCCTGCTTCATCGCCGGATCGCCCGCTGCCGCTACCAGATGCAGCCCCCTGACCCAATCACTTCCCCGGTCAAAGTCAAATGGGTCCCATCTCAACTGGTTCGGTAGATATTTCAGTCCGGTCTTGAAAACTTCACCTCCCTGACCAAGGGACTCATTTTTCTCGCTGTCAGGGACGTCCTCGAAGGGCGGGTGCGCGCACGAGGGCAGGATACGGTAGAGCCAGGACTGCTTGTTTTCGTGGCGGGGTGCGGTGAAGGCTGTGCCGGAGAGCTTTTCTGCGTAGAGCCCAAGGGGCGGTTTTTGTGGGGAGTTTTGGGCTGTAGGAAGGGCGCTGGGGACGGCCTCGGACCTGGGGGGTTGTCAATGACGTTCAGCATTAAGACAGCAAGGGATGGGGGAAAACGTACTCTATGTACGAGTCAAAACCATTCTTGTACTCGTATTTCTCGGGAATGTCGAACTTTGTGACGGGCATATTGACTGTGTTGAACTCGACCTGCTATCCCAATTGCTTCAATATGACAAAGTAGGTAGGGAGTGCAGACAGACCCGACGTCAAGATAACATTGCACTCAACACTTGATACAACCCAAACTTCCTCAGGTCAATACCGGGCGACACAACCCTAAATACCCCAGCGCAGTATCACACGTGCTCCCCAGATCCATTCTCCCATCAACCCCCCGAATTATCAAGGCGATCCGAGGCGATCCGAGCCGACGCGACCACCGTAAGTAGGACATACAGCGCAATTCCGCGCCGTTGTGGTGCGGCCTGCGCCCGGGACAGACCGAAGGTAGCCGCGCCTACGCGCGCCACCTGCTTGCCCCGTGCATAGCCAGCCCCACCCCGCAACTGGCCATCCCGGTCGGAGATGTCTTGTACTGAGCCGAGGGGCACCGCAAGTCTGTCCGGTACAAAATCTTGGGGATGTGCAGTGAGAAACTTACTGCGAAGTTTCCAGAAGAAATTGAGCCTGCACCGGCATCAGTGGCGGAGGAGATCCATGGAAATGAACTGGGAAAAGGTCTGCCGGGGATGCGCTGCTGGGCTCCACACCACCAGGCGGGGTCGTGATGTCATCGACCCACCCTCAGCTCCAGCCCACGCTCACCACAACATCGACGATGGCGAGAGTATAGGTGACAAGAAATCATGACACTGATTGAGATTGGAGAGACTTGCTGACCATTAGGTTCCGCTGAGTTCACCTTAAGAAACCAAGAAGCACACAGAACAAGTCATGATAACCTTGAGCACGCCCAACCCGCCCGGTACATTCTACTGCGCAGCATTCCGTTGACCGCATCGACCTTGACTGATTCGATCATTACCCGAAGAAGCCAACCGACCGAGACGGCAAAGCGACGGACTTGCTGATGATCCTGATCAGAGCGATTCGCCGACTGAAACAAAGGCTCACTACTCTTCGCTCTTCTTCTTCTTCTTGCCCACCGAGACGCCAGCGTCCTTCGACAGGTGGACGATCAGCTTGGTCCACGACTCCTCCTTGTCCCACTCGAAGCCCGCCAGATAAGGCGTGTCGAGTTCGTCATCCGCCTATGACCCAGATAGGGGGGACACATTAGTGTGGGATTGGAGCAGAACCGCTAGAGTGCATACTCACCCGCTTCTTGTACGCCTTGTAGATGGCATCTAAGGCATCCTTGATGGTGACGCCCTTGAGGTTGCGTGCTGTAACTTCCAGGCCAAGAGGGAAATGGAGGTCGATCTTCTTGACTGGCGGCGTTGTAAGAAACTTCTTGAGGGCCTCCTTGTCCTCTACTGTTGTTGGCGAGGTATTGATTTTCCTGGTGGAGATTAGTGATGTTGGCAATGTGAGTAGCCATTACTGCTACCTACCAGCCCGTTTTTTGGGTCTCCTTAGCAATCTGAAGCTCAATTCCTTGCGCCTCTGCACAAATTGTCAGCAATTGATATAACCATAACGACAAATCGACTAGTAATCGATGCATACCCAGGTCATTGATGTTGTACACGCCGCTGGTATCGGCCTTCTTCACACGCGACTCCTTGGCCGGCTCCTCGAGGCCCTGCACGGCCGAGTCAACCTTGGTCAGCGGTGCCGACATGGCGATTAATTAGGTAGAGGGTAAATTAGGATTTGAGTTAGAGCTGATGAAGTTTGTGAGTGCCTAGGCTACTATGGAACAAAAATGTTTAGCCAATTGATGCTTTCCGTACCTGAATTACGCAGTAAAAGGGTTGGACAAGATTAGATTGAAGAAGAGGACAGAATCGAAGGAGGGGAAGTGCGTGGGGATGAGTTCCAATTTACGTCGCCCACAAAAGCGGCCTTAGCTAAGCCGTGCGTCCAGCAAACGATTCCCTCCTCAAGTTCAGACGTCCATCCATGGCTTCGTCAGCTAAAAGAAGCGACCCAACCACTCATCAAAAGGCGGGGTAGGCAGCACCCTGACAAACCGCATCACGTTACCAACTCAGTCCTCGGTCAGATCGCGTGACAAGGACATCATGATGGAACGAGCCGTCCGTTAACACCCGGCAGCGGTGTTGCACCCGTCAGCCAGCCAAAGTCGCGGGCACCCTTATGGCCTGCTGCTAGTGGCCCGAGCGTCTTGCAGCACCACTAACAGGCGGCCCGGCCAGCTCCATATCTGGGGTAAAATCTGGGGAAGCCAGGGGGCCCACAAGTTGTTGGCCAATGTTTGTGATTGTCGGCGTGTTGTTTCCGAGCGGCATCTCCTAAATAAGTTATCAGATCTCGCGTTTCCGCCGTATTGGGACCAGATCGCATTTGAGTTTGTTTTTCTCGGTTTTTATGCTTTGTGGTTTTGCATGATCGTGAGCCTTCATGTCCCAACCACTTGCTGCAGGTACAAGTACATCTGCCCTCCCAACATCCAGTATGAACATATCTCGCAACTGGTGTGGAGTAGAGTGGAGTACGTGCTCTACTGACAGGCTCGGCAGGCTCGACTTCACACTGCGCCACTGGACACCTATGCCTAACTGATTGGGCACTTCTTTGTTTCGGCACTTCTTTGGCGGTTGTTTTCATCCAGAGCAATATATTTTAATGTTATCGCCGTTCATCAGGGGATGGAAGGATCCGGCGAAGCCCTTCGCAGGACTTAGAGAGCAGTTTTCGTGTCGTATGACATCTCACAGTGAGGGGAAGCGGCGAGCAGCAGGTTCTGTTACAAGGCAGTGGCTGCCCTGCCGCTCTCTCAACATCGCGCAGCGGGGTCGCTCATCATCCGGCACTCGCTCCCACTTTCCACATCTGTGCCGGAACTGGCCCCTTTGGTTCCGCTGTAATTGTGCTCTACCCCTGAGTACGTCCATCCGAGTCAGTTCGGTCGATCTCGCTGACGGTGGGGTTCAGGGGACGAAGACGATATGTCGGCTGTCAATTGTGTTTGGGAACTCGACGAAATGGAAGAGACGTGGTATTTGACAAGAATCCCTCGGTCAGGCCTTCAAACCTCCTCTTGGGGACTCGAGAATCTAGGGACCAGGATTTTCACGGTCCAACGCTGCTTGACAAACCAGGTAAAGTGTCCATTAACAGCTTTTGTGAGGGAATTATGCGAAGGTCTCCGTTGTGACGTGTTGACACCAACAATCCAGCTGCCTGGACTACTTACAAACACCTTGGATAACAGGAGAGCTAGATTAGCAAAATAGTTCGCAGGTCAGATGCTCCAGCGTCAATGACTCGGATGAGTGCTTACCCTGATCAAAGACAAAGGCGATGGAGAACTGGATATGAGCTTGGTGAGATCTATAACAGGGACCGGGCTCGAGGTGCTGATTTTGTACAGACTCAATGGAACTTCATCCTCGAATCCTCGCTCTTTTCCGCACTTCTTGTTTGTATCAATCTGATCGCCGATAAGATCCTCATGCGCCCCTTCTACAACCGATGATAAGGAAATCGAAAACTTGAGCCAATGGCATATGGTGGATATTAACTGTCCGCCACCTCAGTCTACTTCAGCATTGAACCAAGCAACAGTTTGCGGAGGAATTATGAAGACCAGATTATCGATGCCCCGCTGTGAAATGGGTTGCAATCTGCTTCAAAAGATAGCGCGACAAAGAGCAAGCTCAGTAAGTCAAAAAAAAGCCTTGAAGTGGCATATAATCTGCTATACAAACGTTTTACCCAACAATCATTACCATCATCGTCAGCTCGTAAAAGTCTAATCCCGGGAATGCAAAAAACCTTCGAACAAAACGCCAGCACCCGATGCAACATGATGCAGCCCGCCATCCAATGCAATGTAAACCACGATGCAGGAACCACAAGGACCCGATGCACTCAACAAAAAGATACACCACACGCAAGCATCACCAAAGACTCCTCAAAGACATGAAACGAATACACCATGCACCTCAAGGACTCGGCTGCCCCGAGAACCGATATCTCCCCTTGCCCATCTCGCCATCATCAACCCACCTATCACTTTCAACCGGCCACCGGGCCGACTCCAACGCGCGGTCTATACTCTCAAAGTCCACCTTCTCGAACCGGGTGTCAATAGGCGACCACCGCCCATCAAATGAAGGTGTCCGATAATGAGTCCAATGCCCACCATGGGCCCGTTCCCTCCGCGCACGTCCTGACATCCACACAGCCTGTAGCACCACGCCAACAACCATCAACGCTTCGATAACAAGCAAGCTGATCCAAATCAGGTTCAGGAGGTGGTTCTCATCCCGTGGCTCGGTCAGCCACGCCCGGAAAGCATCAATGCCGCGCGACCACGTCTCCCCTATTGAGGTCGTCGATGGTGTTGTGGAAAGGATAAAATTAATCTTCCCCATGGCCCCCTGACACCCCGAGCTAGTCAGACCCTTCAACGTCGTTGCTGCCGTCTTCAACGCATGTGATGCCGCGCCCAAGCTAGCATGCAGACATTGTAACGAAGGCAGATGTCCCGTTGTGAGGTTGCCTACGCCCGTGGAGAAGCTTTGACCCAATGTGCTTGTAATGAGGTTGAGGTTGAGTTGCAAATTGAGATGCACGGAGCGGAGAAGGCTGGCAAGGACGTTGGCGGCGTTGGCGGCGTTGCTGGCACCGGTTGAGGAGGAGGACGCGAAGACGTCGCGGGTACAGGTTGCTGTGATGCTGGATACGGCTGAGTAAGCGGCCGCGACCGCGGTTGAGGGGTGGGAAGGGAGGTTTGGCATTGAAGAGAAAGGTGAGTTTGACAATTTTATTGCGAGGATGGTTGACGTCCGGACGGAGATGCCCAAAGCGCGAGGTTGGAACGGGAAGTGGAGTGGGTCCGTCGTCTCGTGCTCGCTTGGCTGTGATCTGCCGTGATATACGACTCTGAGATCACAATCGCGCGGGCGTAACAACCAGATATCTTAAGATCTAATAAGTTCGAAGGGTATCGTTGACCCGAACTCCGAAAATCTGGCACCGAGAGGCAGAGCAGTTTGAGATCAGAATTTTTTCAACGCCCGACGTCGAAAACGTGGTGGGATGTTGGCAGTCGATCGCCTCCCAAGCGGTGAGGGTGCAGCAGAAGAGGGGTGGCGCCACCCCTGTCGGCGCTTATGCAATGCGCACTGCAACAACACTTTTGAGATCTTGCGTTTGGGTTTTGGGCACTCTCTTTTGTTGTTAGGCGTGTTGATCGTATTCGCTCTGGATTGGATGTTGCGGCTTCAAGTGTGTAAAAGGCCGTTGCCTTGAGTCAACTCAACAGTTGCCAAGTAATTTGATTATGTAGAGGCATGCATTGTATGAGAAAGGGGGATCCGCTTTGCTTCGCGTTTGCTTTGTTGGCGAAAGTTGGCAGGCTTGATCTCTTGAGCGACGGCTTGGACAAGAAATTTTGCTTCTGGCTACGCCGCGTGGTTTTTCTTTGTCAAGCTACTTCGAACCCGGCCTGTTCCTCCTATCGCCGCGGATTGGGACGGGGTCTCGGCTAGGCCTTTGTGTTGTTTCTTTGCCTAAGGGTCATTATCAATCTCAATCAGTTGGGGTGTCGGGCTGGATAGAGATGGGTTTTCAGGGTTGTTTTAAAGAATGAGACTCTCTTCTTCGAAGGCTAGCGCGCGTAAGGAGCTGAATGCTTCGATTTGCGGTGTGGAACTCTCTGAAGTTGCAGGTCACTGCACGAGCTGCTACTGTGTTGCGGCAGGAAAGTGGAGGATGGGAAGGATCGCAAGAGAGAATGGATGGGTGGGCACACACCGCCTGCCATACTTGGCTGGGCTTTGAGTTGGGATGTGCCACGGTTGAGAAGGGATGGCGATGAGGTTGGCGATGGTAGTCGTGGGTGAGGGAGACACGTCTTCGATTTGAACACGTTGATCAATTTGATTACATCTCTCCTTGCGTGTTACCTTGGCTTGACTTTTGATCCGGTCAAGGCGTCGGCCTTCGAGCAGCGGCACCGAGATTGCGTGGTTACAGTCTTAGGCTGTTGAATATTATTGAGTTTATGCGTCTGACGAGGGAGGGGTACGCGGTGGGGTCTGTGGGGTTCCATTCCAGCAAAACGACAACCGCTTTTTTACCCCCGCCCTATATCGCCACCGCAGGCACCTCAGCCAGCCAAGACATTGAATACTGAGACGTGAAGTCAATTGAACTTTTGACAGCTTCAAGTTAACAGCAACAAATGTGCAAGAATTTCATTACAAGTGCTTGTAAAGCATTGACAGATTATTTAAATGAGTATGTACAATTCTTTCGGATGGAAACGGTATCTTGTGGGTGCAAAACTTGTGTGCAAATGTGTCACGACCAACAATGACTCTATCTGGGAGAGTAGCTTCCGTGCTGCTCACTGATCGAAGTAGAAGGGAGTTATGACCCATCAAACTTGGATATCCGCCCCCAACAACCGAACATTGGGAAAGTGTTCCTCAACACTCAAGGATGTTGACTCTCAACAGTCTGTGCTGTTGAGGAAGAGGGAAGGGAAGCCACAAGAGTGCATGAGATGTATATAGATTCCAAGTAGGGCCAACTGGCCCAAGAAAACTCTAGTCAGCAATACAAAGTGTTGCTTACCAACTGGTGACCACAACGGCCACTTTGGTTGTGTGAGAACTCCTATCTCTCAATCCAGCAGCCTGGCAACCATTGAACCCATCTCAGGAGGTCTGTCTGGATCGTTACAAAATGTGCGGAAACATGGTTGTCATTTCGCAGGGTTTGCAGAGCGAAGGGCTGGGGAGGAGAAGTCTTTTTTAGTGTCGAGGAGGACCAGAAGAAAACTTGACATTTTGAGATGATTGAGAAAGAATTGTATCAGTACTACTGCCTACTTACACATCGGATTACACAAAAAATATAATAAGGTTTTGATGCCATATCTAAGTCATATGGAGGCTTCGTTCGAGCTTGCTTGCCAGATCGTTTGCACAGGGTAATGTTGGACTCTTGCATTCTCCGACTGGTGGAGCCTGCCAATCGCCGAGTAATATCTGTGTAATCAGCCAAGCTCAATGCTATGTGCAAATCTATCCCTTAAAGTTGTGTGATGAAGAACCAGAATCTCTCATTCACACTACACATCACCAACGGCTAGTTATGACGGCATCGCCGCTTTCAGGGTTGACAGATACTCAACGAGTTTACGTCAAGACCGAAGCGCTGCCTTGTTTTACTTGTTGGATACTCATGGACCTCCTCCTGGCCACAGTTCAGGCCGCTTTCCTATACGCAGTAGGCTTCGTTCTACCTTATCAACTTCGAAGTTGTTTAATAGCCCACACCCGGCGTGTCTTCAATCGGTTTAACCTTCAGTTCTATGTATCTTCACCGGATCGAATCTGAATTTTGCCCATATGAAGTAATAAAGTTGAGATCTGAGCCTAAACCGTACACAACTCATATCTCTTTTCTTGAGGGGTTGGATAGTCCCCTGTCAATTTTTAGAGACAAGCCTCGAGACCTTATGGTTTCCGCTGGCAATCTTGTCCTCTAGCATCATTGGCCGAACGAGATGCTTGTGGCTGTGATGCGGGCATTGACTAGGTATTTCTCGCACTGCCTCTTTATAACTTCAGCCACTCAGGACAACTGCTGTTGTTCCACCGCATGTTCTGAGGCGGCAAAAAGTTGTGAGAGATGCATACGTTACGGTAAAGCTTACAGAGACGTGGTTGATCTGGCAACGCAGCGATGCTCAGCCATTGCTTCTAGGCAGTGCCAGCTTATTAGACAAGGTCACAGCCATCCAGGCAGTCTTTTCGCTCTTCGATCTCTTAATCCATCAGGATCCCGCCACTGGTCCATGTTGAAACTGCGGGTTCACTTCACAGAGGGAAAACAACTGCGGTTCCCTTCACCGATATTGACTAACTTGCCACCTCCAGCGCCCTTCTAAACTCCAAGTTGATTTGGCAACGACATGGAGCCGGTTACAGCAGTTGGCCTTATTGCGAATATCTTACAATTTGTGGAGCTCGCCGCAAAACTGTTCAGGAAAGCACGCGATATCCGGGATGCCAACTCAGGCGAATATAGTGATATTAGAGTTATCGCAAAAGAGCTGCGTGCCAAGGTTTGGATTATAATCAGTGCCTCTATGGCACCCTCCCAAAAATTCTACAAACTCAAGACGAGCATCTCTAAAGTCTCGCAATCCAATGCGATCAAACCGCGAGTCAGCTTCTGGAGGCAACTGAGTCGTTGGAGCCCCGACAAGGACAGAATTTTTGGACATCCCTTCGTCAAGCGTTAGCATTGGTCTGGCAGGAACGGGAGATCAACAATCTCTAAGCCAGAGAGTCGATAGGATCGGAAACGCTTTGAGCAACAGCATAGTTACCGAACAGCTGAGTGCAATGTCCCAGAGATTTACAAAACTCGAACATCAAAACAAGATCCTCGAAGAATCCAGGACTAGTGAAATACAACGGTTAATTGAAGCCGTTGATGATCTCAGGGAATCGCTTAAATCTGGCGACCACAGGGCTCGAGCAAATGATGCATTGCTGCTTTTGAGCGTAGCAAAAGACGAGGCCCGGTACACAGTTGAGCAGAGGGTTTTGAACAATTTTCGATTCCATAGAATGGATGATCGATATTCGAACATTGCAAAACCGCACAAGAACACATTTACATGGGCTTTCGGGACTCAGGAAGGTGTCGACGTGCCCCTTTCATCCATTGCAAAGTGGTTTTTGTCTGACAGTGACTTATTCCGGGTATCGGGAAAGCCCGCATCCGGCAAGTCAACTCTCATGAAATACCTATACAACCATAAAAAGACCAAGGATGCCTTGAGATCATGGGCGGCAGAGAAGCCGGCGATCTTGGCTGGTTTCTTCTTCTGGTATGCCGCAAAAGATTCGTTGCAGAAGTCTCAGCAAGGTCTTCTCCGATCTTTACTGTACCAGATCTTCCGCCAAAGCCCGGATGCTATCTGGAATGTGTTTTCAGACCTTGTCAAACTGCCACAACAAAACCATGGTAGCAACCTTCAGCTTGCATCTTTACAATTGCCAACGCCACCTGGGACGGTTCGTGAACACATTGATCTACTTCAAAGTGTCTGCACTTGGCTTTCTAAAAGTGGTCAGCGTTGTTGCTTTTTTATCGATGGACTCGACGAATACGAAGGTCGGCCGAGTGATATGGTCCGACTGATCCATACTCTCCAAACTATTCCTGGTGTCAAGCTCTGTATCACCAGCCGTCCATGGAATGAATTTGAGGAGGGCTTTGGCAAGAGAAATACCTACAAGCTTTACATGCATGATCTCACCCGTGACGACATCAGAGTATATGTGCGTGAAGAATTTGCAGGCGACGAAAACTACCAGGCCTTTGAAGCGAGAGAGAATGGCGCTGGTGCCGAGTTGATTCAAGAGATTATTGATTCCGCACAAGGAGTATTTCTTTGAGTCATCCTTGTCGTCAGATCATTGAAAGAAGGACTTGTCAACGGAGATAGTGTTGCATTTCTCCGGAAGCGACTCCAGGAGTTTCCAGCAGACCTCAACAAGTGTTTTGAGAAAATCTTGTTTACCGACATCGATCAACTTTACCGACGAATGAGCGTACTTATGTTCACTGTGGCTCTTAAAAGCAACATGAACCTTCCACTTACAGCCTACTGGGTCTTCACGCGGAACCTAGACCTTCAGGACATGAAGGAATATGCACTGGGAGATATCACTCCTGTCGAACCCAGAGAAGTCGGCACTCTATTTGAGCAAATGAAAAGACAACTCAATGCTTATTCCAAAGGTCTCTTGGAAGCAAAACGCATGCAAAACCGACCATACATCGCAATAAATGACACAATCACTTCGGAAAGAGATTGGCTGGACTACCCTGTAGAGTTCCTCCACAGAAGTGTCAGAGATTTTTTGGCTAGCAGCGATATATCTTCTAGGCTGTTGACTTGGAACTCGGAGGGCCCGTACTTGGATGCTATTATATGCTCCGCATCACTCATCTACTTGAAGATGTCACCGACGAAACTAAGACGACCCCCAGAATGCTCCAGAGCGGTCCTTGATTCGTTTCTTGTACACTGCAAAGCTCTCTACGACATGGATTCATCCCAATCCAACATAGATTTATCATCGAACTCCTAAAGGAGTTTTTGAAGACCACATGGGACCCCGATGATCTTCAGCTTGGCCCTGCCCTGTTTGGAGACTGGAAGCTTCCTCCACATTCTACAAAAGTCAATAGGCTCACGGAGCCACTCTCCACAGGTGCGATCTATGAGGGCCTTTTGGGAATCTGTGTTCTCAACGGCCTGGACAGTTGTTTTTACCGGGTCTTAGAAGATAACAAAAACCTATTGGATCGAGTTGGCTGCCGTACGCGTCTTCTTTGTGTGTCTTTAATCGTACATCACATTACCTTGGCTCAATATTTTCTCCAAAAGCTCCATGTCGATCCAAATTCTTCAATCCCTGATCTCTACTTCAAGTTGAAATCGAGCGAATACACCATCTGGAATCCTTCTATATGGATGCTATATTTGCTGACGCCGCATTTTCTACCAAGCCGCTGGGACATGGACAGTCCCAAGCAGGTACACGAACTACTTCGGTTACTTCTTGCAAGTAGCGCTGATCCCAACGTTCGCATTCCCCTGCGTGTCAAGCGCACCGTTTTCATGCAGCCTGTACCCCTACGAGATTTGATCAAGGACCATATAGCTGCATTAAGTCCTGAACAGAAGGCCTCCCTTTCGGAATTCCTCTCCGGAAAAGATTTGGACGGACTCCAGGCCAACCAAAAAGAAGGATGGAAACGGAGGATCCAACGAATGCGCTCAAGAATCTCGAGGCGTTCTCGCAACGGAGATGTGGGCAGTTTATGAAGCGTTCGGTCTTCGGCTTCCATGATATCTGAGAGAAGACGCCCATTATATCTTTTTGCCGATAAATCCGGAAAATTCTTTGTTGCATGAGTCCTATATTTGACTTGCAGCCACATATATCCTGCTCGAAATCGCAGAGATAGCATCGTTGACCTTTAGTTCCGACTTTGTGAGTTACTGCGAAACACGGATGAAAACTTTGAAAAACATTGCTATCAGATGTTGAGAAACATTATAGGTCCAAGGCGGCTTCAGTGTTTGAGACTACGCTATTAGTTTGGATTTTCGCCTGAGTGGAAAATATACCTGTAGGCCATAGTGGAAATCCAGAATAGCCGTTACATACAAATCCGGGATTCGACCAGTCACAGTTAAACAGATGAACACCCGCTTCAACTAAAAGCGGAGACCAACTCCATGCTTGCCGCAAAGGACTCCTGAAGACGAGAGACTGTACAGTCCATCGTAAGATGATGGCATGGCATAATCTCCGTATAACTCTCCTACATAGGACAGTAAAGGACTTCCGCATCAGGCCAACTCTGCGACAACGTCTTCAGAGATGGGCTCAACTTAAAGTCCAACATGACTTTGTCATATGTTCTGCACTACTCTCACTAGTCGAAGTTCTTCCAAAGAAGTCTTGGGCCTTCCACGTTCCAAATGCTATATAGTCTTGAGACAATTCGTACACCACTGCAAAGCTCTCAACGATGTTAGCAGCGAGAACCTCGACCAAGTAAAACGGATATTGAAGCACTTGCAAAAAGCTGTAGACAGAAAGGGATGGATCCTTCAGGACGCCTGCTGGATTTCGAGCATACCAGAAAACATCTTAACTCTAATTCTCACATTTATTCGAGAAGACCTGGACGTTCATGCCCACAATTTCTCCTAATGGGAATTTCTTGCTTGCAGTGGTCTCAACCATTACTTTATTACAAAACTGAACACGAACAGCAGTACCAAAGCTCACCAGAATAAGTTGAAAATCTCCTGCTGACAGCCGTTTAAGTGGAAACAGGCCCCTTGTTGATACCTCTTTGACAATAAGAAAATCGGTGTAAATGCAATTCGTGCCTTTTCATGTGACCTGAGCTGCTAGCGTTTTCTATCTGAGTATGCCTTTTGTGGGTTGTTAAGCACACAGCAGGGATGCCCAAGCATTCATCAAACTTGATATTGATCTTGCGAACGGCGGAGGATCTCCTTGACCACTTTTCAGATCTGCGCAGCTTGATCTCCCTCGTATAAATACCTCCACGAACATTTCATCCAGACAAGAAGGCAGATTAGAGTCAGGAAAGGGATTTGAGACGAAGAAACAGTTCACCGGACGAGGACAATGAAGAGTGAGAATTAGGAACCAGCTCATCAAAGGAGGAAGCAGAATACTTGGAGTCAAATAATTGTTCATCAAAGAAGGAAGAAAAGCCGGAATCAAAAGATAGTGAATGAGAGAATGGACAAGGAAACCTGGAGGAAGAGAAGCGGGCATCAGGGAACAGTTTAGCAGGGGAAAAGAAAGCTCAGTTGGCTGCTGTGATCGAAGTCGGAAAATGGGAGCAGAACCGAGAGCAGTTCATGTCTAAGGTAAGCTGGTTACAGCAGTGGCAGTCGAAATTGGACGCCTGGCCTGGGCTAAGTAGGGAGAAGATAAGAGACGGAATCAGATGTGTTTAATTGTAGCCAGAAGGGAGTCCAGAAGGAATGTTTGGATGGCTGGCGCTACATGTATACAGCGACAGGAAAGGAGCATTCGCGTGAGGTGCTACGTGCTCGAATCAGTGGGACAGCAGTTGAAGCAACTGTGGCACTACGGTCATTGAGGTTTTGTTTTCACTGGCGGCAAGGGAAACTAGGTCACGAGTGGTAAGCTGGCACGATCAGGAAAGGCGAACAAATGGCTGGCAACCCCAAGATCAGCGATAGGGGCTAGAATGACGTAAAGGGCGGGGGTGGTCTGAGTCCTGACCAACCGTCACCACCCGAGTATGAAAGAGAGCAGACTGTTTGATGGGATTGCTGGTCAACTTCTGAAACGTACCTAGCTAAGCCATTTATCTCCAAGTAAAGCAAGATTGCAAATATCCAAGCCAAAGCCAAAGCCGAAACCATTCGCCGTTCCAGGGAACCCAAAGTGACGCCTTCCACTGGTCACCGGAAGACGTCTCCACAAAAAAGGAGGATTCAAACGAGAGGAAATACACAAAGAAAAAAAAAGGAAAGATACAGTAACGAACGAAAGAAACCGATTCCTGGTCCCACATCTCGAGCCCTACTGATTCCCCTTCAATATACCGACCCATCCAGCGTAATTGCCATATCCAATTCATCCATTCACCCAGTCATTACCCTTAATCCTTGATCAACAAACATCCCATCTATCCAATCCATCACCAACGACTTAACCATCCTTTACAACCGTTATTCCCATCCGAAACTCATGCGCTCGGCACAGGCACCACACTAACCCCACTTCCCGCTGTCTTTTCCCACTCCCCTTGCCCCAGTCCCTGCACCCCCTTCACCTTATCCCTCTCCCTAACCTCAAACACATGTATTCCCCCTCTGTCCTCACCTACAAACAAGAATCCTCCGTCCTCACTAAACGCCATCTCACTCACAGCCCTTAAACTTCCCCCCAACTCCCTCTCCAAATCCTCCTGCCCGCCAACAGGCGCATCCGGATCCGGCCAGCACCAGAGCATCTTGCCTGACATGGCATCCAGCAGGGCTAGGCAACCCCGGGCTCCAGACTCAACGCCGGAGGCGTCGCAGTACGCGATGAAGCGGCAGTCAGGGGATATACACGCCGCCTGGGCATTAGGAATGCGGAAGGTACGTGTGCTGTTGACGGAGAAATCCCAGACAAGCACGTACCTGTAGGGCACCTGGACAGGCTGGATGTGGAAGCCGCCCTGGCCTCCGGGGATCGGGACTGCCTTATACGAGGCCGGGATCCAGATGGACACAGCCACACTGCCGTACGTGGCGAGGCCAGACGGCAAAGCAGTCTCGATCTCGGGGTGCTGCCAAGGAGTGACGAGCTTGTAGGGAGTGTTAGCGGGCGCGCCGTCGTGGATTTCCCAGGCGACGAGGAGGGTTTCGTTTTGCGGGGGAGGGTGGCCGGGCCGTGGGGGGCGGGGGCCAGAGGCTGTGACGAGGAGGGGTGAGGTGGAGGAGAAGGCGAGCTCGGGGAATTTGGGGAGGATGGGGAGGTTGCACTTGGTGAGGTCGATGGAGCGGGCCTTTTTGAGGGGTTTCTTGGATAGGGCGGAGGTCCGAGCTACTGTGTATAGGTCGATGGTGTGGGTATCGGAGCGGTAAGTTGCTAGGGGACACCAGGTTGTGTCTAGGGAGTTGGAGCTGCGGGCCGCCGCCCAGCGGTTGGCGGCGTCGATGGTTTGCAGGCGCTTTTTGCGGGACCAGTCGTAAATCTCGAGGGTGTCGCCGAAGCCGGTTGCAATTGCGATGAGGGACTGGGGCTCGGAGAGAACCGCATGAGAGCGCACAAAGTACTCGCGGGAACGTCGCTGCGCGGTCGTGTAGCAGGAGATTTTGAGAGAGGATAGAACTTCGCCTGTACTGACAGACCAGACTTTCACGAGGTTGTTGCCATGTTTAGAGGCGAGAGTTGCAGAGGTCACGCTCACGTCGAAAAAATAGATGGTTGGGTCCTTTGAAGGCTTATCGGTCGAAGTGAGCTGCTTCCAGTGGTGCAGGGTGACTCCAGAATCAGCGATAGGAGGCTGAAGAGGCTGGTAAAGCTTTTTCCTGAGCTCAGACAGCTTCAGGGGCGAGAGAGGAGGGGGCGAGAGAGGCGATGCGGCGCTGCCACTTCCATTCGTAGACGTTCGTTCCAAAGTCGATGCTGCCGAAGACTGTGAATAGTGCGAGGTGTCACCTGAGACACCGGCCTCGGAGCCGTCGATCGATTGCTGGAGAGACGTGCGGTGGGAGTTGGCGCGGTTCAGAGGCGGCACGGCGGGCAGAGGACGATTCGGGGCCGGACCCTTGGGGGCTGGGAAGATGCTAAGGCCGAGGGTTGAGCCCCGCGACGGCCGGCGCTCGGAGCCTGCTTGTGATTTAGCGGTGCCGGGGCGCGGGATGAAATCATCGAAGAAGGTCCTCGGTGAGTCGGAACGGGGGATCGACGGGATTCGCGGGCGGTCATCGTACGGCTGGGACGAAGTGCTAAGCTGGCTGAGCTTGTCACTGCAGCATAGTTAGCAGTGATGTCTTCTATGGGGACGAGAGAGTACATACGCCATGTCGTCTAAGTCGTTGGCATGGGCAAAGGGCTCCATGCTGCCTGCACTCGTCCGGTTCATGAAGCCTCCAGGAATCGGTCTCAACGTTATTAGACCACGTCTGATATTGAAGAAGAAAAAAAAAAATCTCAACACAGCTCGCTCTCAAACAGAGTATGTCAGATCAAGTGGAGAGCAAACTTGAAACAGAGAGATGACACAATCAGCGATAGCCGGGGGCCATCCACTTATTGTTTCTCCCAGAGTCAGCAGCTGCAGGAATCGGCCGACAACCTAGGACCGAGAGAATAGACCAGGAACGCAGCCGGGAGGGTTCATCAGACGGGGGTTGTCTTGTCGCCGCACCGGAGCGCGAGCCAGCGTGGGTGACTCTCCATGCCAGCATTTTCTCTTTTTCCTTCCCTCCTCTCCCCTTCGTCTCTTCTGCGCCTGGACCTCAGCCGGCCAGCCCAGCCCGGGCCAGACTCCATTCTATCACCAATCTGGCCAATCAATAGTGCTGGCTGGGCGTTCTAGCTGTCTTCTTCCCCATGGGCGGTGGTCATGGCACCCATCGCATCGCAACTATTTCTGTGAGAGTTGACTTGTTGCCGCCCCTGGACGCTGCGGTTTGTGTTGTGGGGCTTGGAGAAATGCATGAAGCACCCCCTGTGGCGTTGGGTGGGGAGCAGATGGATCCCCTGGTGGGTCCCGCGTGCGATGCAACGTCGAATCAAGCGCTGCTGTTGCCTTCCGGACTCCAGGAACACCAACCCCGTGGCTGTTGGATTTCTCTCTGGAGTGGGCCCTGGGGATGTGGAATTGGTGTGGGGAGAGCTCCAATAGCCCAGCATCGTTTATTACTGCCTATACTGGCTGTGTCGCCCGCTATCTGCCCATTGACTGTGCTGTACGTAAACCATTGCAACTGCGTCCAGTAACCGCAAGAGGCTGAAGGCTGCAGGTTGTCATATTAGTATCAAAAACTCCCAATCAGATGTGGGTTGTTATTGGTATTTCAGAGAAAGTTGACAGACATACAGATGGAATTTTCACATACGCCTCCTCTGCCCTGTTAGCAGCCGTGAATGGCGGCTAATCGGCTGCTGATAGAAGCGGAGTCTTATCACGATCCAGGACTCCACACGCTCTTCTGCCCCATGGAGAATTGGAGGTGGATTTTCGTCGTGTGGGGAGTGCCTGGAGTCAGTCGCGGGGCATCATGGTAACATTACGGTATCAATACTGACGCCCACATTTTGTGGTGAACCCGGCAAATCTTTGCGTGGCTCGACGCCGACGGCCCTGCTCAGGTGCAAGGCTGAATGGCGCCAACGACGCACGAAAACGGCCCGAAGCAGAGCTGTGTTGCATCGAAGGCGACCGCACACAAGCCTTTGCATGCAACACTAGCACCAGAGTGGTTTGGTGCATGCAGAGAGATCGTCAACGATGCTGTCCAAAGCTCAAGGGACGCTGCTGCAGGATTGTTCCCCAGCAGATGCACATTCCCGTGAGTTGAGTCCGACCTTGCAACTCTGCCGGAGAGGCTGACCTCGGCCAAGGGGGCGGCGACTTGGCATGATGACGACAACCTCACTCGCTAACTTCAGGTGACCCAAGACGTAAGATACAACAACGCATATCGATGGCAGCAAGCTAGACACGAATGAAATGAAACGACCACTAGCTGACGGAGTCCATCCAAGCTGAGCATTCTCTCCGGCTTTCTTATTGTCTGCTATCTGGTTTTGCCCGGCTAATCTCGAGCTTTCGCCGCTATGGACACTAGCCTACGGGTTAGCTTCGAGCACCGTCGGGAGCCAGCACGGCTGGCAAAGCTACAATCCCAGTCACCATTTGTGATTCTTCTATCGAAAGCAGTCACGGTCCACTAGGAGCTGTGGAAAACCCACTTCCTGTCCGCAGTTATCCTGGTTCGAGCAGCCGCACTGGCCTTCAGGAGTTCCGATGCACAATCAAATAGGTCGAAAGAACTCTTTTGCAGCCGACAAATCCGACGGCTTACAAACGCTTGCCATCGGAGAATGCACCGCTGCGAGTGTAAGAGATCGTCTGCCCAGCTTGGCGGGACGGATGTGTGCTAAGGCAAATGCCATGCTACCCTATTGGCTGCGGCACTGCTAATGCAGTGAGAGCCGGGGTTGGTGGCGATGAGATGTGGGCTTCGCTATCGGGATGGGTGGGATGGATAGGTATGGGCGACTGCGATGCAACTACAAGAGGGTTGGCTGGCGTGGCCAGAGAGGCTGTACGGATAGAGGGTTTTTTTTTTTGGCTTGTTGAGACAGACACCAAACCACGTTTACCATCGCAGACCTCGTTGCAGCATCATCTTGTTCAAATCTAGCAAAGATATCCTTTCCCATCTCTAGCGATGATGTCCACTCTGCTAAAGCCTGCAGGAGGACAGGATCGATGCCCCTGATCAAACGAGCTTCACCGATCGATCGTCGCGCTAACTGCCCTTCCTTAGCTGCGCAACATTCCTTCCCCTCCTTCTCCTCATCCTCCTCCACATTGACCCGAGGAGCTGGTTCTGATCCTTCGAGATCGATCCACTGATGCAGATCTTTCCTGCCTATCTCCATTATAGAGTGCAACCACGCTCATGTCAAGAACTGTCAGTCAGGGGTTGAAGCAAACTCCAGCATAAGCCCTCCATCTGTTTGTCTGGGCGAACGTCAGAGTTTTCCGACGTGCGTTGGCCTGACGTCCGTTTGAGCTCATAAATGGCCAGTGATCGTCCCTTGCTGGAGAGAGATAAGCTTTTTGATGTTGCTCATCTGTATCGTGCACGTGAGCTGGTCACGCGGGAGGTCGGTTGTATGTGGGATGGGAACGGACTGGCAGAACGATGGTTTCGCGGTAGCCACGATCCGTCAAAGGTAGACCGCGCATCTGACCTGACGATCGTCTGTAGAAGGAGTGTTAGCTAGCTGGCCACACGGTGAGTTACTGACACGATAAGTGTTTCTCATTCTCGCTTATCCCCCGTGTTGAGTGTTGGAATGATACTTGAAGGCCTGCATAACTTCCTTACATACGGGCATAAAAACAATCCAGAGAGTGAAATTGATGGTTACCGTTTACACTGTCTTGTCAAGAGGAACCTTGTGATTCATTGATAGCATCGTGTGCACTGGGTACCATCCCTTATCTTTTTGAGATTTCGTCTTCCAGCTCAGTTTAAAGGCAAACAGGTTGAGTCCCGAAGCATTGCAGTAAGTACAGACTACGATCTGGATAGGAATTTCGGCTCTCTTGGGCACCTTCGTCTTCGTTTCAAGCTGTTCTCGCATCGTTCTCTTCATGTCGCCATCCTCCCACGCGGCTTGCAACCAAGGTCAACACTCTGGCTCTGGGTCTTGGGTCCTTCACCGGCGAGATGACCCAATGTTCGAGCGACATTGGTAATAAAAACAGTCATGCATCGAAAACTTTTCGGGTTCCCTGAGCGACTGCTCAGTATCACATTTCCCGCCCGAGCTACCTTGAACAGCATCGTGTGAACGGCTCTGGGAAATTCACCTTCGACATGAAGTCTCATGACAGAGTTTATGCCGTGAGATAGGCAAAACATCCTCGAGCAATGGGTTTCGTGTTTCTCACAACCAAAAGCCCCAAACAGCTCGCAGAGTCCGATCTGGAGTGAAACCAAACTCCAACCTATTTGTGACGTCCATGCTCTTCTCCTCAGCCACTCCACAAGGCCACCTCAAAATAACATTCTGATGCTCTCCTGATCGCTATTAACATCAACTATCCGAGTCTTTTTTGTCACAAGTCAGGGGCAACGGAGCACAGTCGTGTGCGCCATCGCTGCGGATACCACAGGGCCAGTAAACACTTGCTTTGACATGGTTCAACCTCCCGTTCTTCGAGCGATAACGGCAAATCCTGGGTATCGAAAAGTCTGAGTAAGATATTGTCCAATATTTCCGTCATTGATAGCTACACCTCTCCACCCCATTCGTATCTTCTAACTTATCGATCACAGAGCGCCCTTTTAAGTGAATGCCCCAAAACTACAAGGACTTCAGGAAGGTCTTCACAGGAAAATCTGACTTTCTCTACTTGAAATCAGGTCTAACAAGTTGAAACCACAGAAGTGAGGTGACTTTAACTTGGAATTACCCGAATTTATCTGCGGTCAAGATAAGCTTGGGTCTGAATATCCAACATGTCCAACCACTTCACTCTCTCCGATCTACCTGCCGCAAATTTTATGATCGTTCACTCAACAATTTTCTTTTATGAAGTCATGTCAATGACTTAAGAGGTCCCCATCATAAGCCCCCTCGCTGAGCCCTGACAAAGCTTGGACCGCAAAGCCACCGCAAGGACTCCGGGCCTCTTGGCTGAAAATGCCCCGTGGACAAGCGACATATCATTGCGCGCGAGTTCCATGCCGTGCAATGATCCTCTTCAGCACATACGGGCTCCTTTAGTTATCTTATCTGTCTTGCTGGGTTGGTTGGCCCCTCTCCCCCCAGCAAAGGCTTCATGTGCCCGGTTGAAGACGCCCCATGGACGATCACGCTCTCCCCGCGTGCCATGTAGAGATTTTCATTTCCACGCGAGGGCCCTCTAGCTCCTCTGTCTGAGAAAAATACGCGCAGAGCTCTGTGTTTGAGACAGCCCTAGAGTCTATATATACTTCTATTCCCGAGACCAAATGTCAGTTTTTTTTTTCCCGTTCTCCGGACTCGAAAGTCTACAATCTACAACTCATCTCATAAGGTTGCTGGCTTGTTATCACTGGTAAGTCTTGCACAGTTCAAACACTGACACTCCAGCACTAACATACTTCCAGGTCCACTCCCATCACACCCTCACTTAGCTGACTTTCTCGTCTACTGCTTGCTTTCAGAAGCTCATTTGCCATCAAAGCTTCGCCTCTTTCTCATCTATCTGCTACTTTCCCTCTCATATCTCTGCTACTTGCCTCAAACGGCCTGAAGCCTTTCGTCAACTTCTCTCCCAACCCTTCCTCATCACAAGTTCCATGCCAACCGTCACCATGTCGGACAGGCGGGACGACATATCCAACCACATCGACAAGGAACACCTTCGCAAATACTTTGACAGGCGCTTCAAGGAGATCGCAAACACCCGGCGTTCCAAGTGGGGTCGCTTCACCACGTCGCACGACAATGCCACGTGCATGCGCAGCAGCAGCTACACAGATGTAGACGGCAACAGAGTCGTGGTCGATATTCTGCCCAATGGCGAGGCTGGCCGTCAACGCAACCTGGAGATCGAGGGCCAGAACATGCGGGACGCCAGACGCATCTGGAGCAACCGCCCGGGAAGGAAACCCAAGCATGGCAGCGCCCCCGGCCGGCTGGCCGAACAGTGGAAGGACCCTGAGCACTGGAAAAGCAGGTATAATTACGACCCCCTCCCGCAATCGAAGTCGACAGACAGGCTGCTTATCCACTCCGAACTCGCGACCATCCCGTACAAGTCTCCCCATGCCCCTCCACGTCACCCCAATCCTCCCAGACGTGAAAGGCGTCTTCTTCGGCCCCCACAGACCATGCGTATCTTGTCGTCTTTTGCATTGGCTTCTTCTGGCTCTGGGTCTCCCTATGCCTCTGTCTCTGCGTCGGGTGCCCCGACTTTATCCACTTCAACCTCGCAGTCCTCTGTTCCGTTTCTCTCCTCTGGCTCTGGCTCGCGCACCTTGCCCGGCCGGGTTCCTCCCCCCGAGGCCTATACCTCTCAGTCCGCATCCCAGAGGTTTCTGTTCGCGTCGGATGATGAGGATGATGACAAGTCTGACAACGAGGGCGCCGTATGCATGAAGCCTTCGGGCCGTCGTGTTGGTGCCCCCCCTTATTTTTTTCCCGCTCCCTTGGCAACGGCTAGCACTAGCTCCGCCGCTACTGGCAGCTCTAGCTCGGTCATCACCTCGACCCAGAAGCCTTTAAAGTATGAGCCCCTGTATGTGTCCCCTGAGGAGCCCAAGAAATTCCAGCCTTTTGAGATCCCCATCGTGGGCCATGAAAATAGCGAAGTCAGACTGGCCTTCTCCGACTCCAAGGGCAATTACGATGGTGAGTTTACCCCCTTCAACGTCTTCCCAATCTCTTTCTCGCTTTCTCCCCCATCCCCCCTGTGATGGAAAATCCCTAATAACAGCAGGCACTAACTCTCACAGAGTCTCTGGAGGCCCTCTGGCATTACTACTCCTAAACGCCGCCGCGGGCGTCACCCCCTCCTCCCTCCTTTCCTCATCACAGCAGCAGCATATTAACCCTCGTCCCCGTCCCCAACCTCGACCTATCCTTCTGCCCCCATCACCTCCATCTCATGTCCCCCCTGTCGTCCATCTCCGTTGCAATGAAACCATCTGGCTTGGTGTCCAGGCCTTTCTCAAATCATCCTGGGTTAAGCTAGATCCGGAGGTGTATACACTGCCGTCGGTGAGGCTTGGGGATTTGCAGGCTGTGAGGAGGTGGTTTAATAGTGAGGGGCGACGTGTGGAGAAGGAAGGGGGTGAGGGGAGTGAGAAGGAGATGGGAATGAAGGAGAGGAAGATGTGGGTTACGAAGAACTGGAGGGCCGGTGACGAAGGTGAGTGGCAGGATCCGGTGGCGGGAGTGTTGGGGGAGTGTGAACGGCGGTGTGAGCTTGCTATCGCAGAAATCATGTCTGTTTTGCGGGAAGAAAACGAGGAGATTGGCGCAGCTGGGAAGATGCTTTGGTCGATGTGGGAGGAGCTGGAGAGGAGAGACCGGTTGATGAGTGCGCCATTTGATATTCCTCTGCTACCGGCCACAAGAAGGTGGGAGAGGATTTTGGAGAGGGTGAGGGTTGCAAGGGCAAGGGAGTATGAGGAGTTGACAAGGATGGAAAGGGCTGAGGAGGAGCGGTTGGAGATCGAGCGGGAGATAGAGAGAATCAGGCTGGCTGAGGAGGCGCGACAGCAGGCCCTGATGTGGTTAGATCCTCAAGCAAGGTTGATGGCGAGGATGGATGGTACATGGAACGACAACGACAGTAACGATAATCCTTCTGGTATCGAATCAGCCAACTTGGATGACAACAGAGAAGACATTGATGACAACCCCCTGCAGCCACCGCTCTTTATCCGGGCTGCTGACGTCCCTTCTTTCCAGTCCCCTCCCGAGCAACAACAACAACAGCAACAGCAACAGCAACCACCTGGGCCCCCGTCGTTTGGCTTTGGTCTTGACATCGTCGACCGCGTGCGCAACGAAAACATACAACAGTGGTGGGAGCGCGAGCAGCAGCGGCGGGAATATGAGCAGGTCCAGGTCATCAACGTTCCCGTCGAGGAGGAAGAAACCTCGCCAGCGCTGGATTCAAACATAAATCCCCAAATTGCTAGCAACACCAACAACTTTGAGTCCGGTGATCAAACGCGCTCTGAGAGAGCAGAGAGAGTGCCGCTGAGATACCAGATCGCCTTGGAGTACCAGCGGCAGTTGAAAGAGAAGGAGAATGAGGAGAAAAAGGAGAACGAGCTTTCTCATGGTGGGAAGGAGCTTGGCAGTCTGGGGGAGTACGTCCTGCAAGAAACGTGGGAGATGAGGGAGGAGAGGAAAAATCAAGAGGAGGAGCGCTGCAAGAAGGAAGAACTGACTCGGAAAGAAGAGAGAGACGATGTGAGTCAAATGATGAAGAGTTGGGATGATGAGCGGCTGGAGAGGGAGGCTGTGGCCGGAGTGTTGGTGGGGTGGTTGACTTGCCGGAAGGAACAATGTAAGTGTTTTCTTTGGAGTTACGATCTTAGATGAGTGCTTACAAGAAGCAGACGATAAGATTGCCAAGCTCCAGGGCGAGCAGTTTGCCAGGGTCGTGTTCTGGGAAAACGAGTACACTTACCGGATCCCTGGCGGCCTGGTGCGGTGGCTCAGGGCCAAAAAGTAAGTTTTTTTTTTTTTTTTTTTTTT
>Ga0065720_1019535_pt1 | contig 24145 bp, 17 predicted proteins | sample Thericmetagenome_FD_59107 | JGI IMG/M metagenome (GOLD analysis project Ga0065720, IMG submission 59107) | Thermophilic microbial communities from the Joint Bioenergy Institute, California, USA of rice/straw/compost enrichment - eDNA_2 v2... | ecosystem: Engineered > Solid waste > Grass >... | reverse complement strand
GCCTCTGCCGCCGCGTGCAGAGAAGCTGCCGCCTCTCGGGGGCACATAACCGCGAGGGCCGGCAGGGGGCACAGGGCTGGTGGTGCCGGTACGAGCAGGGCCGCTGGGTGCCTGGGGCGGGTGACGTGGAGACGGACCTTGGGGCGCTGTAGGAGCAGGCAGATTGCGAGCCGCAGCTGGGCCGGAGGGAGGAGCACGAAGCGCTGCAGGCCCTCTCGGCGGAGACCTCACCGGGGTAGCGTTGGCTTCGGTTGCCAGGGGCTTAGGAGCGGGCTGAGCGACTTGGACAGGCTCAGGTTGGGAGGCCGGCTTGGGGGGCTCGCGACCATCGCGCAAGTCGCGCTCTTCACGCTTCTCGCGGTCGTCACGGATGTCACGCCGGTCACGATCATCTCTAGTTTCGCGGGGCTCACGGATGTCGCGTGTCTCACGAAGGTCCCGATCCTGACGAGGCTCTCGAATCTCACGCGTCTCGCGAGGGGCGTCCCTGTTGTCCTTGAAATCTCGAATGTCGCGGGCCTCTCTAGTCGGAAGCGATGCGGTAGTCGGAGTAGGCGCGTTGGATGCGTGAGATCTGGCTGGCGACTGCGGCGCAGAGCGGTCGTCTCGACGGATTGAAGCAGCGCGGGGAGAAGAACGACCCGAAGCAGAACGAGAATGCATGGGTCCAGTGTTGATAGGCTCGCGTTGAGGCGGCAGAGAAGGGCGACGAGGGGGGTAGCGATCATCACGGTCGCGACGGTCACCGCTCCTTGAGCGAGGGCGGTAAGAATTTGAACCAGGCGGCGGAGATCGTCTCAAGGGAGAGCGGCGGAAGCGGTCCGGCAGGGGAGAGCGAGACCTGCGTCTGGCTATGAGTAAGCACTGATTAAGAAAACAGAAGTGTAGGGAGTTGGGGGTCAGAGCTGAGCGCAAGGTATGTGGTGCGGAAAACTTGCGAGATAGCGAGGGAAGTGTGCACAAGTGGTGAAGGGTTGGGGGAAAAGTTGGAAACTGCAAGTCGGTCAGCGGTCCAAGCTTACCTGGAATCTCGGGGATCAAAGTCCCTGCGATCGTCTCGGCGATCATCTCTCCTGTCATCCCATCTATCGTCGCGACGGGGCGAGCCATATCGAGGAGGAGATCTTCTGGGAGGGCTGCGGTCGCGGCGAAGGGGGGACGGTCGACGAAGGGGACTGCGCGGTCGGCTACGACTGCGGCGCCAGCGCTCACCACCGCCAACAACACGGTCTCGGGACCTGGGCCTGCCTCTGAAGCGATCTGGGCTGCGGGAACGGCGACGCGGGGACCGACTCGGCACGTAGCTATCGCTTGTCACGGGGAGAGGGCTGCGAGCCCTATCTCTTAGAGGGCTGCGCATTCTCGGCGGAGACCGATCGCGATTATAAGGGCGGTAGGACTCTCCGGCTCCGTAACGCCTAACCTCGCCGTCCTCGTATCTGATGATCGCGGTAGGAAGAAGGTTAGCAAAATAGTCGTTGACAAGCTCAGCCGCTGGATGGTTAATGAAGCTGTTTCTGCCACGAAAAGACAGACGGCCAGAAAAAGAAAGATTGAATGTGTGTCAGTACAAAGAGCAAGAAAACAAGAGTGCGAAACAAAGAGCAAGAGAGTTAGCGCCAGTAAGAAAACTAGGAAGAGGAATTGAGCTGTGCCCCATTTCTGAACACCTTAACAAGTACGCAGGGCGAATCCCATTCACCCCATTGAGTCGGGGGTGAGGTGACTCCGAGCTAGAAGGGTGAAAAGAACCAGTCCTGCTGCTAACAACTGGCACGGCATTACCTCTGGTGAACACAGAGGGGCCACAAATCCAAGATGCTGTTGCTGTTGCCATTGGTGTTGGCATCGCGGGAAAAGCAGACGGACTAGGAATGACGAAGAAACCGATTGGACTGACCCCAAGGGATCTGCGTTAGCCCTGATGAGCGGGGGCGGGGAAGAAGACTGCCGGTCAGCAGCGGCAGCAGTCCTGGTGATGGCGAGGTGACTTCTTGGCAAAGTTTGTGACAACATTGTGAGAAAAGAGGAAAAAGAAGTTTGCAACGAGCACTTGTTTGTGAGAGATAAACCCTCGCCGAGGGCAGCCGCCCCGGCGCGGAGCTGTCATCAGGGATGTCGATGTCGCGACTCAAGAGTCTAGTGCTGATTGGCTTCCAGTCGCATGACGTTCTCCTGTGCTGATCTCACTTGCGTGAGATTGGGGCAAACTGCGAAAATCACCGGCCTCGGACATCAGCAACAAGCCATAGGACTAGTGAAACTTGCCGTCACCAAGCACTGTACTTGACCTTAGAACCCAGTCGAGCTCGCCATCACCAGGCTCTAACAGTTGACAATGGAAGAAAGCCGAGTTCACGGCGAGCTACCGGAAGCAGTCAACAGGACGCAACGCAGCCAAGCCATACCGGTTTCTGAGATATTTGGCGTCTTCAATAGACAAGATCATGGTATTCGTTTTGGCGCTTGTTGTCATATGGTTAACTGTTATCCATCAGTTCGTCTTGGTTCCCTCTGTCGGATCGTTGGCTATTGTCCATCGGTTCGTCCTCTCCAGACTCCGAGATCAGCTTGCCCTCGTCTTCGCTATACATCGGCAAAGGGTAGCATGAATCGCTACCAAGTGAGAGTGTTGGCCAGCTGTGGGGGGGGTTTCCGAGGAACCAGGGTTTTCGTAGCCAATGAATCCCTCTCATGCCTTGGGGGGGAGGGGAGCGTTTTGATCGTTGACTCGTTGGCTTGAAAAATCTTTTTTTTCTTTGCCTCTAGCTGTCCTTATAGACTCCCCATCGGAGGTGACTTCAGGTCGAGCATACCATTGCCGGGATGCCATCACAGTCAGAAGAAAGGAGCTGGATTGATATCATCGGCAGGTGGTCATCGTCAGGGACGACAGCAGGACAGTAGCTGAGTTCGCATAGACATGAAGATCAAGTCGAATGTGTTTAGATGATAAGCAGACATCAAGTCAACGTGTTAAGCCACTGTTGAAGGGAATAGCTGTCAGTGTTCATAAAATGAGCTGACCTTGAAGAGGCAGTCATCACGAGCAAGGTCGTAGGCTGAGCTCATTTATTAGGTGATAACTGCGCATGAAGATTTTGGCTGAACCTTTTTGTGTTCAAGCCAGCTTATCGGCTCGGGAAAAAGCCCGACATGTTATGTATGGGCAGTGACTGTCAAAGGTGTTTAAGAGGATAACTTAGAGCTGGTTCTCCTGCATGTCGTCCCGTCGGCAGGCTCTTTTGCTCAGTCGTGTGCCTTCATCATGCTCTGTACTTCCCAGGCACCTTCTAGGCTGGTTGCTTCAGGTTTTGCATCAGATGTTACTGTTTCTGGAACAGCTAAGCTCTGCTCTGAAAAAGAGCAGGACCACCACAGGATTCTGCGCGCGCATTTGATCGGCTGCTAATCATCATCATCCCTATCTCGTTTGTGCTTGGTACAGTGACCATCTGCGAAACTTTAAGCGTGCTATTGCCTGGTGCCATGGGCTCAACAGGCGCGAACAAGCTGTCCTCTGCAAATCACTCTGCAAGGAGCAGCTGGTTGGCCTGAACTTCTTGTGAAGAAGCATGTGTTTGGGCAAGACCAGAAGAGACGACTGGGTTTGGGAAGGCGGCATTGTTGGTTTGATCATTGTCTGTCTGGATAAGACAAGAGCTTATGAGGCTCACAGTTCTCATATCAGTGTTAGCTTTGAACATGTCATTAGTTTTTCTGTGAAGTAACTTACCAAAACATTTTCCTAGTCATCGCTTGGATAGTCAAGATGATTAGGGGACTCAGGTCCCTGGACTTAAATATTAGCTAGGATTACATCGTCCTTTTTCAATCAGGCAACTCACCAAAACATGTTCATCCCGATTCTTATGGATATTCTCATCCGAAGTTCTCAGAGCAGATGAATCCTGGATGATGTCCATGTTGACTTCACCAATGGACGTGATCTTTGTCGTTATTATTGCTATTGTCGACGCCCATACCCACTTCTAACAACCCCAGAGTGATGCCAGCAAAATAGGCCTTAAATTCGACCCTATCTTCACCGGGTTGACTCTTCTCCAAGGTGGGTTTTCTCGGCCTCTTCATTCGAGCTAGTGCCCAGCGTCTAGTCCGGAGTACTTTCCTTGCCTGAGCTAACTTTGTTTTACCTCCCCGCGGCGATCCTAGCCCAGAGCTTTTAGAAATGTTTTTTCCAACTCTTCATCTGCTGAGGAGCTCTCGGTATCCATCAGCACGGGCGTACTTCAACAGAGTCTCCATCCAAGACCCCCTCTTTAAGGACATCTGGAGCTCAACCCTGACGCAATCGGCTTGGAACCATGGGCCATGACATAGGATCAACAAGCAGGTGCGTACACTCAGCCACCTTGTCAGCCTTACTGATCCTCCCGGCGACTGTCTGGTCCCAAAAATCCAGAAGCGCCCTGCCGCTGCTGATGTGTACCCAGACCAGCTCCTCCAGAACACTGCCCATGCATTACAGCTCTGAAGACTTCATGCAGGCGCTCGAGACTGAAACTGGTGACGGCCTCGAACTGGGTCTCAGTCAACAAGCGAAGACCGTACGGGCCGTAGAAGGCCAGCCACTTCTTCAGCCAGTCAGGCACTTCCCGCTCCCGCTGGGCGATGTACGACCGCCAGAGTATGACCGTCCACTTGCGGGCGGCGTGCGGCATCATTGTCTCGCTGGGCTGCGGGGCACCGATCTGGCGATCTGGGAAAGGTGCCAGCGCCGAACTGACACTCCAGAGAGGGGGCGAATATCGGTTGGGGCGGCGCTCTCTGTGGTGACCAACTCAGGGAACTCACTGGTGGCGAAGGCAAATGGGCCCTCTCCCATGGCAACAGGAGTGGCATGTTAAATGCCGTCCTATATTTCTAGGTAGCTGGCGCTAATAGGCGAGGATCCGCGGATCTCTTGCACCTTCGTCAACGCGGCCGCCAGGGAAACCGTGGCTGGGGCGACTGGCTCTTGGATGGCGAAGGGGTCAATTGGCCAGTCTGGGGCCTCGAGGGGCCAAGGGGGAGGGGTAATCTTGCTGATTTTCGTCAACAAGACCGAAGATAAGAGACTTTTTTCTTCTCCTTCTCAAGTCTCGTGATGTGTTGGATTGATGCCGGAGACTGTCATGATGCATTTTAGAATGAAGATGGGCAAGTTTGCCGTCTTCGGGGGTCAGGGTAGCCAGGGCTGCCAGGTTATTGACCTTCTCGAGCCACTCATTCAAAAGGACTTCAAAGTTGCCAACGATTCTCCTCGTCCTTATATAGCTTCAGCAGCTGCTCGCGGACAGAAGAGCGCTTAATCCAGCTCTTCTTGTACGTGGACGACATGGTGGTGGATGAAATTCCTGCTGAGCGGACTTTGAGAATTCCGGTGTCTCTGGTAGATTCAGCCAATATGGGGAGTAATGCGGCTGCTTAAGCTTCAGTGGCTGCATGATTGGGTTGAAGCGGGCAAAAACTCGAGTCCCAGCGGTCCAAGCGATGATGGTCATGATGGCATCGTAAAACCAGATGAGCTTCGCACGGGAGCACGAGGCAGCAGAATCGTGCAACAAAGGCGAAAGGCGCAAGGTCTTCCCAGGGCGAGGGGGGGAAGCCATCTTGATTGAATCTTGACTTGTTTATGACGAAATTTAGGGAGGAAATCTCCCGTCCTAACCCTCGCTGGGACCCTTTGCTCCCATTCCCCAGGGGCGGATCCACTCCGGCAAACCACCCGTTGACCTGCCAACGTCTATGGCCAGCTGTCGACAACTGCTGCAAAACGGTGCCGTCCCAATGGCCGGGTGGTCTTCTTTGTGCTGGTGAGCTTAGGAAAGGTTTTGATATATATCCATCTTGGACTTGCTGGGTGTTCTGTGTCGAGCGTTGATGTGATGGAAGCATTATTGTTTGTTGATGAGGGCAGCCTTGGGTATGCATTGACCGAATCGGGTAATGGTGAGGGCGCAAACGGGGGTGTGTACCAAATGGGATGGTGGAGTGGAGGTTCAGACAGCGTTGAGATGGTAATTGGCTGTATCTGGTCGCGAGACTGCGCGCATCGCAGCGTACACCGCCCGATTGTAAACAGTTGTCATATATATATATATATATACCATCATCGTCCTCTAATCTGGTGTACTCCTCATGACGATGTCGGAGCATGGCGTGTCGTATTTATAACGTCATCTTTTCTTCCCTCAGATACCATGGAGTGTGAGGGTCGATGACAATCATGCCGACAAAACCAATAAACCCCACAGGACCCTTCATCCCATCTCTCTCTTATCCTCGAGGCCATTATCTCCTCTCCCTGACAACCACCATAGGCAACATGGCGGTAAGGCGCTCGATGACAAAGTAATACAAAGCAAACGCTAGCATCAATCCGATACCCATCACTTGAATCTCGTGGGCATCGGATCAATCTGCTAACGAACAAGTAGGCACTCATAGGCGACTCACTTGAGATGGCATTGCCTGGAAGCGATGGAACTGGCGCTAACTCAGCTCACTTGAGAGTTAAGACAAAAAGGCAGAACAGAATGACAATAGAAAAACAATGCGTAATAAAAGCCGTGTACAAAAACATGATCATCAACGAACGCTGAAGAAAACTCTCAACTCACCTCCTACTCCGCTCCATCTTGGACCAAATCTGTTCGCTGGCCTGCCGTTGCAACAGGTAAATTTCAAGACTCTCGCTCTCTAAGGTAACGAGGCAACCGAGCCTGCTTCTATCTCTCTCGACTGCGCGCTTTGGTGTTCACTGACCCAGCTTCTCTTGCAGTTCCTCCGTCGAGGTCGAGTTGGCATCAAGGGGCGAGTTTGGCAGAAGGATGTCGTTGACACGAGACGTCGTTGAGGTTCGCAGAAAAACAAGTCAAAAAGGCACAAAGGGACAAGCGCCAAAAATGCCGGCTCCACAGACGCGGCTCGCGACAGCGCCTCTTCCTTGCAGGGGAAGGGTGCTTCTTGGCTTCTTGGTTTTTGGCCCCTTGCCCAGATATTGTTATCCTTATCGATAATTCCCTATCGATACGGATTATGCCGCTAAAGGGTTATCGGGAGACGAGTGGCGATACTGCAGGATGACGTCACGTGAGATGGACATGCTTTCAGGGTCTTTGCCGATGAGGAGAGGGTTGGATCACAAAAGTTTGAGTTGAGCAGGTGAAGGTGTGTAGAAAGTAAATGTGTATGAAACGATCTTTATGTGCCAGTTTAGGTACTATGATTGCATTATCGTACAGCCCCTGCGAAGTATCTAAACTCACCTGCCCCTTTGATTGACTCACTCCAAAAACTCCCAAACCTCTTCAGTTCCTCACTACCCCATCACCCACCCGTATCAAACTCCAGAAGTAAACCCCCTCTCAAGCCCCTATATTTCCCAAGAAGCAAACTATCAAACTATTTACCCCTTCAAAACCCAGCAATCATTCCTTACTCTCCCCCTTTTTTTCTCAATCAAGCCTTCTCCTCCTCAGTGGTCTCACCCACCTCCTCAGGCGGCGTCATCCTCTCCAGAATAAACTGCTGTACGTCCTGGAAGTGTGTCGCCATCATCGCTGAGAGGCCCTTAGCCTCGCTACGAATGACGTTGCCGAAACGACGCTTGAGGACTTTGCGTGCCAGGTCGGCGTCGGCCCAGCAGGCATGGTCGTTCGTGACATAGACCTGCGAGTTGTTCTTATACCATTGGGACAGCTCCGTGTCGACGTCCGACTTGACGGGGCGGAGGGCGCCGTTCACGAAGTTGACTACGCCGGAGACGCGGCGTTTGACGTCCGCTGTATACATTGTTAGTAACGCTTACGATGGTTAGGGGGCAGGGGAAGAGAGGAACACATACGCCTATAAATCAGGAGCATCTTAATACCGAGATAGGCGTTGCCCACGCCCATGAGGAAGATGTCTTCGACGCAGTCATACAGCTGGAGGTAGTTGTCCCAGATGTAGCACATGAGGTCCTGGATCTGGGCTTGCAGCGTGCGCTCGTCAGCGCGCGGGGTGTAGGCATCGGTGTCCTCAGGATGCGTGATGTAGTGCGGTACATTGATGTCCATGACGGCAAAGTCCTTGCTGATGGCCCAGTCGATGTAGCGGAGGACGCCATCGGTCTGTATACTATCAGTCAACTGCCCATTCTTTCTTTTGGGGAAGCTATAATCGACTTACCACCCAAGCATTGTGCGGCTCAACACGGTTATCAAGTGGATCAGGCTGCGCATGAAGTTCCGGACTAGAGGCCGATGTCAGCATCCCTTCTTACCTATAAGCCATCTCCAAGGTGAACCCACGGATCATGCACAATAACCAACAATCTCCTCGCCTCCGAAATGCCTCTCGTCACCAGCACCTGGTTCTCAAACGACTTATACAGCACATCCCGCTGGATATACAACGGCAGCATCCCATGCTTCTCACTCAGCACCTGCCGCTGCGCACGCCTGACTACATCATGCAGCCTCGACGAATCCTGTAGCTGCAGCTCCTGGACATCCACCACGCCGGGCCGCATGCACTCCCAATATGGCGCATGATACGCCTGCACCTTGGCCAACACCTTGGCCGCCTCGCGACTGATCTTGGGGATCTCCATCTTCGGCGGCGGTTCGCCCATGAGCGTCTGGGCAACGGCCAGCGCTGATTTCGAGATTGCTTCAAGATCGTACCCGCCCTCTAGGCACACCGCAACCTTTCCTCCCGCAAGGGACATCAACATATGCGTCATGTGGGCGTAGCATGCAGGAGTCACAAAGCAGGCGCCGAGCTCATCGCCCGCGGCGGCATCAAAACCGGCCGAGATGATCACCAAGTCGGGGTTGAACTCGTGCGCGATGGGCATGACGATCTTCTGGAAAGCCGCCATGTACTCGCCGTCACCCATACCCTGGTCATGCCAGCCGATGTTGACGTTCTTGCCCAGGCCGGGCCCCGCACCGCAATGCTCGATCCCTCCGTCTGGCGTCATCGGGTTGTCGGGCTTACCGGGATAGAACTCGCCGTTGCGGTAGACGTGAAGCGAGATGTAGAGGATGTTGGGGTCGTCGTAGAAGAGGTTTTGGATGCCGTTGCCGTGGTGGACGTCCCAGTCCAGGATAAGAATCTTGCGGCAGAGGTCCGGATAGTCGGCCTGGCAAATTTTGGCGGCAATTGGGACGTTGTTGAAGAGGCAGAAGCCCATGGGCTGGTCATACTCGGCGTGGTGACCTGGGGGCCGGATAATGGCGAAGGCGTTCTTCACTACGCCAGTGACCACGCTCTTGCACGTCTCGATCGCGCCGCCAGCTGAGATGAGGGATGCTTCGTAGGTCATGCTCCCGACGTAAAGCGAATCGCGACCTTGGTCCATGATGGCAGAGAGATGGCGCAGCTCTTGGGTAGACTTGCGCGACAGCTCCTCGACCCAGAGATAGTGTCTCGGGTGGTGAACCATGCAGATCTCCTCCTTGGTAGCCGGTCGTGCAGGAATCCTCCACATGTACTTCGTCGGCTCAGTTTTGATAATACGTGCCAGCTCGGCATCCGACCCGGTAAAGACCAGCCCGGCCTTCTTAAAGGTCTGCATGATGTGCTCGATGCGCGAAGGATCTTCCGGATGGTGCGGATTAGGCCCAAAGTCGGCGTTGGCATGCAGCTTCATGCGATCATCATAGCAGCACCCTGTGGGGAGTAGCCCGCGACGACGGAAGTGCTCTGGGTACACGAGCTGGCTAGAACTGCCGCCCTCCTCCTCCTCCTCCTCCTCGCCCTTGGACGTGCCCGCTGTGCTCTGGACGTTGGTCGTCTCCAGCGAGCTCTCGCCCGTCGTCGCGTCCCTGAAGCCATTGGAGGCCAAGGGCCCATCGGTCATGCGATGGTCCTCGCCGTCCATGATGACGTCGTCGTGGGCATCCATCCTGGGCTGTTAGCCGCAGGACGGGTGCCGGAAGGGGTAGTGGAGAGTCTCAGCTTCGAGCAGTCAGCAACCGGTCGCCAAGATGTGAAAAGCATGAGCAGACGATAGAAGTGAAGTGAATCAGCAAAGAGGATTAGTTAAAGAAAAAGGAACCTCAATGAGAGGACCGCGAACAAGATGCTTGTCCACCTTGACTGAAGCAGGCAAGACTACTTACCGGCTTTCTTTTATTGAAACCAATAAACAAGTCTGCTGCCTCAGAATGATAGCGTGATGATCAGGACAGGGCGGGATGACACGTGAGGGAGATGAGAATCAAGAATCAAGTGTAAGAGCTGAAGCGAGAAGTGCAGGGGAGGAGGAGGAGTGCCCAAGACCAGAAGCAGGCAGGCGCTATTGGGGTTAGCAAACCGAATGAGACGAATATGTTAGATGGGAATAAAAATACAATCGGATAGAATGATAGGGGCTCAGCGACGATGCGTCGGGCGAAGAGAGAAGACAGGGCCGACTAAACATGGAACTTCATCCCAACTCTCACTGGCTTCGAGCCGCAGCTGAAGTGAGAAGTGATCAGCCCAAACGAAGAGACTGCTTCCAACAGGAAGGCCCATATACGAATAAAGACAACAAAATATCATCTCTCACATACCAAGAGTGCAAGTTTATGCCTGCGCGATCAAGCTCTGGAGTGACAGTGTTGCGCGCGCAGCGATGAATCGATTCGCTTCACTTAAGACACACTCCTTGTGAGCTTGTCAGTTGAGTTTTGTCTTGGCTTGGAGTGTTGATATTCTCCAGCATGAGTGGCTGGGTGACCAGCGCCCACTGGCCCGAGTGCCAAGTTGCCCCCTGTTACAGAATATTCGGTTGGCTAAGCGGTTTTGGGGAGTTCAGGATTGAAGTAGTGCAAGTAGAGACAAATCACTTTGCAGAATGGCAGTACCAGAAGGCAATTTGTAATTAAAATGTTCCAAGTAGTAATAAAGCTTTAATTACTGATGTTCTTGGGAAGCCATGTCGCTAAAGCTTCGTGCTGGCGTGGCACTTGGGATATTCTGTATCAGGTCCCATCTTGTAGCGTGTAGTGGGGCGCTACAGCCAGCAGCAATTTGGTCTGGGTCTCATAGGACTTGCACCAGTCCAAACACGAAGATCAAGTTCAACTTTGGACAACTACAAGCTCTAAGTCGTGAAATGCTTAGATGTTCGAATTTTCAATAGAGAAGGTCTACTTGCAGTTTGCAGGTGATGTCAAGATTCCTCCCTGAAAACATTACCATTGGGCCTCTAATGAGAGACCGCCAGTCATGAACATACCTGTGCCAACTTTGGACGTGTATGGGATTAGCATAGGACAAAAAGGTTTAGCCAGATTCCCATTATTTTTGCTCCTGTCTATTTCCCGTTCTATACTTCGCCATAAGAAAGGACATGGGGAGTTTCTAGCCATAATGGTAGTCAAGCACCAGCGTCAACAAGCAGGCGACCAAGACTAGTCTTCTATCTCTTCTTTCCTGTTACATCTCAAGTTCTCTTTCTCCTGCATAAACATTTCACAACCATTGTAGAGTGAAACTGATGAGACTGCGTCAAGCAAGTGCCATACTTATCATGAAGGAAGATGGTCTTCCCAGCATGCTTTGTATATTGGCGGGTAGCGTCATATCACTCTACACGAAGTCATCCGTTATTCTACATCCCCTCTGCCGTCACTGTTGTCCATCACAAATTACAGAGCTATCAGAACCGGATACATGTTTCCTATGTCTGAGCCCAGCTAAACACATGGGTAAAGATAGCTCCAGAGAAGCCGAACTTGACGGATCCTCGTATCCAGGATTCTCCAGCCTCGCCACTCTGAAAGAACTTCCTAGTCGTCTTGTGGGAATTCCCCAAAGGCAAGCCGTTCTTAAGCAGTAATTCACCATTCCTCTGCCAGCTGTTGGCCCCCTTTAATTTCATCACGCTGGGTAGGCTCCTAAAGGCTAGTAGTATCTTTTTAGGCCATGCATGTTATTCTCCGATGATTCCCACATGACCCATCACTTTTGGGAGCGCGTGAGCATCTGCTCGCATGACCGCAGCACTCAGGTTGCATCTGCGATTGCTAAACTCCTCTTAGTCAAGGCCTGCAGGGCTTACACAATGCTGGCCATAATGGCTGTTGCGGCCGGCCATTGGACCTCTCCCATTACTGCAAAGTGCCCTCTTCACCACGGCGAAGCCACCTCCCACTTTTGAGCTTTGACAGTCTTGGTGAGTAGCATTCTCCATCCCTATTTGTTCTCCCTAGTATTGTCTTCCAACATATTGTCTCCTGAGAGGGCCCATGAAAAGAACTCGCGCTTGTTGCTGCCGAGCACACTAGTCATGACCTTGCTCCTCGTTCTCTGCCCGCTATTGTCTTACCGCAATCCTCTGGCTTTGCCCACCATGGAGCCCATTCGATCTCCATAGTATTCTTATTGGATATCAAGAGTTGAATTCGGTTCCAGATCGCTTTGTGATCGATGGATGAAGAATGGGCTAGTGACAGAAGTTTGCTGGGGTAATAACAGATATTGCTAGAGTTTCGTTAAAGTGAAAGTAGAGATGTTCCCAGCTCGATGTGATCACCCACAGCAGCGTTGAGCATGTTGAGCGCAGAGGGAGGGAAGTCATAACACTCTCTGAAACCCCTGCTGCATACCGTCCCGTGCTAGTGCCCAGCCTCACTGCCCTTATCGTCACCACACATGCTTTGGGAGAACACAAGCGACACATTCAACCTCCGTTGTAATCCCCAAAGACAATCCATTTACCCCAATACTAAACCTCCACTAATTCACAAACATCTCCTCTATCCTACCAACAAGTTCCTGCACTAAGAGTTCCATTTCCGCAGCTGTTTGTGGCATGTGCGGCAAAGGCTGCGACTGCAGTCGCGGCTGTGATAGGCTCTGGGAGCCTGAGCTGCTTTGTGAGGAGGAAGACCCCGAGTTCCGATCCAGGTCCAGGATTCCTCCCTGGTGATCAGGGAATCCAACAGCCGGCAAGGCCCAGTTCTGCTCGCCAGGGAAGAAGATGCCGAGACCTTGGCGCTCGGTTAAGAGGTCGGAGATTGCCTGGGTTAGGGATTCGGTACAGAAGTGGTTTTCGGAGCTGTGTTAGATAAGAAAGTATTAGTGATATGGTATGGGCAGTAGGAAGAAGGGGGCTGTTCAGCACACACCACTGCCGATGCAACTCAATAAACTGCATCACACTACTTTTCGTCGCATACCGGTGTCTGAAAACCAGCAAATGCAAAACCTCCTCGGGACGAAGCTTCATAATCGTTCCCAGCATCTGCTCACTCTCAAAATCATCCCCCCACCCAATTCTCGCGGCCTCAGCACCGGTAAACTCATCTCCCTATCATCCAAAGTCAGTGACAGCTACTTTAACCAGATCCATATCCAATGAAAAACTTACTGTAACCTTCTTAACAACACCCTCACTAGGACAAACCTCCCTCCCCACAGCAGCACGCACCGTCCGCCACAAATCACACAGCTCTCTCACTGTTGACGTGGTAAACCTCCTTAAAAAGTCCATCCTCATATTCTGCCACTCCTCCTCCAGCATGTACCATCCGCCTGCTTCCAGAATCTCAGTGCTAAGGCTGCATACCCCTAGTATTGTTGGCGTGTGGAAGTGGCTTGCATACAGCCACCAGATGTAAAGCGCGCGTCGCAGGCGGCGGAGTTCATGTGGCCGTAGGGCACGGCCATGCTCGGGACAGTCGGCGAAGCGTAGGTATTGGAAGGTGGATTGCCAGCGGAAGATGGCGCGGCAAAAGTTGAGGAGGGGTCGGAGGTGAAGAGGGGAGAGGGAGGCAAGATAGGTGGTTTCGGTCTCAATATCCTCGTCATCCTTCTTGTTCTCATTGTCCAGGTTCTCCTGTTCATCCTCGTGATTGATGATCTGCTGGTGGTGATGGTGGTGGTGGTGGTGGTGGCGGTGGTGATGGTGATGGTGATGATGATGCCCCTCATCCTCCTCGTATTTTGGGAGCACAGCCTCCTCAAAGGCTTCATTAAATAGTACAACAGGAGAGAAATCCCGAGCCACAATGGCTGGGAAGATGTGGGCCCAGTGGGCGGTGATGATGTTTCGCAGCCAGCGGGAGGAGCAGAAGAGGATGTCGAATGAGGGGAAGTCGAGGTAGGAGATGATCTCAATGATGATCTCGACAGGCATGTCAGAAAGCCCCAGGGAGCATGCCTCCTCGGCCTCGACAGCGGACGGCTGTGGCTCGGATGTCTTGGAAAAGGACGCCATCTTCTTGAATCAGGTCGGTTCGAAGCCGTGAATGTGAACTAGTCACAATAATGATAATGGACTTTGTCGAAGAAAGGAAGAATAAACTTGCTCGCACTGAGGAAAAGAAGCCTGTTATACCCTGTCAGCCAGACCCGTGCCGTTGCCGCGATCAACAGCACTCGCAAGAGCCACGCACCTAACCATCCACTCAGACGCACGCTTGCTATTATAAGGACCAGCGTTTTGTCCTCACCGAAACAGACGGACTTCCTAGACAGGTGAAGGCAATAGGAAAGTAATCAATCACCCAATGTTCTCCAACTTCCCGTTTTGTGTCCTACACAGTGCCTTGGGGCTTGCGAACGATGTTGGAGAAAAGCGACAACCCTATGTTTTACAACCCACAACCTCCTATGTCGCGGCCACCCCGTCAGTGGGGCCTTCACAGAGAACAGAGGAGGAGTAAGAAGTGAAGGCGTCAGCAGCCTTCAGGTTTGTATGGCATGACGAGCATTGGAGTGGCACTAAGGCTGCCGCCGGGCGGCGCCAAGTTGATGTCATCTGCCAAGATAAGGGTTTCTAGAAGATGTAGAAGAGTAACAGATGCATGGGCTGGCAAGGGGTCGGTCAAATGGGACCAGTTGGGGAAGTAGAGGCCGGTTGGGGCAGGATACTAAAAAGATGGAAGAAGATCAGGACATATTGATAGGGGTATTTGCAGCACGATGTTGATAGCGGGACGGAAGACGCGCGGCGCGATACCTTGTGGTTGTCTAAGCCGCGGCCCTGGCGCTGTCGGCATCGGGTTTCGAGGGGCCGACGATCCGTGTCTTGGCAAAACTGTGAGCCATCGGAGAAAGACGACCAGGCAAACTTCTCGAGATATTGTCACAGTCAAGTGCTCAAGACATTGAAATTGCTTCTCAAGACACTGGAACTAGATCTGAAAGCGTCAAACCGACATATATGCATCTACAATAGCATAGATCACAAGGAGTCCCACTCACAACGTCGCCGTAGATAGAACAAAATCCATGTGTGCTGTCCCAAAACCACGCAGAACGCCATGAATTAATGATAGTAAATAAGAAATCCCAGACAATGTGTCCCCTACCCCCAGCTCAAGCAAACAGCTCCCGGGTATCAAGATCATCCTTCTTCTTTGGGGTGCTCTCATCCAGACCCAGCTGCCTCTTACGCGCCAATAAATCGCGCTGCTGCTCCATACGAGCATGATGGCGCGCCGCCTTAGCCTTGCGCAGCTCAGCACGAATCTTGTTGGGCGAGATGAAGCGCTTATTCTCGTATAGAATCGGCCCGCCGAACGAGCCCTCTTGGATGATGATAGGCGTCAGGACAAATCGCGGGCCGATCTCAATCAGGTTGATGTCGGTGTCCTTGCTACCGGGCTTAGCCGCCTTCGGCTTTTCGGTCTCACCCTCCTCCCTCTTGTCGGCCTCGCCCTTAACCTTTTCAACCTCACGGATCTCGTAGTTGCGCACCCAGATCTTGCCGTCCGCGACGCTAAACGAGAGAACATGGTCGATGAACGGCTTCGACTTCTTGTGTCCCTGCGGCACACCAAACGTGTGTAGGAAAAGCTCCTTGATTACCTTGAGGTATGGTTCTTGCTCAAAGGCGGCATCGAAGGAGAGGATGGGGCGGGAGCCCTTGAGGCAGTTGCCTTGGAAATGCAGCTCCTCCATTGTGTGCACTGCAGACACGTGTTAGCGCGATCCTTCCTAAGCTCGCCAGTCGCAGGTCTCCCACTCACAGTTCTGCGCATAAAACTTCACCGTTGGCCCGTTCGGAACCTTGCTGAACCACATGTAGAGATCCTTCCCTTTCCTCGCCTCGAAGAACAGGACATTATTGCAGTTGTAGAGCTCGGCAAGCTCGCACAGCTCGTACAGTCGGGACTTGGTGTCAAACTTGGCATCTTTCCGGCCATGTGGGAGCATCGACGCGAGGTCGTTGAGAAGGTGCCGGTGTCTGCGAAACCCCCTGTCAGTCCTGCGCTCCCATATCGACAGTCGATGAGTTCGAAGTCCCATACCTGTAAGTGACACCTCTTGATGACAGAACCAGCACTCTCTGCTTGTTCTTCCTCTCGGCAATGATGTTCGATCGATCCTCCTTGTCCTTATCCTCCTTCGACCCCGTCACCTTCGCTATCGTCTTGTACACCGCAGCCATTTTGTGACTATTATTTGGTAGTTGACTAGTGTTGAATGTGAATTAATTCTTGGCGGGGCCTTCAATTGAAGCCGTCGCGACGAGGATGCTCTTCGACAAAAAAAAGTTCGGCGGTCGCTGCGATAAGTGTTGGCCCCCACCCACTGATAAGCCTTATCGGTCGTCTGAGAGCCAGGGCGGTCAGGGGTCAATCGACGAAATGACCGACAGGCTCGTGCCCCCGAAACTTCAAAACATGAAACAAATGCGCGGAAATTTGCCAGAGCTTATTTGTTGGGTAGACAGGTGGCCCAGATAGCCCGCGTCAAAGGACTTGTTATGATTTTTTGGTGATTTTTGATTGCTGAAGGAAATGAAGCGGAGAACTTGTATCGCGATAACGATGCAAATCCCCATTTCTCCATATTGTAAAGTTTAAGGGAATCAAATACAGGACCCTACGTTGTTCATGGCCCTCAAGATCTCGCATCTTCTGAACAAATGGCCAGAAAAGCCATGACGTATAGATGACATAGGTATCATTGGGGTCCATTCAACTAGCTGCGGTCGTAATCCATGCGTGATCGGGAGTAATCGAGGTCGGCGTAGTAACCGTGACAAGAAGTCCCAAAAAAACCAGCATGGGCCAAGTATAAAGGCAGCAATTAAGAACAAACAAAAGAGAAGAAAAGAGATCATCCCCAACGTCCCAAGGTTAGCAGATCCGTTATCCCCATGGCCCGTAAAATAGTTGCCTCCGGTGGTGTGTTTGGTTTCGTATCAGACATAAGTGACGCCATAAGATCGTATCTGTCGTGCCTATTAACAGCAGCCCTTCTGCTCCTCCTGTGATTTCTCCTGGCTCAGGGAGATGTTGTTGCCTTGGCTTGGGTCGAACTTCTTGCTCACGTCACCCTCCTCCGCCAGGCTCTTGCTGGAGACAATCTGGTAGATGGCTGGAGAACTAGTCAGCTGGGCGTGTTCGAGAAAACAAAAACCAATAACGCGACATGTGAGAGACAAGGGAAGAGAGCGGGTTCACGTACAGGTAAGAATCTCTTGAAAGGCCAGGTCTACGTTAGTGGCCTCAAGGGCCGAGGTCTCGATAAACGACAGCCCGTGCTCGGCTGCGGTGTTATATGTTAGCTGCTACCCCGGGCACACATCGATGGACCTAAGCACATACCGGCAAAGGCCTTGCCGTCCTCGGTCGACACAGCTCTCAGGTGCCGCTTATCAGTCTTGTTGCCGACAAGCATAATAACAATGTTGCTGTCGGCATGGTCGCGTAGCTCCTTTAGCCACCGGGATACGTTCTCGAAAGACGAGCTCTTGCCGATGTCGTAGACGAGCAGCGCGCCGACAGCTCCCCGGTAGTAGGCAGAGGTGATGGCGCGGTACCGTTCCTGCCCTGCCGTATCCCAGATCTGAGCCTTGATTGTCTTTCCGTCAATCTGGATCGACCGTGTGGCGAACTCGACGCCGATAGTCGATTTGGAATCTAGGTTGAACTCATTGCGCGTGAATCGACTGAGCAGGTTGGACTTGCCGACACCCGAATCACCGATCAACACGACTGCACGTGACGGAATCGCCCAGGAGTCAGCGAGAGCTATTTTTCGCGACGGAAGCTGAGGGGTAGAAAGAGGGATATCGAAGGATCTACTGAACAGAAGTAGATGGCGCACCTTTGAAGAGGAACTGTCAAGGGGGGGAGGACTGGGTTAGCGCAAAGGCGCGCACACGCTTGGGACAGGCGGAACGGTGAGTAGGGGCCTTACATCGTACTCGTCGTTGGCCATGGCTGCGGTAGGAAGTTATGCGCGCAAGAGGAATCAACTGACTCGGAATGGATCGACGAACTGGCGATGCGTGATGGGTTGCTTTGTGCAAAATGCAAGTCTGCAGGGTGACTGTCTAAGGGGAGTAAGGAGGGTTGGCCGGTGCGGCTCGGGAAGGTGGGTCGTTTCGATCCAGGTTGGTTCAAGCGTTGCTGACGGCCAGTGGCGGTGCCTGATCTGTATGACGGATTACGGAGCAATACGCCGAGATTACGCTTACCAGTCTGACGGACCAGGCATCATGCCAACTTACGTCCACGCATAAAGAGCCGCGTAATTAGCTGTTTGGGGCCCATAAGGTGTAAAAGCGTTCGTTCAAAGACTTGGGATTTTGCTGTTGCCTTCGATATCTCTGATTCAAGACGATCAGACACGGTTGAAAGCCTGTCTTGCTTGGAAAATGGTATCCATATACTATAACGCAAGGACCAGGGCCCTCCTTTCGGAAATGCTGATCTCTACTAATCCTTATAGATGCAAACACAGCATGGAAGCCACAGCTCATGTGTCCTGCATGACTATTGACATGTTGGCATCTCTCATCAAAGATGACGGAAAGGAAGCCGCATCAGATCCGGCCGGCTGGTGCAGTGTACCTGTAACGGCGGTAACATACGCGTTACCACTCTATTTTGGCATAGCGGTGCCAACGGATGTAAGATCTCCAAAACGGTTTGGAAGAGCGGCCTGGATGCTGGCATTGTGGGTCTCTGCCTCGCGTCTGATTTGCTGGACGGTGACTCCATCGAAACGGACAGCACCTTGCGCCTTCCAAGAACGCCATTAATCATCACGAAGAATCAGCAACCGACTCGACTGAACAAGATTATTTTTATCATCCTCTATGAATTTCCAATATTTTCTATAAAATTGCCGCTTTCATTCATAAAGTATCGCAGGATGTTCTACAAAGGATCAAATTGATATTACTTCCGAAACAATTGGCAGCCTTTCTTGTGAGTTTCACACCAAGACTTTTCGTTCTTGGTCAAGGGTTGACCTTCATCTGAAGTCCAACAGCAAGCTCACCTGGAGCTCAACGGTAGAGCCTCGGCTCTCTATATTCGATGAAAAATATACGCACTCCAAGAAAAGTGTGATTATAGAACTCTTGTGCCGCCAGACCTTCGCCTAATTCCTGCCCGCTGGTTTGTGGTACTTAAGGAGCTCAATTGTTTTGAGAGTTAATATTCGAGCCCACCCTGACCAGGTCGCCTCGCATCGAAAATCAAACTCAAATTGAGCGTCGGAAGTTTGACCACAGACCTCACTGGTCACGCCTCGGAATGATTTTTAACAGCTCGTTCGAGGAAAATCAAAGCGTGAATGACTCCCTAGCATCAGTTGACGTCACTGCATTTGTTCAACATCTAGACCTATTTTACACAGTCTCTTTCCACTCATTGAACGGTTTGGCTAGGAGGACTCTTGAACAAAGGTGAATAGGCAAAGAGTATTCACCAATGTGGTGATATTAAGCTATTCGAGAGTTGTTGGGGAACCCCAAAAACCCGACATGTTCAAGCTCGAACCAAGGACCTCTTTCGAGGTCCCTCCCGACCAGCCGGATGTTGATGATGACGATATTTCGTTAACATCAACAATTCCTGAGGAACATGACCCGGATGAAGAGTTCGAAGTTGAGGAAATCTTGGCTGAGGATAAAAGCCCAAACGGCAAGATGTACTACTTAATAAAGTGGGCAGGCTTCCCGCTGCATGAAAGCACTTGGGAACCTGAAGATAACATAAAAGGTAATGAACTCTTGCCGATGTGGGAAGAAGAGAAGGCCAGGCAGCGTGCCGGCCTAAGCAAGCCTTTCGAGCTCAGTGACTTCCACGAAGCTCAAGCCAGAGTTAAGAGAGAACACCAAGAGCGGCACCGCCGTCGCAATGCTAAGCGGAAACGACTGGGACTGCCCTTAACTCCTCCATTTGACGATGAGGACATTACCGACAATGAGGCTCAAGAAATTAGTGAGATCGAGGATTTAAGCCCTAAGTCTGTACCACTCCATAAAACACGACCACCTATCCCAGCAAAGAGGACAAAGGCATCTTCCGGTTCAGAAACGGTCCGGAGATCATCTGCCTCTTCGCTATCTGGACTGTCCAAAGCCCAACGAAATGAAAGTAGGAGGTCAAGTATTGGAGATGATAAGTCGAGCTCACGCAGCTCCTCATCAACGAAGCGCGATCAAGCTGTGCCCCCTCCTGGCGTATCTCGAAAGCCCAGCAAGACACCAGGCGAATCAACGATAAAAGCTGCCATCTCATCGACATCAGTACCAAAACAGCCTGATATTACTGGGGCCAAGTCGAAACTAAAAGCCAAAAGGAGCGCCGTTCAGCCAGCGGGAAATATCTTCGTCAGTGGAAAGATCATAAATCCTCGACCAAATCTCACAAATGCTATGTCCGACCCGACAAAAGAGCCCAAGTTATTTCATAAACATCACTACCGCAGATTGGCGGAGAAGCGCAGCCGAGATACCGAGGACATTGCGCCAGCAGATCCATCGAAGCTCCCAGTCCCTCTGTTCAATCTCTCTAAGGGGCCAGATGCGATTAGAAGATCATCTGCATCGAATGGCAAACCCGATAGACCCGGTCTGTTTGTTTCCCAGTCCGATAGCGCCAGCCCAGTAACGCCTGTCAACCCATCACTAACGACAACTGTTCCAAGCGCGGCGCCGCCTGCCCTACGGACTTTCACCACAGATGAGCCGGCAAAGAAGAAGCGCAAATCCGTCCGGTTTCTGGACGACGACGTCCCTCCAGCACAGGAGCCCGAACCCATGGACATTGACAGCCCTGGGAACCGTCAAAACAGCATCGTTGACCCCCCTGAGCCAGGCGTCCAGCCGGCCAGACCTTGCTTGGACTTTGATAGTTGGAAGCGTCCTCCAGAAACTCAATCTACCCAGAAGCGCCTCATAGCCGGCAAGATATCCCTGCAAGCGACATTCAACAACCTGCCGAAGGAGGAGCTTCCCCAGCATGAATGGCTGAACGACTTTCTCTCTAAGGAGACCATCGAGTTTACGCATTCATGTTTCGTCAACGCGGTAGCAACTCAGCTGAGCTGGCTTCTTCGAGAGCCTCTGGCATGTGGCACTATTGTGTCTTCGGACCATCAGATCCTTGACCAGGTGGCAGAATACCTGACAGCCGGGTTATTGGGGCTATACTGCGGAAAGACCGAATACAATATCATTGTGTACCCGGCCAAGTGCGACGACTGGAAGACGCTTCCCTTGGGCCAGGAGCCGGAAAACACCAACGACACAGCCGTTCTAAGATTCTTCATCTTCGTCGCGACCCAGGACTGCCGGCTTATGCTTCCTCCTTTGCCTGATGAGCTACCAGTCCCTAGCACGCCAGCTGCTGAAACAGAACAGGCAGAGGATACACAAGAGAAGAAGAAGCCAGAAAAGAATGACCGCACAAAGTCCGAGCAGGGAGTTGTGCCTACAGCTCGAACCCTCCTTATGAAGCGATTCTTCGGCTTGGAGTACGAAAAATTGTTCCCCGCAGACAAATTTCGACTCAAGCCTGATACCTTCTTCTTAGCAGTCCCTAGGTCAAGACAGGAGCCCATGAAGATGATCTACCATTGGTTACGGGACTGTAATCCAGAGTGCCAGGTCTACAACAGCCTGAGCCCGGGTAGCTGGCAGGCTTTTCGGGCTCGTGTTGAGGCTAACGCTGGAGTGATCATTATCCATGAATCACTGGCGTGGTCTCTTCGCCGGTTTCCAGATCTGTCAAAGTTTCTTCGGGGGAAAAAAGATGAATACTGGTGCTTGACGGAGCCCATGCATCGGCTTCCCATGTATCCATCTATCGCGCCGTCAGAGAATGCTCGCCCCGGGGAGATGCGGCTTATTCGGCTCTTTCCCTATCGCACAGTCATCATGTTAACGCCCAGCTTCATGGTCACAGCTCCCCGGCAAACCTTTGAACTCTTGAGTTGGTTCACGGCCTTTGCTTAGGGATTCTACTACCGACTTGTCGTACCTTACAACTTCCACGAGTACTTGTTCGAGGTGGCCGAAGACAAAAAGGGGCAACGCGAGTTTGCGCTTAAGAGGTATCGCGGATGTATACCTCCCGATATCGAAGCCGCGATTGATACCGAAGAGGACAGCAAATACCGGATGGCTGTGGCCAACATTGCTTCAGAGCTGAACTTTGTTCGGGGAGCTTGCGGGGGACTACATGCGCATAGAGAGAACGAATGCACCGTTATCTATGCCGACCAGTCGATCGACCCAAATGACGAGCAAAGCCTAGTCAATTGGCTGGGCTGGTGGTCTATCTTGCGCGCTGACCAGTTCCGCAAGTTCTATGTTGTCGGATCAAGCCATAAGAAAGGAGACCGCAGAGCGGAGCTGCGCATACGAATCCCCAAGTATTCCAAGGTGACGCTGAACGATCCGGATGCCGTTATGGACATTATCCAGGAGATGAATAACCAGGCAGATGATGAGGAAGACGGGAAGATGGAGAGGAGCCAGCAGCAACGGCAGCTCGAGCTGGTGCAACAGCACCAGAGAGGATGGTCATTCCAAAGTGATCTCATTCCGATAGAAAATTTTGCAAGGATCTCGGACTATCTGGATCACCTTGAATACAGCCTTGACCTGCCCAAGGAACGGCGTCGTTGGGTTCTCTACAAGTTTCCGGTGTCCTGGTACGACATCCAAATGGCCGACTATTATGACGACACGCAGCTCCTGTACAACAGGATCAACGAATGGTTCAACTTCGCATGGCCCTTCGGTGGACCTTCTAAGAAGTCCCCTTACAACACATATGTCGGCTTCTTCTACACCACCGACGACGACTGGGATCCGGATAACCCTCCCGACGGAAAGGCTCCCAAACCGGTGAAGCGGTATCCCTGGCTCGCGATCTACCGGCCTGTTAACCCTCACATCAAGCCTTTTCAACGGACTGAGGTGATCATCTGGGATGCCCGCGCCAAAACCAAATTTAGGGGTAAAGAGAGAATACCTGAGAAGGAGCTCGTCTGGATGCAGCGCGCCATGATTCAGCATATCCGTGATTATGGCGACCAGACTAATCACGGGACTTATCTCGACCGCGGCTGGCTTGGGGGGTTTGAGTGGCCTGCCGACTGTGACAGCCCTTACCTCTTCGACGTGACCCTGCGTTTCCTCGAGCGCATGCTGGTCGACCTCAAAACTTTCCTCCCCGCGCCAGAGCACGCCATGATCTCTAGAGGCTACAGGCCTATAAACTTCGATAACATTCAGGATACCACTGCCGCCAGCCTTTCGTCCGCCAACCGCCTGCCCCTTGACCGTCCGGACCGTCTTAACGGTGATGCGAGCGCGGCAATCGACATTGATAGCAGCGATGATAATGGTAATAGCCGCTCGGCAACTTTTGTGCCGTCGGAAGATTCTGACGATGAGGACGCTGATGACGACCCCGAAAACACGCGTATTATCTTCCACCCGCCGCGGGCAACTAGGTCTTTTAACCCCCCTGCCACTGGGCAATCTTCCTCTTGCACTGAAACAGCCACGACGCCAACGTCGGCATCACTCTACCTCCGCTCGAAATGCCGTAATCGTCTCTATGAGGAGGCTCGTCTGGCGAGACTCCAGCGGAAGGCTCGCTTACGCGAGGGTAGGCATGAAGAAGATGATGATGGGAAGATGCTGTACTCATTCTTGCCGACTCTTGAATGGTACAAGGATTGGCAGGAGGAAGGGAGGGATTTTAAGCATCTGAATGTGGATGAGTGGGAGAGGATTTTTCCGCTGTTAAAGATCAGTTCGGGATTGGAATCTGGAGCGACGTTGACGGCTGGGGGTGTTAGTGCTGGGTCTGTTGCTGGAACTGTGCCGGGAAATGCTGCGGGGAGTAGAGCAGTTAAGGAATAAAAATGATCCCAACCTTTTTTTGAAGGG
>Ga0065720_1019534_pt1 | contig 24158 bp, 5 predicted proteins | sample Thericmetagenome_FD_59107 | JGI IMG/M metagenome (GOLD analysis project Ga0065720, IMG submission 59107) | Thermophilic microbial communities from the Joint Bioenergy Institute, California, USA of rice/straw/compost enrichment - eDNA_2 v2... | ecosystem: Engineered > Solid waste > Grass >... | reverse complement strand
AAGACATTCATGAAACATTTTACGATGCATTTCTTGTAAGAAGGCAGGCCATAAATCAAAGACACTAAGTCCAATGCATTTTTCATCTCTATAGCCCAGATTCTCTATATTCTTTGAAACATAGCGAATAGTTCCACAGTTTTGTTTGGTCAAGCTAACTGTCATGATGATATTGGTATGGTCAACTACATTTTCTTGAGTAATGATCTGATTGGCAGTAACCTTTGTTTCTTTATGAAGTCGAGAAAAGCTTTGGAGCACTTGCTCGGCAGCAAAAGGAGCATTTCTTATAAGATTGAGATACATGGAATATGCTGGAGCAATAATTTTAGCATGTTCTCCAAATTTAAAAGTATAGTTATCCCAGGTTCTTTTGAGAAGATCATCAGATTTTTCTATTCTGGCACTTACTTTGGTCATATCAGCAAGCTGTACATGAGGGGCTTGGTAGAGAGTCCAGAAGTCCATGTACTCTTGTGTATTCTGAATAATCAATTTCATGATCAAAGATGACTGAGTTTCATGATTTAAAACATTTCTAAGGTCTATGATGTCCTTTTTGTCTTGGCTATAGTATACTTCGATCTGGATTTCGATGAAACTAAGCAAGTGCTGGATAATGACACGGTCGAGAAATCCTACTTTGTCCTTACGAATGGAAAGTAGATGGAAAGATGCTATACCAAATTCATTTCTCTTCAGCATTTCATTGGCTAATAGGATTTTGCTCTTAGCAAGCTCGTGTTGATTAATGCTGTTTTTCATGTTTTCCAGGAGGAGATTATAGAGAAACAGCTCTTGTCTTTTATAAATTTCAAAAACATTGTCTTGACCCTCCTTAACTTTCTCAGCATTCACTATTTCACCATACAAATTGTGGTTATTTCTCAGCTTTTCCATCAAATAAAGAAGGGACTTCTCTCCAACAAATGGTTTCCCATTTTGAATGGTGATTTTTCCACTACTGATAAGGTTAGTAACAGCAAAGTACAATCTGTAAATAGTTTCAGGGCTACTTTGACTTACTGAAATTTGGGACAGGTACTTCGTTGTGGTTCTTTCAACTGATCTTAGAGCCAAGCCAATCATGAATGGAATTAGCAGCAGTTCATAGTAAATGATAGTAGATGCTGTTATCTTATTCTGAGTTTGAATAACGCTGAAAAAGAAGCCACTGATGCTCAAGGTGAGCTGTATGGAGGTCATTACTAAGCAGTATTTGAGAGAGAACAATTCAAAGAAGGAAAGCTGTCTGCAAAGTATGAATAAACGCGCCATCAAAATTATCGAATTTAATGACGTGAGAATTATTCTGATCCTTTGAAGATCTGTCATTACTACTGCGAAAAAGAAGATTATTGTTTTGCAGATAGTCCCAAGCAGTTGGAATGAGGGTCCTCTTGAAGCAAAGGGATTAGTTCCTCTCACAGGACCTATACAAAACAAGCTCCAGAAAAATGCTAGAAAGACTCCAAATATTACCAGTATAATATGGAGAATTTTGATAACCCCAGTTGAGGAAGAAGCTCTAGGAAGCACCTTGATGGGACCTTCCGAATTGGATATAGCTTTGAGTAAATAATAGGAAGATACCCAGTATATTAATCCGAGGTAAATATATGCAACAAATGTGAGCAAACTTCGGAATTGGGAACTTAGGGTTTTTCCAGTGAAGAAGCTGTAAGTGATTTTGATAAAGCACAATACAATGAAAGCAAGGAATAAAAAGAAGCAAATTTCGAAAGCTTGGATATGTTTCTCATTAGCATTGATGATAAACTCATGGGTTGATAGAACTGTTGCCAGTTGCTGAATGAATTTAGGGAGGGTGTTATCTATGTCTGTTGATACGTATTTGAACTGGGCCCATAAGAGAATTGAAATTAACTGAATTTCAGTGAAGAAAAAATAACAATATTGAGGAATAGAAGATCGTTTTTCTTCCCAGAAGTTAATTCGAGCAAGGAATTCTAAGAAAGATCTCTTTCCCCTTGAAGTTGTAAGCTCAAGCTTTGCCATGATTCAATCAATTTTAAGGTGATTTTAATTGATTCTAGAATTGTAATTATGCAGAGTAATTAAGTTCCTTATTTCATTAAAGAGATCAGATAATTTTAAAGAATCACTAATTCCTAGAGGTAAAAAGAAGATTGATTACTTTTATCTCAGAATTGCAGCAGGATGGACTGCTAACGCATAAATTTCTTACTAAAGTCGCACTCCTTCTCGTTGAATCGATTAGCTATAGAAACAAGAAGTCAAGCGATTTACTGAGTAAAACAAAGTTAATTATATGAACTATTCACCCTAAGGAAATATACTTCAGTTCTAATTTATATTCAAATGCGCCATCAAAACTGATATTTACAACTGCTTGCTCTGTAAATTCAGTATTTGAAGTAAACCACATTGCTTCTTCTTTAATTCTGAGTCCCTTGTATCATATTATCAAAGATCAGGGCTAGAGAGATCGGACAGGATTAGGTATAAGTAAAACAAATTTCTCTTGTGGAATTACGTTGAGATTATTAAATAAAAATAATTAGGTAAAAGCCAAGGTATTTTCTCATAATTACAAAGAATACAACAATAGCGAGATCAAGAATAACATGTTTTCTCTAAGTATATTTAAGCTTTTATCTAAACCCGGACTCTTCCCAGTTCGAAATTCAAAGTTTCTCACAAAAGATTTTTATCTCCCAGTCACCTTTCAATCTTTTTCTTCTTTTCAACATTCTAGGCAGGCTCAAGAGTTTGTGTTGAAAGGACTTCAGCAAATTGAGAAAGGCAACTTTGACTCTGCTTTAGAACATTTTATTTCTTCTAATGAAATCATCAAGCAAACTATGGGAGAAGGACATCCTTCAATAATCATGAACTATTCACAAATCGGAAGCATTTATTTTTACAAAAAAGATTACCAACAGGCAGTGGAAAATCTCACAAAAGCTTTAGAGTTAGCAAAAAAATCATATTCTGATGAGCATCCAGTTGTCTTAGGAGTCCGAAAGACTCTGGCATTGGCATATGAAGAGTCTGGAAATTATCAAGAAGCAATTGCTTGCCATGAAAAGGTCCTGGATTTCGAAATTAAGAATAGAGATTTTGATCCTTTATCGGTATGCAAAACATACAACAAGATAGGGGTTACTTATACAAAAGGCGGCGACTATCTAAGTGCCCTAAAGTACTTCGAAAAGGCTCTTGAGATAGAAAAGCAATTTTGGCATACAAAGGATAGATGTTTGGGACTAACATTTACGAATATGGGAGCTTTATTCGAAAAGAAAGGAGAAAATGAGCAGGCTCTAAAATATTACAATGAAGGGTTACAGCTTAAGCTGAAAGCTATGGGAGAAAAAGACCTAGTCACTGCTTCAATTTTTCAGAGTATAGGAGATCTGTTGGCCAAAATGAACAGAACAAAAGAAGCTCTTTTCTGTTTGTTAAAAGTTCATGATATTGAATCCAAACTCCTGCCTAGAGATTCTCCACAGATAGCAATAACCTGTGAAAAGATAGGGGCTGTTGCAGAAAAAGAAAACCCACAAGAAGCACTCAAATACATAAATATGGCAATTGAAATTAGGAATAACAAAAAGGAGGAAAATCAAAAAGAATTAAAGAAATTATATGAAAAAGCTGCGCAGTTGAATATGGAGACTGGGGATAAAGAGGAGAGCAAAAGATGCTCTGAGCAGGCTAAGAAACTCTAGACGACCCTTTTTACATCTTGAATTATGTTTATATTGTTGATAAAAATACATCATTCATGTTAATTAAATACGAAAGGAACATAATTCAAAACAACTAATTTTTTGCAAAGTCTCTTACATAGGATTAGGGTTAGGCGGCCTTGGGCGAGGAATCACAATATTTCTCCTTAGGGTGGTTGTAGCAAATTTAAGAATCGAAAACAGTGTTATCACAAATATCAAGCTGAATACAGAAAGAAATCCGGACTCCTCTTCTAAGAATAAATCATAGAACCCTCCTAATAGCCCTCCCCCTCCAAATTGCAGGGAATATGTTGCCAATTCGCCTGACTGGAGTGCTAGTAATAGTGAGAGCTCGTGTTCAAGGCTCCAGAACAATTTGAGGTCCTTTATTTGTGTTGTATCTGTGTTAAGTGAGTAGTCAAAGTGCAGAAGGTGAAGCTCCGTGAGTCCAGTGTCAAAGGAATCATGGAAAAGCACATAGACTCTGCACTTATTGTCTTTATAGGTCAAAAATGCAAAATGCAAGCCATCAGAGGAAATGTCAACAGCTTTGATCTTGTATACCTGATCCTCAAAGTCGTCTATGCGGCTAAAGAGCACATAGTCGTCCTCTAGGAGTTTGACCAGGAGGACATATTCCTCTAATGTGACTATAATCATTTCCTGGGATTTTTCGTTATATTCCATAATCGAGTTAGGTAGGTGCTGGAGGCGGAAATTGTCCAGAATATTGAGTTTATGACTCATTTTCTGGGAATTTATATGCTTCACGTTTGTTGTGTAATAAAAGTCCAAAACAATCTCTTCCTCTTTCCTAACCCCATATGCAGCATAGGATTGATTGTGTCCTATAAGGTCCCTTCCACTGATAAAATAGCAATAAGAGTAAAAGATACAAAGATCTGTTCCATCTTTTGAATTATTTGCCACTATGTCAACAATCAAAAGCCTTTTTTCCTTTTCACCTCTGCTAGAGAGGAATCTTAGTCCCACGTTCTGGAAGAAACTGAAATTTCCATATTCACGTGGGTATTTAATTGTGTCCTTGCCCCATTCACCATCTGGTGTTCTAAATAAATACGTAATTTTGCCCCTATCATTAGTTGTTGTGTAGACGACAAGAGAATCTGTTACAGCCATATTCTGAATCTCTGAGTCTTCATTAAGGAGGAGATCCTCATAATTGGAAATATCCTTTTCAAATTTTACAGTAGGCTCATAAATAAAGTCTGTGGTGTTGCAGATTTTTGGTTCGTGCATATTCTTTTCCACTTCATTGCAATATTTCTCTTTCATGTTAGTGATAGTAATCCCTTGAGAATATTCACAGTCCAAAGTCTTATAGTACCTCAACTCTCTACTGTTGGTCTTGTAATTATATGTTCCAATAGCCATATGGCCACTCTCTTTCTCCAAAGCAGCAGCTTCAATCGTTCCATTAATTCTATGATGGAAACAAAATTTCCATTCATGAGCAGAATGGGAATTTCTAGGATTGACACCATAGAGTCTTTCTTCTCTAATGACATACATGCCTATGTCACTTTGAGGCTCGAAGAGGTTCCATTCATTATTCATAGTAACGAGTCGAATTGTTCCATTGTTATCAGGTAGCATATGGGCTTTGGTGAGGCCGGCCACATAGGTGCGCATATATTGTCTGTAAAATTCTAAAGAAGAGGGGCTGAGAAGTTCTGTGGGTTCATAAAAGAAATCAGGGGAGGGTGGGGTTGCTGTCAGCTCGTTTAGTCGAGCTTTTACGGAGTCGGTGATACTGTTGTTTGGCCGGGAAGGGACAGAGTTCGTAATATTCTTGTAGAAGATTGTGTTAACCTCGACTAACTCAAAGTCATATATGCTTGAGAATATATGAACTGAGAGAATCGAGATAATTCCGATAATAATGTAGGGAATGATCATTAGAAGATGAAGAATAGATGATCAATGAAAGTTTCTTATTGGGTTTTTATTAGAAAATTCAATAATGTGTTAATAAGTTGAAGACTCTGAAATTTAAAACAAGATCTTTGTGATATTGAAAAAGGTTGAACAACGAACATTAGGACATGGAGAAAAAATCGCCATACAGTTGAGAGAGACAAGTTAGTGAATGATCAGGAAATTTTTAGTTGAAAAAATATCTTATTCAATAAGTCTGTTTAATCTTATAGATTACCATAAAAGACTCTACCCCTTTGTCGAAATCTAATCTGTAAAGGAATCTTTAGATTATAACCAAATGACGAAAACCATTTTGATCACTTTTCAGAAATGATACTAGTCGTATAAATTTAAAAAAAATTGAATTCTCTTAGAGGAGGGATTCTTATCAAACTTTGTGAATTCCCAGGATAAAAAATAGGGATTCAGGTCATGTATAATTCTTAACAATAAATCCTTTTAAATTTGGAGAGCTTTTTTTTTTATCTTCTCAACAATAAAAATTTTTCATAATGACTAGTTTCTATCGATCATGTTTCTATTTATATAGGTCTTAAATCATAAACAGGAAAATAAGGAAGATTGTTAGGAATCCTGTGATTGCTCCTAACATTCTATCTGATGAAAAGTACTTCTTGTAGGTATTTTCAGCTTCTTCCATAGTTCCGAGATCTAGAAAAATAAACTAAAATCAACAAGAAATTTACTTGGATTCTTTAATGTCTTAACTCTCAGGCTCATAACTTCACTATCAGTGAGGAGATCGGTTGGCTCATAGGGAATTTCATTGCTAGCTGTGATGTAAATGTTATATTCAGTATATTCTTTCAGTTCATCGAAGACAATAACTCCTCTTCCTTCCTGATCTGTCCAAGCTGATACCTGGTATCTATCTTGAGATTGAGTTCCATCAGCTAACAATCCATGAGCTATCTGGTATGAACCTGGAACTGTATCTCCAACCTTAGATCTTTCAGTTGCTATGGCAAATACTCTTCCTCTTTCGATGAGTTCAATACTAATCGATACGGTATAGTAGCTTCGGGTGAGAACTTTAGGCCCTGTGATAACTCTAGGTGTATTCGCTTTGACTGGGGTAACCCTGATACCGGCCTTATTATAGAATTCAGGGACCAAGATTGAGAATCTGGTAAGTTTCTCAGCATTTGAATTGAACCCTTGGACAATCTGAGTGGGAGTAGGATCATTCGAAGCTGGATCGGGAGCGATTATGATAACGTAATCATTGATGTCAGTTCCGTAGAATGGATCGTCTCTCCTTTCAACTGTGAATGTCTCAGCACTCTTGAAGATGACTCTGCTCTTAGGTAGGGCGAGGACATTCGACAACGATTCAACAAGGTGATCTGGATCGATCTCTGCAACTGTGGGAATTCTGAGGTTGACACCTGGAGAGACTTTGAGGGTTGTGAAGTCAAAAGTGATGACTCTGCTATAGGATCCAAAGGAGCTTCTGGCGATAAAGTGGATCCTGTACTTGGTCTGGGAGAAGAGTCCGGATATATCAATGATCTTAGAGTAGGACTGATCGTCAGCAAGTTGTTCCACCTTGACACTGCCGGACTTGTACCATTTGGGATCAATGTTAGGAACAGTTCCTCTAATGATGTTCTCATTGGTGACACTGATGAGAGAGCTGTCTACATAAGCGAGGTAGTAGATGGTTCCCAGTCCGGATAAACTGACCTTGATGGAAGCGGAATTTTCTTGAATTGATTGAATGATGGCTGAATACATGAGGAATTCTGGCTGGCCATCGGCTGGCATGACTAGGAAGGCAGTTTCAGGGATGACTTGATCATAGTTTCCAGCATTAGTGCCAGAGAGACTGTATGTTAGAGCGTTAGCTTTGGCACTCTTGCCAGCAGAAATATAGAAGGTCTTCTGCTTTTCACCTCTGTTGAAGGTTAGAGATATGGGGAAGTTAGAATAGGTAACTCTATCAACAGAGCCCTTGAGATTGCTGTCGGAGAGTCTTAGGTCAATGTTCAAAGTAACTGAGGTAGCAGGGTCTTGGTCCAGGGTTACAGTGACATCTCTGGCAAGGGTACCAGTCCAGACATATTTGAAGTCCTCAATGTTGACTTGAGGTTTGGGTACAATAGATGAGGAGTCAATGACTTTGAAAACTGTGTCTGGAACTTCTAGATATTTAGTCTCAATTCCAGTTTCGACCTTAATCCATCTTATAACATAGTCGCCAGTGTCGATGTTTTCAGGGACGATCATGTTAACTGTGGCAACATTGTTCTGGAAGTCGGTGAAATTGATGGTCTTAGGCTCGAAGATGACGAAAGTTGAGTAAGGAATAAGCTGTAGGTCAGCAGCAGGGGCTTCAACTTCAACAGTAATAGGATAGACAAGTCCCCTTCTAGTGAATGTTGGCGCAATAACCTTAATAGAGAACCTGTATTTTCCAACAGGCAAGCAATTCTGGTCATCCATGGCATCATAACTCTTACCGTAGACTAAGCCTGTTTTACGACTGACATATTGGACTTGGAATTTAATTGGTTCTCCTTCAGCATTTAGTCCACAGACAGATGGGACAACAGGGTTTGTGACATTCTTGAGAACCAACTGGAAGGGAGAAATTGTAGCCAAGTCGGGATATTGTGCGTAGAAGAAGAGCGAGTTTTGGAAGTTGAAGGCAGAGCCTGTGTTGAGGTAATCTAAGCTCGTGAAATTGTAGACAATCGAAGACTGATGGTTTGTGAAGTCAGGATACTTGTCTGCCGGCAAGATCAAGACGATTTCATAATCCTTGTCAATAGTTGAGATGGCAGCAGGCAAACTGGCTGTGGAGTTGAGAGTGAAGGTGTATTCAGCAGGAGCTCCAAGGTTGTTGTCAGTTGTTTCAACACTAGAAACTCTCAGTAAGGAAGGAGTTGCTCCATAAGTTAGGGTAACAGCATTTTCTGAGATTAGGGCAATAGTGTTCGTAGATGTTACCAACTTGAATTTGAAACTGAAAGTGCTCTTGCTTCCTTCGTTAGGGTTGTAAACGTTCCTTACAAAGAAGAAGAAGTCGACCAAGGTGTTAGCAGAAATGGGGGAAGAAGATAGGTCGACAAAGAGGGTGTAGTCATCGTGTAAGGAGCAAGGGAAGTCTCTGAGACCTTTCATGACTTCGAAGTTAAGGGCATATGAGGAACCAAAGATAGGGTCGGGAATAAAGGTTCCGCACAGGAGTTGTTGGCCAAGATCTCTTGTGAAGGCTGTATCGAAGATAACGAACAGCTTGGTGGTTTCAGTCTTAGCTTTGACTCCAACAAGGTTGATGAAATATGTGGCCTTCTCAGCGTAGTTCATAGGGAATGCAGAGAGGGAAACGTGATTAGCCATTTGAACAAGGTTGGTGTTTGGTGCTGAGGTGAATGATGTAACACTGTTAGGAATGTCAGTTTGTGCATAAAGGACACCATATTGCTTCAGGGAGACTTGGATAGGGCTGTATGTTCCAACGGTGCTTGGCATCTTAACACCTCTGATTCTCACAACTAATGGGTCTTGAATATTAGGCTTCAGAACGAGGAGAGAAATTCCATTAGTTCTTGTTACGAACTCGCAAGGTTCGAGCATGTAGTTGCCATTGGTTGAACAAGAAAGAGTAGATTCGAAACCTGGGACTTCAGGTGGGAAGTCTATGATGATTTGGGTATTGTTTCTAATGAATTCAGAGCACTTCAAGGTAACTAGGAAGTCAGTTGTGAGTCCGCTGTTTTGGAAGTCAGGAGCAACAGTGATAGGGCAGCCAATGATAGCGTTATCCTTGAAATTGGGAAGGGTATGGTTACTTGAGCAGATAACTTTTGTTGAGCCTTCAGCAGCATCGAAGTATGATTGGATCTTCATAACTGGAGTGATGGATGAGTCGGTAGGGTTATTGACATTAAGAATATCGAGTTCTACTTCAGTTCCAGCTGTGATGGGTTGTCCATTAAGGCTGATTCTGATAAGTTGTTGGGCAAAGAGTTCATGGTGACAGGTGGCTGAGCTAGGGAAGCCCTTAATAAGTGAGCATTGAGGGTTGGCGGGCCTTAATGCGTATAGGCTGCTATCGAAGACAACAGCAAGAGAGCCATCTCCTGGGACATCATGGTCAACAACGAATGAGACTTTATAGGTATTCTCGTTAATTCTGAGGTATTGGGAAGTATAAACTATGCTGATATTTGAGAATAGGGTACAGACAGTGGTGTCGACTTGGAAGTCTGCATTGAATACATCCTTAGTCTTCTTGTTTACAATACTCTTGACACTGAAAGATAGAGTTTCTCCAAGGTAGTATGAGGGATTAGGCAAATTAGAGACTGTGATTGTGGTTGCACCAGCTCCAACAGCTTGGGTAGGATAGACATAGATTCTATTTTGTCTGTTGATGATATAAGATTTGGAGGTTCTTGCTGGGGAAGTAATAGCAACAGTTACTCCGGAATAGTCAGCATCAAGCTCATAAGCATGAGAGGGGAATTCAATCAAGAGCCAATCACTATTGGCAGTGAGGGCAGTGGTCAAACTGAAAGTGAAAGTATAAGTACTGGTCTCTTTGAGGACGAGTGAGCCTGTTCTAGCTACAGTTAGTGTGGCAGGAGAATTAGCAGCCAGAGCTGTGGGCGTAGAGGGAGGATTGACTTGAAGAGCATTCCAGAAGATATACATCTGGTCTTCATTCTTATACTTTGACCTCACTTCAAGTCCTATACGAGAGGTGGCACCAACTGCTAGAGTTGCAATTTCTTCAATGTAGATAGTAACATGGGTATTGGCAGGGATAGGATCGTATCCAGAAACTAGAAATTAGGTTAAAGATAAGTTAAGTCGTACTGACAATCTTCGTACTTACAATGTTGGTACCATGGTAGAGTTTGCAAGTTAGCTTTCCAGATTTCGTCACTAGAAAATCAGAAATAAAATAAGATATTTACATGTTATTCCCTCCACAGGGAGACATGATATGTCACTTCCGTCAGGAAGTCCAGAGCCTAAGTCAATAGGGAAAGCAGGATCAGTGGTCTGGAATATGACATAAATGTTGGTATAAAGATCAAGAGCAGGATCATAGAAACCTTGTGGGGTAAGTCTGTCAGCAGTTTCGAAGTCAAGCATCCAGAGAGTCTTCATAAGAGGATCTGCAATAACAGAAGCAAAGTTGAATGAGTTGACATAGAGACCATCAATGCTCATGTATGAATCAGCCTGTTCAACCATGTTGCCATTAGCATCAAGGAAAGTCAGGTTGAACAAGAAAGATCCTTCTCTATCTGGGGCGAGGAAGAGGAGATTTTCAACGGGTTGGGTGATTCTGACCAAGAAAGGTCCGTGGTCATATTCAGGAGGTTCTAAGTCCACAACAAATTCAGTTCTTCCAAGTCTTCTTTGGAGTCTACAGTTGACATTCTGCTTGAAGATTCTCTTGACGTTACAGGTGAATGAGGAAAGAGCGGGGTAAGTGTACTCATCAGACACCTGGAAGACGACCTGAGTGATTTGGTGGTCTGTTTGGAGAGTGTATGGCCAGATAGCAGCATAGAACATAACGTAGTCTCCAATTTGAGCTTGAAGTTCAGCGAAACTCTTGAGATTCAAGTTAACATCTCTGAGAATAGGTGTGGGAGTGGGACTGATGTAGAAGTTATAGTGAGTATTTTCATCGAGAACATGGTTAAGGACCAGGTCTGTGTAGGAAGTAATAGTAGAGTCGCTGGTTGTTCCTGTGGGGTTGTTAATAGTCATCCAAGCTCTATAGTAAATACGAACATCCTTTCCTTCGTCTCCAGATTCCCAAGGGTCTGTAAACACGAATTCAAGTTGTCTTGGGCCAGTGACTCTGCAAGGGAATTCATGGTAATTGGGTGAAGAGCAATCGTCATCATCGACTCCGACAAAGCAATATGTGCTGGTGATGGGTGGGAACTCGGGTGGGACATTAATAATGGCTTTTTTGACAAGAGAGGTTCTCCAGAAGGAAGTAGCACTCAGTCTCAAGATATTGTCAAGAACTCTGACGATATATTGGTTGTCAAAGTCAGTCTGGGTGGGGAAAGTAGCAAGACTGGGAACTTTAGGATTGTAGTTGGGGTGATCGCTATTGTGGATTTGGACAATTTCACCACTCCTCCAGATTTCTACGTTGAAGTCTAGGTTTCCTGTTCTATCGTAGAAGTAGGCGTTATCCATTCTAAGAGTAAAGACCTTTGGATTGGCTGTCATTGTGGAAGAGGGCATGAACAAGGTCCAGCCGATATCAGCAAAGTGGATACACATACCGGCACTTGTTGTAGTACAATCAATACTCTGCTTAACGAGCTGGGTAGGAACTTTGACAACGAAAGCGTCGGTTGTGGCCATGTTAGTAGCATAAGAAATGCTAAAGGTATGGAGGACATTAGTTTCCAAGAGGTCTTGTTTACCAGCTTCAAGGGTAGGACGAGCAACAGTGAAGCCTGTCTTGCTTGATGTGGCACCAATTGCAACATAAAATCTTCTGTACAAGATAGGACAAGTAAATCCATCGTCTCTGCACTTCCTTCTCACGCTAAACTCCCATCCTGAGGCATATTGATTAGAGGGATTTTGGACATTAGCAACATAGAATTTCACAGTTGCTCCAGAGTTGATTGCTTTTTGGTTCGGAATTACTATTTGGGCTGGAGTAGTAGTACTGGCTGAGGTAGCTCGAACATAGTAGCAGCCAACCTTGATAGTGGGTGACATAATATTACCGTTTGTTGGATCTTCTGCACAAGCACCAACCATTCTAAGTTCTGGATCTGGTTGACCAAGGGCAACTGGCCAAACACTACCGAGCTCATTATGCGTGAAGAGATTGAAGTGGAAGATGTCGGTGGCAAGGTAGTTTTGGTCAGCAGTGAAGCTAACTTGAATGATAGAGGCATCATTTCTTCTAGATGATAACCATCTGTATGTGATGGCTGTTTCAGCAGGAAGCAGAACATATGGTATGAAGACTGATTCTCTAACTGTACCACTAATCGTATTAGTGACGTGGAAGGTGTACAAAGTTGGGTCGGTAGCTCTGACAACACCTTCAACATTGTCGAAGTCTTCTGTGGAGAGCCGAATAAGGACAACATCATTTACAGCAAGATCAAATCCTTCAACAATGGGGATATCAATGTCTTGTCCAGTAACACTGCAAGCTGTAGATCTGATCCAGTTAACACCATTGTCTTTGCTGTATTTGCATGTTTGGAGTGTAGAAGAGATAGTATAACCTGTTGGGAGAGTAACTGTGAACTTCGAGTTGGTAGCTGAAGTCATTGCATTGCCAATCTTGACTTGAATTTTCAAGGGATATTGTTGGGTGGCTGTCAAGATAACAGCATCTGTCTTGTAGCTTGTGAATGATGAAGCCGTGACACCAGTATTAGTAACGGTAATAGCAGGGAACAAGGCAGATTGAGCAACTTGGAAAGTTAAAGTAGGTTCATAGATCGCAATTCTAAACTGATGATTAGTACCCACAGCTTTGTTTCTTAAGAGGACTGTAATAGAAATATCACCATCTGTTGTGCCATCATATTTAGCGAATCCCTTGATGTTGATATTATTTCCCGAGACAGAAGCTGAGATCTTGGTATTGGTATCGTCCTTAAGTCCAATTACTTGGATAAATTCGCTTCTGCCTACAACAGGTTCTAGGCCTGATGGGACTCTAATTTGAAGAATGTATCCTGCGGGAATCTGGTATGTACCAGAGTTATAGGTCAACTTGTAGTAATTGATTGCTCGATTTTGTGATACATGGTTGGCAAGCGTGATTACATTACGGGTTTCACCCACAGGAGATGTGATATCAGTCACAATAACAGTAGAAGAAGAGGAACGAACGTATAAATTATCTAGCTTCCAAATACCAGTTTCAATCTCAATTGTTCCGTATTCGAGATTCTTGAATCCTGAGCAGGTAATTGTAGGATTTGAGCTCAGAGTGCTTGTTGGAGTGAGGAAGAAGATATAAGCACTCTTATGCCATTCAACGTTATAGTTTGCTCCACAATTGATGTTTGTGATGTAATCATAATCTAAGCCGGAGGCTTTATTCTTGAGCTTCACATAGATTTTAGAAGTAGTATCCAATGGAGTCAAATAGTTCTTATTTAAGATTATGCTTGTAATCTGTTGGGAATTATAATTTGAGAGCGCAACTGATAAAGCAGGGTTGGTATCACCAGGGCTAGACTTTGTAATTGCATAGGCAATATACTCTATTTCGTTGAGGATGGTAGGGGCAGCATTCACATTATCGTATTTAGCAACAATGATCTTGACCATAAGAGGTTTGTTAGTAGGAGGATTCTTAATGTAGCTAATTCTGAAGGTCTGACTGGCAGCTAGGAGTCCAGTATGTCCACGGATATGAATCTGAGGGCTTGTGGTACTTGATCCGTAGAGAAGGGAAGCAACAGCATTTGCGCCAATGGAGATAGTAGCAGGGAGTGCCATACCATTCTGGTAGGGTAGTCCATCTGTAGCAAATGTGCTAGAAACTCCGAGATCTGTATCCCAGACTGCTTTTGAGAATTCGAAGATTAGAATATTCTCTTCGGAAGTGGGATTATCGGCTGGGACTGCATCTGGAAGGGTGAGATCTATTTCTAGCATATTCATGTATTCTCCTAGGAGGTTGCGCTGGACTATAGAGAACTTAGACAATGGCTTTGGAGTGGGGTAGATGAAGATAGCGTCAGTTGAGATAGTAGTTGAGGTTTCTGAGGTTACAGTCACCTTAAGCTTGATTCTGTTAGTGTCAGCAGGGAAGGCAACACCCAAATTGGTTGTGACAGCAGGATCCATATGAAGAGTTGTGATTTCGAGGAGGTATCTTCCTGTAGGGATGTTATCAATGGCTGTAAGAGTGAATGTATCAGTGTCGTGGGCACATGAAGTGACTATAGGCAATCCGAAAGTGTCCTCAGGTCTCAAAGTACACAAGAGAAGAGCAGGAGAAGGAGGTGTATAACTCGAAGCTGGAGTCACTGCAATTGTTGCTCCTGCGGCTAATGCAACTGTAATATCAAGTGAGACTCTTAATGGACTGTTCGATGAGGCTTGAAGCTTAGTGGGCAAGGTGTCCAAGAACTTGAAAGAATCAAAGGCAAAGACTAAAACGATTAAAAGTAATTAAAAATACACTTACATGAGTTACTATATGCCGAAGATGATGCCATAGCTATAGAGGTAGTCTGAGTCTGCATATCATAGTAGTCTTCATTCAAGAGCATAAGCTGTGCAACTTCCAGTGTGATTGAAGACAAGAGTAGGGTATTTATGCGGTACTTGAATGAAATTTTCGCACCTGAGGTATAGTCAAATCCATATATCTTGAAAGTGGCAGTAGATCCACTATCTTCTCTGGCACAGAGGAGTTGTCCGTAGGGTGTTGTAGTTCCAGAGTCGATCCAAGCTTCACAGAAAGGATCTATTGATTCCCATTCTGTTGATCCTGTGTTAGGGAAATGAGCTTTAAGGCCTGTGATGGTATAAGTATTGGCGAGGGTTACTGTAGTGGTACATTCGACATATCCATTCTTGCCAACAGCTGCAGAATAGTAGGGTTCGCAATTTGTGGTTGTTCCAGTGAATGTACCTCCATTAAGGTCAGTAGGATTTCCAGTAAGCTCCACTGAGTTTTTCAGTTCAAAGTCTGTGTAAGCTTCTACAATGAAGGAATCATTAGGATCAATCTCATAAGGCTGAGGGGTGAAGATATTATCCCAGGTCAGGGTATAAGTAGCACCACTGTTAAGATTAGCTGTGGTTGATAGGACTATAATGATATTGTTGACTTCATCAAAGAGTGTGTTGGTCTGTGTTGCTCCTCCGATTTTGAAATCAACTCCTGAGTACTTGAATTTGTAGCCTTTGCTATTGCCACGAATTATCAATCTGCATGTATCTGTCGTGCAAGAATCCGCCCATGTCAATGAGGTAGTTAGAGTGGTAGCGGTGTTGTAAGTGGTAGCTGAAGAACTAGGGAAATCTTGAGTGGCTGTTGCAGGAGAACTGGCTGTACTCTCTTTGGGTGAATAGATCTTCTCAGCATGGTGTCTGTATTGAAGGTTGCCTTCAGTGACGATAATATCGAGGTCAAGATAGTTGAAGGTCTTAGGGATAACAGTATTGTCTAGGTCATATAGGATGACAGTGAATGTTTCTCCGTTAGGAATGGAGTCATAGTTTTCTATTCTGACAACTGGGGGTGAGCTCGAGACTAGGATACATCTAGCAGATTCAACACTATCCGATCTCTTAACCATACTAGAGATAATACCGCAAGGCAATTTTCTGTTTGTAACTGTTGCCTTGATGGCTGAGCTGCTTGCTGAGGTGAACTTGATCTCAAATATTGAGTTAGGATAAGCAGCCAAAGTACCAGAGGTAGTAAGCTTGAGGATGATAGTGTTGGGATCTCCACTGAACTTAGTTGTGTAGTAGAATTCACTGAATTTAACTCGAGGGTTATTTTGGTATCTGTAGAGCTGGGTATAAGTAGTTGCGATACCAGTACCTGCATTGTCAAGAGTGATTCTCATGAATTCATTATCAGCTCCTAGGATATTAAAGTGTGGGTTGGTGGGATCATCTGTAGTAGCAACAAGTTCAACAAGAGTGTTTGCTGGGATATTGATATCTGTTGTAGCAGTGAGTTGATTAGCGGCGACACCACAAGTACTGGCTACGCTTTCTGTATAGTCAATTGCTGAGGAGTAGAGACGGAAGGTACAGTTTACAGTACCAGCGTAACCATACTGACCTGAAGGAAGGGTTAAAATCACACTTCCGCCTGATGGAAGGTCCTCATTGTGTTTGAATCTGACTCTGATTGGAGCTCTTGGAGAAGGATTGAAGGTCTTGGTTATGAATGGATACACAACGAATGAGACTTCTTCCTCGAAGGTTCCTGTAGTGTATGGGGTGAAGGTAGGAACTGTAACACTAGCACTTTGGTATATGATGGCTGCATCATCAGGGTTGGCTGTGTCGTAGTAGTGATAGACTTTCAATACTGGGTTTAGAGTAACACCTGTAGGGTTGATTCCTGTAGCGATGATTACGACCTCAGCATCACCAGAGACTGTTTCTGTGGGCTGTACACTAGCTTTGCTTCCTGAGATAGTACAAATAGCAGTAACTCTATCTATTGTGGCATGGCATTGGGTTCCGAGGCTCAAAAGTCCTCCAAAGTCAAAGCTAATCATACCACCCTTATTGTTCTCAAATTTAGGGATACCAGTAGAACCAAGAGTGAAATTGACTGTGTAGATACTTGCAAATTGTTCTCTGAGTTCACTGGCATCTAGAGTGGCTGTTATCAAATTGGCTCTGTAGTTACTCATTGTTGGAGTGAGGGATCCTGAACTAATAATGCCACTTCCTATCTGATCGCAAATTAAGCTGACAACGCTATAATTTCCTGCTTGATCAGAGACATATTCAGGGAAGCCAACTGAAGCAGAGAAGACGTTAACCATTCCTGGAGGAGTGAATGCATTGGTGAATTTCTTAACATAAATTTTTCTAACAGTTTTGTAGGACCTGCAATCTGTGACTGCTCCTGCGCAATTTGGAGGAACGGGACCTGCAGATCCAAAGTCAACATAAGCAAAGGAGTTTGCACTGAAGGAGCTAGTAGTTTCTGTTATATCCACTGAGACTGTAGCCACAGTATTGGGGTAAATAGGAGCACCAGGGTATCCAATAGTCAAAGTATGGGTGTTAGTAGTAGGTGCAGTGAAAGTTAATGGTATTGCGCTGGAGGTGAAGTATGTAATTCTACTTCTTGCATCGATGTATTTGACAGTGAGACTTGCTGATCCAGCATTAACCTTGATATCAGGGATGTAGCAAAGCAGATTACTACCTCCAGTCACAGAAGTCTGAGGGACAAAGTCTAGAGCCTTAGTAGTACCATCGTCATAGTTAAAGCATTTAGTATCCACTATGGTGCCTGCTGAAGAACAGATACAGTCCATTTGTCCAAGATGAGGAACTCTTGGCATTAAATTGTCGTGCTCGACTGACAAAATGGTTTTGGGGTTTATTTCGAGAGCCTGTGGAATGTTGAATCTAAATTCGTTTTCCTTTCCAGTTTTCAAATGAAGGGCTCCAACATTGCTTCCTCCTAGAGTCAAGGTTCCTTGAAGGTTGTAAGCTAATCTATCTGTTCTGAATAAGACTGTACCGCCATTTTCAATTGCGATTTTGAAGAAGTATAAACCACCTTTCTGGGGCCAGTTAATGCCAGTAATTGTTATATCAACAGCCCAAAGAGTAGTATAGTCTGTAGGGACAGTGCTCGGGGTGATTGTTATAACTACTGCCTGGTTTGTTTCATCTATGGAACATGAGGTTAATTCAGTACTTAGAGTATCCAACGAACACGAAGCTCCATTGAGGATACCATGGCCTGGCTCGAAATAGATCTTGAGCTCCTCACCTCCAGAAGAAGAGAATGTACCTCCCAGAGTCTCAGTACCATCAAACTTGATTATTGAGGATGCAGTACTACCTGCCAATCCAGGGTAGGGAGGTGTGTCGAATGTTAGTGAAGCCACATTAATAGTAGTGCCAGTAGTATCATAGGCGGGAGCAATGGTGGCAGTAGCGTAGATTGCAAAGTCATCAGCAGTCATTTGTGCGTCAGAACCGTACAATTTGACCTCTATCGTACCTGTAGAGAATGATCCTAATGGAGTAAATTCGATCAAGACTGCAAAGAGAGTGGAAGTATCAATTGCATCAAAGCCTGTGATCTTGAGCGACTCAGTTCCTGAAATAGTACAAGTGATAGGATTGTTTCCAATGGTGTGAGTCAAGCCATCAAGTACTTTACAAGAGGCTGGAGTGCTGAAATAGACTTGATTCAAAATGATTATCTCCATCACAAAACCATCAGATATAGTAATAGCGCTGGCAATGTTATCAAGTTTTAAGTACATCTTAGCATACACGCCAGGTCCACCTGCGACACCTGAAAGGACAATCTTGTTCGAAGCATCATTAATATTCACAGTGCTTCCGGTCAGACCTTGTCTAGTGGCTGCAGGCATGCTAATTTTGGCTGGTCTGATTTCTCCTGTGTCGGGACCACTCATGTGATAAAGATTGAACTGAGCACCTTCTGTGATAGTGCAGGCGAAATTATTGAAGGTGTAGGCAGCGTTAGCGTTGATAATGCTGCCAGTAACCTTAAGGGCATATTTTTTAGTAGCAGTGGGAACATAAAACTCAGTTGCTGTTGAAGCACCGGTACAAGAGGGATCAAGTTCTATGATAATAATAGATGAGGCTGGAATGGCGACCTTGGTAGTAATGGAGTAAGTAGGGTTACCAGGTCTGGCATAAAGCTTATCAACTGTAATTGGGATGTTAGTATCCTCAGGTACACTAAGTGGAGTTCCTGCTGCCAATACAGTGTAACCATCAATCTTGGAATAGCCATAGTAAGAACTTCCACTGTAATATCTAACATAGAAATAGACTTTAGTGTTGGCGGCAGGATTCTTAGGTCCGATTATGTAAATAGGCATATCAGTTCCAGTACCAGGGGGCTTGATATCTCTGACCCATACCTTGGTAGGAGTGTTGACAGTTGATTGGCCTAGCAAGAGAACGCAGTTCGGACGATTGGCAGGACTGATCAACTCTGCTGGCTTGGCAGCACAAGGTACAATATCCATGTGATTGAATCCGCCCAGATCGTTAGCCCAAATAGCATTACCATCAATATCATAGGATGGGAACTCAATGTAGAGGTTGTCAACAGTATCAGGAAGTCTGAAATAGAACTCAAAGACATTGAACTCATTTTCGACTTCAGTCAATTTGGAGTGGAGCTCTGCGGTGACTAGTGAAGATGTAGCCAAGTACAGGGTTCCGGCATATCCTGCTTTTTCAAGAACACCTGCATTGTAAGCTTCATACAAGATTCTAACTTCGTCGTGCGAACCAGAAGGAGCCTTGACCTTGACACCAAAAGCGTCACCAAAGACATTGATGCCGCTGATTCTGAAAATGGGGGACTTTCCACTTGCAAGGGCGACAGGCATAGTGAACTTGACTGAGTTATTAGCAGGTGTATAAGTGGCCTGAACAAGGACATAGCCATCACCAGGAATAGAAGGTTCGTAGATATAAACACCAGGAGAGTTACTGATATCTCCGACATCAGCATCATCAAAGGTGAGTGCAGCATCTTTGAAGTAGAAAACAATCTCGTGGTCAGTGGTAAGAGCGTCGGTGAGGGTCAGCTTGATTCTGATGTCTCCATAACTACCTGAGGGTATAACATCAACATTTTCTATGTAGGGTGAGTAAATGACTTCAGAATAGGTAGGGGGCTCAGCGTTTGCAACAGGGGAGGCGGTCAAGCTGAGACCTGTACTCAGACCTGTACCAACTCGAATGGCATCCGATTGATCTGTGAAATCGGTTTTCACTGTACTATAAATGATGACATCAGCTGTGCCAATATCTCCAGCAGTATCTCCGTTAGTGACACCGGGGACTCTGATGTAAAGGTCTTTAGCACTATTACCGTAGGCCTGAGGTTCAAGAGTCACTAAAATTCTTCTGTTGGTAGGGTCGGTATCACATTGCTGGACAAGAATAGCAGATCCGGCTCCTTCGTGACAGTCATCTCCAAGAGTAATTGCTGTTGTTGAGAATTCAATCATAACGAAGCGAGCACTGTCAGTAAAGATAGCATTCAATCTGATGGTGAGAGTGGTAATATCCATTGTGTAGACACTGGTTGAGGTAATTGAAAGGCCTGATCCACCAAATGTGGTGACACCTGTGAAAACAGCAGCATCAGGATAAGTGGTTACCTTGTAGCTCATGGTGGAGTAGTAAGTGGCTATACCAGTAAAGTTCATAGAGGTAGCAGGTAGGACAAATTCGTAGTTGATGGTGTTGAGAATATCTACAGAATTACTATCGGCTGAAAGATCAGCAGTAGGATTTAAGATAATATAGCGGCTCTTAGGCAAGTAAATATAATTACATGAGACACCTCCTACATCTACAGTTCCAGTAGTACTAGTTGCGCTTGCTCCGAAGGGAGGGGTCTTAATAACATAGTAATCATCTACTTTCAATGTAGCATCAGTTACGACTGGGATAGTTAAGGTGACTGAGGTAGCCGAAACTTCAGTATTAGAGTAAGTAGGTGCTGTGCCTGCCGCAAGTGGGGAAGGAGCAACAACAGCAGAGACTATAATGGCTTTTTCAATGAACTGATAATAACCCTTTGTGAATGTAGAAGAAGTGCCTGTGCTGGTGTAAACTGTGATAGGAATAGCAGTGCTGGAAGTCACAGCTGGGTTCATAACAGTAAAGGCAAATCTAAGACTATTGAAAGCAGCACTGAACCCATGAAGAACAATTCTCGCTGGTTCTCCAGAGACTGAGTTACCTTTTTGGAAGTAGCAAGAGAAAGTTGGAGCGCCACTTAGTTTTTCACATACCTTATCCTGTAAGTTGGTGAGTCCAAGGCCCAAATCATCGGCAAAGAGAGTTGTGGAGTTGAACTTGGTAGGAAGTTCGATGATAAGACGGTGATCGGCTGCGATGTTGGCAGTCGTGGTGATGGTAATATCGATAACATTTTCGGTTTCAGCTTGCATGACATAGCTCTTGACAATAATAGATCCAAAAGATGATGGAAGAACTTCTATGAAACTAATATCTCTTTGGACTGTCATTCCTGTTGTTGCTGTTAGCTGAGCAACATATTTACCAGCTGAAGTTGGGAACAGGAATCCGTCATTGCCATTATCAGCAAAGACTGTGGTAATTACACCTCGATATGGAGTACCTGCAGCTAAAGTGGCAAGAGGTGTCATAGTGAAGGTAAGAGTAGTAGTTCCAGAGACTTCTAGGTTACAGGCAGTATAGGCTCCAGTAGTTTGAGCAACAAAATAGCATACTCTAGTTGAGGTGGCAGTTGAAATGGTGTTTGTAAAGGCTCCAGCAGCACCATTTAACACTAACTCAAGAGTTCCAGCTGTTGTTACTGCACTATTTAGGATAAAATCGAACATAATAGGCCTGTAGTTGTTGGTTGTTGCATGCAATCTCTGGTTTACAATGAAAGTAGGTGTAGCATCAAGTCTTAAGGTGTCCATATTTTGGATAGTTAGTGTGATACCGGTTGTAACCTTGTCAATTAGTTGACCATTTGAAGCCAAATCGCTGTCCTGGTTGCCGTAGGTGTACACTTCGATGCTTGAAGTCGTACCAGCAGTATTGGGTAAATCAACAAGACCAAACACTTTGACTTCCGAGTTGGGAGGAAGAATATCAAAGTTAGTCAAAATCCATGAATTATCTTGAACCTCACATGCGATAGAACCAGTTGTAGTGAGAGATGAGTCTAAGGCGGGAGCGTTCTTGCAGCCTGGGTGAGGGGTAAATCCTGTAGGGAATTTAATTTTGATGGAACCTGTACTTGGAATCTTTGAAGCAACGGTAAATTCTATCAAAATTTCAGTGTTTCCTCTATTCCTAACAAGCTGGTCAGCATCAACAGTGGCTGAGGGGGCTGTGATAGTACCAGTCGAATCAGTACTTAGCGTGGCACCTAGCATAGGATGTGAAACTTCGTGACTCTTCTCACCGCTCTTCCAGATAATACCCTTAATAATGTATCCTGTAGGTGATAGTGACTCGGGGATGGTGAGGCTGCTAATTGTACCATCAGCGTTAGAATTAGCTGAGACAGCGCTCTGCAAACGATAAACAATCCAACCGATTGCGGGGAAAGCAGCGCAAACATCAACCCCAGATGGACATGTTTGGGTATAATCAAGTGGCATATCGAGAGGAAGTTCATAGACATAGTAATCTCCAGGGTTGAGAGCAACCTTAGAGTACATAGTGATAGTCAAACTTTTGCCAGTTTGTCCAGGAGTTGAGCCAGCCTCAAAAGTGGGCTCTATAGTGGCAGTGTAGGAATTGGTATCTATAGTGGAAGTCTTGACTGGGACCCACAGTTTGTATTCTTGGTATTCAATGGGAAGGATATCACCAGTTGCAACAGTAACATGCTCGGTTCTAAAGGCCAAAGTAATTTCTCCGGTGACAGATGTTGGATTTCTAATTTTAGCAATTCTGATATAAAGCTCAGCAGTCGGTACAGTAGTAATTGCAACAAAGCCTGTGATCTCAACAGAAGCAGGAACTCCATCAGTTGGAGAGACGATCAATCTGCAGGCCATAGATGTGACACTGTCGAAGCCTTCGAAACTGCATCCAATAGGGTCTCCGGTCTTGAGTCCAGTACCAAGATCAAGAGCGAATGCATTAGCACCAGTAGGGAAATCAACATACATTCTACCAGCAGTGTCAGGATCGGCAAAGGCATTCAGAGCAGTGGTGATTTTTGTTCTAAAGCTATACATACCATATTCACCTGCAGAAATAGTGGCAGATTCGACAATTAGGGGTGTTTGAGGAGAAGGATAAACATAGATAAAGTCACCAAAACGTTCAACTTGAGTACCGGACTCTCTGATTGAGATGAAGTAGCGATGCCAGCCTGGGGTTGCTGGTGCCTTAATACCTCTAACTCCGAAGGCATTTTCAAACTCAGTACTTATAGAGATTGTAATAGGTGTTCCTGGAGATACTTGTGCAGTGGTAAGGGTGCCGGTTGTGATTGTCAGGGGATTTAAAGTGAAACTGCAACTGACTCTAACACCATTGATTCTGCACATAAGAACATCGGCAGCACTGTTTGCAGCTGTGGTAAATGTGCCAGCAACGAAGCTGATTTGAATACTGGGGATGGTGTAGCTTTGAGAAGGAGTAAGAGAGAATGTCATAACGCCAGACTCTCCCGCACGCACAATTTCTCCAGACTTGTCATCAACAATGCTTGAACTAAGGAAGTTAGTGTATTGGAATGCCAAGGCAACAGATGAGCTAGTTCCAGCATCAACTCTATTTGTTGCAGCTCTTTCATAATAGGTATTGACACTGACACTAACTGAGGTAGCAGTTGTAGTTAGGAGATTAAATTGGATGCTCACAGTGGTTCCAGCTGCTAGGTCAGCTAGATTATAGACTTTGATGACATTGACTGCAGTTCTTTCACATGTGACATCTCTGACATCATTTCCAGTAAGGCCAGCTTTAATCCAACAGTAGAAGTCATCTCTGACAGGAACTTGTAGGTTTGTGAATGTAAAAGTGATAGCTCCATTGGTAGGGAGTTTGGTGATTGTATCAAAGCTAATATCAAAAAGAGTTAAGGAGTTCCTATTAGTTTCAACATTTGAGGCACTCTTAGTAAAAGTAATAGTCAGAGGGCCGGGAAGCAAGTTGTAATTCTGTTGTTTTCTATCCTTGATAACTCCTCCTTGAGAGGTTCTCGCTCTAAATGTATAGGTACCTTCATGTGGTGGAGTCAGAACAGTCAAAGCGGTTGAGGCTGCAGTGCCTTGGCTT
>Ga0065720_1003321_pt1 | contig 24218 bp, 28 predicted proteins | sample Thericmetagenome_FD_59107 | JGI IMG/M metagenome (GOLD analysis project Ga0065720, IMG submission 59107) | Thermophilic microbial communities from the Joint Bioenergy Institute, California, USA of rice/straw/compost enrichment - eDNA_2 v2... | ecosystem: Engineered > Solid waste > Grass >... | reverse complement strand
CCGAAGCGATCAGGCGCCAGAACTCACGCTGCACCGCACGCGACGGCTCCGGCCGGCCCGGTGACCGCATCGGCGGCCGTAAAGCCCGATCCGCCGCCCACTGCCGCCGCGCCCCAACCGGAACCTCAGGCACCTGCTTCCTCGACCGGCCCATCCAACACCTCCACAACCGAGGTGTTGCGACGACCACTTGAATCCGCCCTGCGGGCCCTGGTCGGAGTGATGGATCACGCGCCTGTCGGGCCTCCGGTTGTGCGGCGCCATCTCCGGCGCTGAAACCACCGGTTCGGTGGTCATGCGCTTTCCCGTCGCCCAGCCGACCACGGGGCGCGAGAACGCATCGATCGCCATGGCCAGGTAGAGCCGGCCCTCCAACGTCGAGTGCTGGATGAGATCCGCCACCCAGAGTCGATCGGGCGCGTCGGCGGTGGACTCCCTCAAGACCGGGTCGTCGAAGTTCGGCTGCGGTCGCCTGGGCCCGCCAGGCTGCCTGGAGCGGCGACGATGCGCGGCTTGGAGGCCGAGTTGTCGCATGAGGCGCTCTGTAAGCTTCCCCAGGGCGCCTCACGCGGTGGGGGAGCCTCAGCTCGGCGTGGATCCTGGGGCTGCCGTAGGCGCCGTAGCTGCGCTCGTGAGCCTCCTTAATCAGCTCGCAGAGGTGAGCATCCTCAACGGCGCGCTGCGACGGTTTCCTGTCGCGCTAGGCGTGGTAGCCGCTCCTTTGAGACCTGCAGGACGCGGCGCATGACGCTCACTCCGTGGTTGGTCTTCTCGCGACCTTAGAACGAGAAGATCACCTCCGGCTCTTGGTCTCCTCCGCGAAGAGGATCGCGGCTTTCTTCATGATCTCGCTCTCCTCACGCAGGACCCTGTTCTCCCGCCGCGGGTCGCTGCTCACGCCCGACTCGTCGGCTATCTGTTGCGGCGGCTTCCCGCTCTCGCGGAGCAACCGCACCGCCTCGACCTTGAACTCAAGAGGGTAGGGCGCATAAGCAGAAGCTCTCTTCTTGGACAGTCCTTCCCGAGCGATCTAGCTCAAGCTGGAATCTGTCCACCGAAACGGGGGAGCTCCAGGAGCGTCGGGGGCCGCCCGTTGAAGCGGGCTTGGCGGACTCGGAAACGTGAAGCTCTAGGTGCCTGTTGTTTCCGGGACCCCCCCGAAGGCTAGGCGTGGGATGTAGTCGTTCAGTCTTCAGGATGTAGACCGCCGCGATTCGGCGCTTGAATAGCGTAGGCCTTGGTTGAGCCTCGTTCTCATCACTGGTATCGGTCCGGCCGTGATGGCTTTGAGTTGCATGCTGGCTGCCAAGAGCATGGGTTGGAGTTGCTGCGGAGCTTGATCGACGCCCCGAGTGTCCACATCCGCAAACCGGCCCGTGAGACGCAAACCGGTACCCTGGTAGCAGTCGCGAGTTAGGACCTATAGCTAGCAAGTATCTCGAGAGGGACAATGTGTCGGTAGAAGTTGGCTTCTGGCGGGTCGATGGCGACCAACGAAAGATTCACTTCACTCCCATGCCAGACGAGCGACGGCTGGAGGACATCATCACGAGAGACCTCGGCGTCGTCGACCCCAACCTGCTGCTCATCGGTCGCCAGGTCAACACGGCGTTCGGTGCGATTATCGACCTCCTCGCGCTTGACGCTGATGGCAACCTGGTGGTCATAGAGCTCAAGCGGGCCAGGACACCGCGCGAGGTCATCGCTCAACTGCTCGACTACGGCTCTTGGGTGCGCACCTTAGAAGATGACGACATCGCACGAATCTTCGCCGACCACCAGCGCCGCTACCACCCGGGGCGGGAAGCGCTCTCGCTCGACGACGCCTTCAAGGCGCGCTTCGGCGTACCCGACCTACCGGAGGAGCTCAACGAGGGCCACCGGATGGTGCTCGTGGCGGGCGAGCTAGACGCGGCAAGCGAGCGCATCGTCACATACTTGAACGAGGAACACGGGGTCGCGATCAACGCCGTGTTCTTCCGCTTCTTCCGCGACGGCGACGCTGAGTACCTTAGCCGGGCCTGGCTCCTTGACCCTAGCGAAGCCACTCCGGCAGCACGTGAGACCCGCGGCGAGGGACCATGGAACGGCGAGTACTACGTGTCCTTCGGCGAAGGCCCGCGGCGGAGCTGGCAGGACGCGATGAAGCACGGGTTCATCTCCGCCGGCGGTGGCTCCTGGTACACCAACACCTTGCAGCAGCTCGAGCCCGGTGACCGCATTTGGGTGAACGTCCCCGGCCGCGGCTACGTCGGCGTCGGCCGGGTGACCGAGCGGGCTACGCCCATCACAGAGTTCACCTTGCCAGACGCAGAAGGCGTCTCACGGCCCGTCGCAGAGGTGATTTCAAGGGTGCCGGACCCCGACGAGCCCGAGGACGAGCTCGAGCACTATGTACGAGTCGAGTGGATCCATACCGTTTCTCTTGCCCAGGCGGTTCGCGAGAAGGGCTTCTTCGGGAACCAGAACACCGTGGCGCGCCCCCGCACGAGCAAGTGGCCCCACACGGTTGAACGCCTGAAGGTCCGCTTCGGCTTGCAACGCGCCGAGACAAAGGAGCCAGGGACGCATGTCAATAAGCCCATGCAACCCGAAACAGGACTCAAGGAGGCGTGACGGCTGACGCCCGGGAGAACAGACTAGGCCTCGATCGCGGTTGCTGGGTCACTGTCATAATCCAGGCTCTTTTCGTCTAGCGGCGGAAGCGCGTTGACAATCCGTACCGTCTCCAGGCTCACGTGGATGATGCGCTGGAGCAGGTCCAAGATGTAGCAGGGGTCTTCGCTCCACTCGTTCGGGTCGTTCTTGATGCCGCTCTTCTTGTCGACCGTGACCTGGTACCGGTCCATGATCCACTCGACGGCGCTCTTGCCGTTCACCTCGTACTCGTACGCCTCGAGCGGGATATCGCTGATGGTGACGTACTTGTTGTAGATGATCGTGCTCTTGTCTGCCTGCTTGTCCTTGCGCGGGAAGCGCATCTTCTCGACTCGCAAGGCTTCGGCGCTGTCCGGGGCGGAGTGCGTGTTCCTGACCGTGACCGGGTGCTTCGGCTGCCTCTCGTAGTTGACGTGCAACTCGCCGAGCTCGCGACCCGCGCGCGAGAAAGCCCAGAAGTCCGCTGCGAACGGGATGCGCGGGAGCTCCTTCCTAAGCTCCGCGTCGAAGCGCTCACGGTACTCAGGGCTGTGGAGGACTCCATACACGTAATAGAAGATGTCTTCCTTCGTGATGCTCGAGTCGCCGTATCTATCGCGGTAGGACACCAGTGTGTCGTCCGTGATCGCGCTGCGCCGGACGTAGCGACCAGCAACCCCTGGCTTCTCAGAGAAGAGGCCTGATTGGTCGCCGTCTGCCTCGTCGTAGTAGTAAAGCGGGAAACTCTGCCCACTGTCCATAAAGTGAAGGTTGGGGAGCGTATCGGTCATCAGGACGGAAAACGGCTTGCTTGCGCTCACTCCAGTGACGCTGATTAGGCGGTTATCAACACCTGGGGTCGGGAAAAGTCGGGGCATGAGGCTCATTATCTCGTTGACATCCCGGCTGAAATACAGGTACTGCTTCGTGAAGGGCCGATAGGCTCCCTTCACTATGGCAACTGACTCATAGGAGTGTCTTCTGCCCTGTACGAGGTCTCTCTTTAGGCCACGAGACCAACTGATTCTTGTGGCGTCGTGGCTGACGACCTCGAGCGCCTCTGATGGCTCAGCGCCTGCGTGGATGGCGTCTTCGTAGAGGTCCACCTGCGTGTTGTAGAAGCCGATCATCCGGCTCACGTTGCGTGCCAGTTCGTCTTTAGAGAAGTTGTAGACCCAGGCGTCCCGATTTGTTGACAAGCCTAGGGAGTAGGTAGCGAAGATCGGGCTCTCATCCTTCCCTTTCTTGTCGCCGAGCACCTGGAAGGCCTGGAAGTCCTCGCCACGCTGGTTGATCCAGTCGTGCCTAGCGTTGGGCGTCACCTGGCGCCAGGGGATACCAGCCACGCTTCCGAACTCCTTGATGGCGGCGAGCTTCTCTTCACGACTCAGGTAGTCCCCTATGTCGTAGTAGAAGAGCTTGCCCGGCGTTTGCTTCGCGGGGTTCTTCACGAGGAGGGTAATGGCGATGCTGGTTCGGGTCCCTTCACCGAAGACATTGCCCTGTTCCTTGCGCCGTTGCTCCCCTGACGTTCGCGCATTTCCCCTCAGATTGAATATGTAGATGCTGCTGAACTCGTCTACTAACGTCTTACGCATTCCGTCGGCAGCGTTGCCGTCGATGAAGGAGCCGTTGGTGACGAAGCAGATCACGCCTTTGTCCTTGATCCGGTCGCTAGCCCAGCGGAAGGCGCGGATGTACGAGTCGTAAAGGCTGTTCTTGTAGCCGGCGGTGGAGTGGGCCGCGTACGTGTTGGCGATGGCTTCGTCGAGCTTCGGGTACTTCAGGTTCTGGTTGTCATCGTTAGCGCTGTCTTGACCGGCGCTGTAGGGAGGGTTGGCGATGACCACCCGTATGTCGTGTGCCTTCTGTTTCTCAGCGCGCTCACTGTTCTCGGGCAGGATCGGGAAGATCGCGCTCGCCTGGCCGTTGGCTGGGTCTTCCGTCATCTGGAAGGTGTCGGTCAGGACGATGCCTTCGAACGGCTGGTACTCGCCGCCGGCGAGCTCGTGGTAGGTCTCTTCGATGTTGATGGCGGCGATGTAGTAGGCGAGCAGCACGATTTCGTTGGCGTGCAGTTCGTGGCGGTACTTGTGGGCGAGGTCCTCGGGCTTGATGAGGCCGCTCTGGAGGAGCCTGACCATGAAGGTGCCGGTGCCGGTGAAGGGGTCGAGGACGTGTACGCCCTTGTCGCTGATGCTGGCGCCGAACTCCTCCTGAAGTGCGTGCTCGGCGCTGTGGAGGATGAAGTCGACGACCTCGATGGGGGTGTAGACGATACCAAGCCGGTCGGCCATGCGGGGGAAGGCGGTGCGGAAGAACTTGTCGTACAGCTCGACGATGATGCGCTGCTTGCCCTCGGCGTTGTCGATGCCGCTGGCGCGCAGGCGCACGCTCTCGTAGAAGCCCTCGAGGGGCTCGGTCTCCTTCTCGAGCGCTTGCTCCTCGAGCAGGTCGACCATCTTCTGCATGGCGGCGCTTACGGGGTTGTGCTGCGAGAAGCTGTAGTCCTCGAACAGCGCCTCGAACACCGGTCTTGTGATGAGGTGCTGCGAGAGCATCTCGATGGCCTCGTCGCGGCTTACGGAGGGGTTGAGGTTTCGGCGCAGGCCGGCCAGGAAGTCCTCGAACGCCTTAGCGTGGTCGGACTCCTCGTCCTCGAGCAGGGTCTGGATGCGGTCGATGTGGCGCTGGGCGATGTGGGCGACGTCCTTGGCCCAGCTCTCCCAGTAGCGGCGCGTGCCGACCTTGTCGACGATCTTGGCGTAGATGGCGTCGCGCCACTCGCCGATGTTGTCGAGCTCGAAGGCGAGGCCGTCCTGCACGGAGGTGTCCCCCTCGCGCTCTTCGCTGTCGCCGCCGACGCCGATGACGCTGATCTGACTTGGCTTCTTCTTGTTTAGCTCGAGCTTGTTGACGGTGCTGTCGAAGCGCTCGTCGTGCGCGCGCAGCGCCTGGAGCACCTGCCACACGACCTTGTACTTCTGGTTGTCGGCCAGCGCCTCGCTGGGGCTCATGCCGGCGGGGATGCCGATGGGCAGGATGACGTAGCCGTACTTCTTGCCGGGCGCCTTGCGCATGACGCGCCCCACCGCCTGCACGATGTCGATCTCGCTGTCTCTTGGCTGCAGGAACATCACCGCGTCCAGGCTGGGGACGTCCACACCTTCGCTGAGGCAGCGGGCGTTGGTGAGGATGCGGCAGGTGTTGTCGGGCGTGGGCTGCTTGAGCCAGTCGAGGCGGTTGTTGCGCTCGAGCACGTTGAAGGTGCCGTCGACGTGCGCCGCCTCGCAGTAGAGCAGGTCGTCGTCGTCGCCGGCGTGCTCGAGGTACTCCTCGACGATCTCGGTGAACATGCTGGCGATGCGCTTGGAGGTCTTGATGTTGCCGGCGAAGGCCACCGCGCGCTTCATGGCGGCGGTGTCGCCGGCGAGGCCGTCGTCCTCCTCGCTGTCGGGGGTGCGTTTGGCGAGGCCGTTCCAGCAGCCCACGATCTTGACGGCGTCGTCGAGACTGAGCTCGTTGTTGGCGTCAGCGAGCTGGGCCTGGAAGGTCTTGGTGACGTGCTTCTCGTCGACCGCCAGGATCATCACCTTGTAGTCGCTCAAGAGGCCTTGCGCGACGGCCTCGCCGAAGTTGAGGCGGTGGAGCTCCTCGCCGTAGTGCTCGGGGTCGTCCATGCTCCACAGCAGCGCCTCCTTCTCGGCGGCCCTGGTGACCTGGTCGTCGCTGTAGAGGCGGGGGGTGGCGGTCATGTAGAGGCGCTTCTTGCCGCGCACGATGTCGTTGTCGTGCACCTTGGTGAACGCCGAGCGCTCCTCGCCCTGCAGGGTGGCGCCGGTGGTCCGGTGCGCCTCGTCGCAGATGATCAGGTCGAACTCGGGCAGGCCCAACGCCTGCGCGTCGCTCACCACCTGGATGCTCTGGTAGGTGCTGAACACCACCGTCATGCGCTCGGGCGCGGGCGCGCTGGCCTGCTCGTGCAGCTTCTGGGGGTCGGTGGTGCTCGGGAAGGCGAGGTCGTGGACGCGCAGGTCCTCGTCCTCGCGGCCGCGGCCGATCTTACTGTCGCTGCACACCGCGAAGCACCGAAGCGGCCCCTCGGCGTCGCTCGTCCACTCGCGCAGCGTCTGCGAGAGGAGCGAGAGCGAGGGCACTAGGAAGAGCACGCGCTTGCCGGCGCCGGCCATGCTCTCGGCGATCTTGAGGCTGGTGAAGGTCTTGCCGGTGCCGCAGGCCATGATGAGCTTGCCGCGGTCGGCCTTGGCTAGGCCCTCGACGACCTTCTGGTGGGCGACGCGCTGGTGGGGCCGCAGGCTCTTCTTGGTGCGGAGGCTGAGCTCCTCGGGCTTGTCGAAGGTGAACCGGCTCCAGTCGACGGGGCTGTCGGCCAGGTCCTGCACCCGCAGGCGCGTGACGGGGATCTGCTGCTCCTCGAGCGCCAGCTCGGCGTGCCGGCTCCACTTGTCGGTGGTGCTGATGATGATGCGGCTCTTGAACGGGTGCTTGCCGCTAGCGGTGAAGAACGAGTCGATGTCGCTCTTGGCCAGGTAGTGCCCCGGTTCGTAGAACTTGCACTGGATGGCCACCAGGTCGCCGGTGTCGCGTTCCTCGGCCACCAAGTCGATGCCGGTGTCGGGCTGATCGCCGCGCCCCGGCCACTCCTTCCAGAGCCACACCTGGCTGTACTTCTCGGCGTACATGGGGTCGGTCTGAAGGTAGGCCTTCATCAGGCGCTCGAGCCTGTCGCCCTTGTCGCGGCTGTCGAGAGCCGAGAGCGCAAGTCGCTCAAGCAGGTCGTGGATGCTCGTGTCCGGGACGAGGTCCATAGGAGTAGACGTGGGATCACTAGAAAGCACGTGTTGCCCCCGATTGCCGTAGCTCGCTGGAGCATATCAGCGGTCAAGGCGGCGCCTTGGCCGTCCCCCTAACCGTGGCGCGCCACACTTGGATTCTCGCGTTGTGACTGAGGCGGCGGTCAGCGGGCGAGAAGCCCCGCGGATCGCAGCTTGGGGGAGGAACGCCTCGGCCACTCTATAGGGGTCTCGCGTTCCGGCCAGGCGAGGGGTGCACTCGATCCCCATGCGGATCACCCGCTGTTCGGTGTCATACCTGTAGGCGGTGATGCGGACACCGGCGCCGTCAGCCCAGATGCGCTCGGCGGGCACCTCGGTCCCCTGCTCGTGGAGGGGTTGGAAGTGCTCGCGCGCCTTGCCGTGGAGGCTGACGTCGTCGATGCGGATGTAGAGGGTGCCGCGGTCGACTTGTTCGACGCGGCCGCAGTAGTCGCCGAGGTAGACGTACTGGCCCTTGGCCTTCTCCATGCGCTCCTCGTGCGTGGGTCGGGGCGTATCGCTCACTGCTCGATCGTACTCAGAGCTCGCTGGGGCGACGACCGAGTCGATGAGCAGCTCGATGCGTCGGGTTGCTGGTCGGTTCCGACCGACTTTCCCACACCCGGGGAACACAAACCTGTATTGAGGATCGAGGCGCTACCTGCGCCGCGAGGAGCGGATCATGGTGAAGGTCCTGAAGGTCGTTAACAACGATGGGGAACTCGGGCGCGTGCTGTCCAACCACCTAAGCTCAGGCGCGCCTTTCGCCCATGAGGGCAGGAGCTACCTGGTCGTGCTCGAGCTACCCGTCATGGGCGAACGTCGTTGCCTGCTGGTGGACGAAGCCGTCGCCCTGCGGCTGGAGGGCGCCTGACCCAGGGGCTAGAAAGCAGGCGAGGACGAGCCTGGGCTCTACCCGGGCCGCGCTCTTGCCAGGCGCGGTCCCAGTGTGACCCCCGGCGCTGGGAGCCGTGCCCGGAACTTCTGCGCCGGTGAAGTCACGATTCGAGGCGCCGTGCGCGATGTCTAGGCTGGCGCGCCGGAGAGGATGTGCTCCACCAGTGTGAGTACCGCCTCGCCCTCGCCGGCGTCGATCAACTTCTGGGGTGTCGCGCCGTCGAGCGCGGGGTGCGGGGCCGTGAGCCACGTGTCCACGCTGTCCTCGTCGTTGCCGCAGAGCGGCAGCAGTCGCTCGCGCACGATCTCGGCGACCGGTCGTGTCACCTAGGCGCCATCATCCATCTGGCCAGCGCCTTCGCGTGGGGTGAGGTCCGGAGCGCTGCGACGGTCGCCGGCTAATTCGGGCGGCGAGTCTGGCGCTCGGGTGCGGCGTGCCGCATCGCGCTCGCCGCGCAGGATGGCGCCAGCCTCTCGCACGCTCTCGAGCAGGTCTTCGAACATGTCTTCATCCACGGCGCCCTCCTCCCGCCCTTCGCTCAGGATAGGAGTTGCAGGTCGGTCGAGCACATGGCGTCCCATGGTCGGCTCAGGTAGTTGAGCCCAGCGGAGCGGAATCTGGGGGCGGCGCACGAGGAGGCAATCGGGTGAACGAACTGGTATCAGGTGCCTGCAGTTCTCCGGTTCTGAGCCCGCCTTCTGCCGGGGGGAGTAGGTGAGCCGGACTAGGACTTGGAGAGAGGTGCGTGCCGAAGCCGTGCGCTCGGGCCGACTCGACGAGGAGCTGGTCGCAGCCCACAAGAGCGGCTCGTGGCCGAGGAGCGCGCCTACGAGTCCCCGGAGGCGGCAATGGTAGCGACGCTGCCACCGGTGCATCCCGGCGAGGTGATTCAGGAGGAGTTCCTGGAGCCGCTGGGGATCTCTGTCGCCGAGCTGGCGGAGCGCCTGCGCGCGCCGGCAGAGCGCCTCAGGGCGCTGGCGGGCCGCGAGCGTATCGTCGCGGCCGATGACACCCTGCGGCTCTGGCGCTTCTTCGGCACCACGCCCGAGTTCTGGCTGAACCTGCAGGCGCAGCACGACCTCGAGGCCGCCATGGCCGCGATCGGGTCCGAGCTGGAGGCGATCGAGCCGCGCGCAGGCGTGGAGGGGGCGTAGCGGCCGCGCCGGCCGCGCTTGCCTCCGCCCGGAGCTGCTGCCTATTGGACGTAAGGGCGCGAGGAAGCGCAAGCTGACGGGGACTACGCCCGGGAGCCGCGAGCGCCGCTCAGGCGAGGGCAAGGTAGGCGAAGCGCTCCCTGACCCCCTCCGGGGCGCGTTGCAGTGCCTTCGCGAGCCACCAGTCCCCGCTCGAGCGCCTGCACGGTTGCCGCCCCCAGGTGCTCGGGGCTGATGCCCGACGCGCCCACGTCGAGCAAGGTGCGCAGCGGCGTCGTGACCCGGTAACCGTCCCGGTCCGTCACGTCTTCTTCGCGCAGTGTGGCGCGGTGGAGGGTGACGCCCACGGGCGGCTCCTTGCGGAAGCCGGGCGGGACTATCAGGTGGTGCTTAGCGGGCAGCGCGTCGCTGAGCTCGAACGCCGCTAGCGCCGACTCGTGCGACACGGCGGCCCGGACGACGCCTTCGCGGTCGCGGCTCCACAGCATCAGCCTCACCAGCTCGCCGCCCGGCGCCTCGGGGAACAGCGCCAGCCGGTAGACGCCCCAGCCTTCACGGATCCAGTCCCGACCTTGGCGTGGTAATGCTGCGCGGCGTGGCTGTAGCCCGCCTCGCGCGCCTGCGCGGCGGTGAAGTAGCCCGCCTGCCCCTCGGCGACCTGGTAGAGCCGCGAGCGGGCGTCGCGCTGCCGCGTCGCCATCCGTGCCTACAAGAACCTCAAAGAATCCTTGAGGTTCTCGCCGTGCCTGAGGACGGGCCGGCCGCTCAGTACATGCCGTACTCGATCTTCGCCAGCGTGTTCTTCACGCGCTCGTAGCCCCTGACGCTCACCAGCAGGTCGACCGGCCGCCGACCCTCGAGCGACAGGATGTTCCCCTGCAGCCACTCCACGCCCTCCTCCTCGCCGTGGAGCACGCGCACGGCCTCCTCCAGAACGCTCTCGAGCATCTCGACCCGCATGGCCTCCTCGGAGCGCAGCTTGCCGCTCCTGAGGCGGTAGGCGTAGGCGCTGGGCGTCAACCCCAGGAAGGCCGCCATCTCAGAGCGCGTCCAGCCCATCGCCTCCCGCAGCCGCTGCGCGTCGCCAGGCGTCGCGCCCGGGGCTCCATCCGCCGCTTCGGCGTGCGTCACTTCTCGTCCTCGAGCGCGCGCTCGCGCTGGTGCCCGTAGAGGCCCAGCTCCTTGGTCGGGCGGACGAGACCGTCCAGCGCCTCACTGCGGCGAGCGTCACGAACGACCTTGTACGCCAGGGCGTCCTCCCTCCGGAGGCGGTCCTCGCCGTCGACGAGGACCGCCTCAAGCACCCCCTCGTCGACGGGCTTCCTGGTCCACCCGTCGTGAGAGATCACAATGACCGCCACTTTCTGCAGCATCAGAAACTCGGCCGGGGCTCGCTCGGTCATGGCCTCTCCAGTTTGCGCTCCGGTGGAAGCGGCTGTCGACACCGTCCATCGCAAGGCAAGTGACCCGCCGTGGGGGGCGGCGGGTCACGGAGTCACAGTATGAGCGATTCCAACTGGCGCGCCGCCTGACACCCCTCCCCGAACTCAAGCACGACCCTCCGATGCAGCTCGCGCAGCGGCACGCCGCAACCCCAATGCGCCGGTAAGGGGATCTGCTCGAGCAGTTCCGCGAGCTCCTCGAGCTCGTCGAGCGTGAGCCGCGCGATGATCCAGTGGGCGATCAGCATCTCCTCTTGGGACATGCCGCAAACTAGGCGTCGCACTTCCTTGGGAGCTCACTGACTCGGCTTTCGCCAAGCTGTCCTAGGCGCTAACTGAAGGCAGCCCAGAGGTTCAGGGGCTACACGAGCCAGTCCGTAGTACAGAGCTGCCTTGAGCGGACGAGTCGGCCTTGAAGCCGCTGCCGCGAACCGTCTACGCCAGACTTCGTAGGCCTCAAGCTCTGCTGCCTAAGGTCTGAAGACCTCATCTTCAACCGTTGCTTTGACATCCTCGACTGGAACAGGAGTGGGTACAAAATCCGACATGCTCGTCTTTGTGGTTGCGTTCACCTTGCCTTGATTCCTCAGCTCCTCCAGCTTGTCAAATGTGCGGTCAACAGTCCTCTTGGCCGCCTGCTTGTAACCACTTCTCTCTAGCGCCGCATCGACAAAGGGATCTAAGGCCTTTCGGAGGCCGTAGAAGGCGAGCGATATGATGAATGCGTCGCCTACGCCCTTGACGAGCATTTGGTGCGCTTCTATGCGGAAGTAGCCGTTCGCTTCGCTCCGGCCTAGGTCCTCGATGAAAGAATGGAACTCATCGCGGGCAGCTTCACTCGCGAAGTAGACCTGTACCCCAATAAGCTCTAGCCAGTCATCCTGAGCGCCAGGCATATACCAACTCCTCTTCAGGCTCAATCGTGCATCTCTACCACATACAGGTGACGCCGGCGCACACTGGCCAGCCCTTCGTATCTATTTGGGACTTGTCTGCATCGGGCGGGCCGGGCTGGCGGGAAAGAGCCAGATGTCTGGGATCGGCGTCTAGCTCTGTTTGTTTGCATCTATCGTCACCCGGACCCGCGTTAGGCTGTGGCAAGCAATTGCGCTCTTGAGGTCGCGGCTCTTCCCCATCTCGATGCCATGAAGATCAAGCCCTACACCGTCTCGGATTTCAACAAGGATCGCAAGAAGATCGAGGACCCGATCGCGTTCGGGTTTCCCAGCCTCGGGAGGCTGGGCATCTTCAAGGGCACCCTATCCGTTGTCTCCGCCAAGACCGGAGAGGGCAAGACCTCCTTCATGCTCAACGTGCTGCTGAACCTCCTCAGGGATGACGAGGAGCGGCAGTTCGTGTTCTGGACGTACGAGGAGCCGAGCTACCTGATCCTCGCCAAGCTGCAGCTGATTGCAGCGGCCCGCGAGCAGGGCGTCGAGGAGATGGACGGATTCCGGGAGTTCCTTTCGCGCCTACGTCGGGACCGCATACCCAAGACCGCCAAGCCGGCGGTCGAGAGAATAGAGGGGTACTTGAGCGGACGCCGCCCCCGTCTCCTCCTGTTCGGCGACCACGTCGACGCCCAAACGCTGCCCTCGGCCTTGAAGAGCCTCCACAAGGAGCACCAAGGGAACCTGGGCGCGGTCTTCATCGACTACGTCCAGCAGATCCCGCCCGCCCCCAGGGACGGCCCGGGCCAGGCTCCCGGGTACCGGGAGATCAAGGCTGCGGTCGGGGCTCTGCGCCGGTTCGCCGTGGACACGAACGTCCCCGTCATCGTCGGCGCCCAAGTGACGAGCGACAACACCAGTCGCAAGGGCGCTAACCCCAGCCTAAACACCCGCGAGAGCCGCGACATCGAGATGGACGCCGCCCTCTGGATTCACCTCGAGGTCCCTAAGCGTCGACGCGGGGAAACGGACCGGCCGGACTTCGACCACCGAACGGTCAAGGTCATGAAGCACCGCTACGGGCCCACAGGAGAGGCCGTCGACCTCAGGTTCGTGGGCAAGCACTTCCTGTTCCAGGACGTGAACCAACCCACCGGAACGCTCGCCTACACCCCCCTAGAGAGTGGCTTGTATCTGCACGAAAGCATGCGCGGCGAGGCCAAGGATGACGACGCACAAGCATAAGAGCCCGATGCGACTCGAGCTCTCGCGCATCGACCGCGACGGGCTGCGCCTCACCGTGAACGAGGACCGCGCCCTGACCGCCGTCCAGGTCCTCCTCAACCGCAACGTGAGGCCAGACACCCCACGGGTAGCGTGCGTCGACAGCCCCAGCTACCCCTCGCCTTGGCCGAGCGTGCGCAGCGTCCCCGTCCTCGACACCACCTGGGAGGACTACTACCAGGCCTACGCTCTCGAGCTAGGCAAGACCCAGCACCTAGCCCGAGAAGCCCTCAAGCGGATAGCGGGGCTCGCCCCGAGACGCAGGCCGTTCTACCTTCGACGGGAGAACGACAGCCTGGAGAAGGCCGCCCTCGTCCGCCTGGTGTACATGCCCGAGCCGAGCACGCGGAAGCGCCTCGTGATCATCCCTACCCCGCCCTTGTGGGACGGCATCGAGAAGGCAGGTGACGCCAGCAGCCGGCGGGGAGAGTTCTGGGTGCCGAAGGACGATGACCTCTTCCCCCGCGCGTTCAGGTACCTGAGAGATCAGGGCATGCTGGGCGGGCACGGCGAGTGGAGGCAGCCCGCCTACATGCGGTTCCTCTACAAGATCCAGACGCAGGCCCGATACTTGACCAAGGAACCAACGCGCGATTGGACCCTCACGGTCGAGAGCGCCGACCTACGCGCTCAACTCGACCTCTCCAACCCCGCGAGCATCGATCAGCTGATCGCCTTCGCCCGCGGCTTGGAGTACCTCGAGGAGGCCACGCCGCTGGGCGACGGGAACTGGGAGCTGCGGGTCAACCCAGCCATCACCCGACTTGCTTAAGGTGCGGGTGCGCCAAGCCGAAATGTGGCCGACCGATGCCAGAAACAGAGCTCATGCCGGGCTTGCCTAACCTCTTTCCGGCCCCTACGAACGGACAACCCAAGCACCTGGCAACATAATCCCACCACTGGTCGTGGCTAGGTGGAGAACATCGCGGTGCAGACGAAGCGATCTCGCCCACCGCGCCCTAGGAGTCTCTAAGAAGGCTGGCCAACCTGAGAGACTCCCTCGACCACTGGGCGCGACCCTCCGAGCCCGGAGCGGTACACGCATTCATCAACGCGGTTCCAGGCGAACCTCCTCGAACACTCGAAGACTCGAGACGAGGAGTTCTCATCGACGCGGCACTTCAGCGCCCGTTGACCCAGGCGCCGAGCCCGAGCACACAGGGGCAGGTGCCAAGCCCGAGCCGGCAGGAACGAAGGGCCCGATGGGGCGTGCTGTGATGCCTCGGTGGCGTGATTCCCTGTGATTTCCACGGCCACGAACCACCGCAGCAACCCGCACGGACCCAAGAGCCAGACAGCCTCCAAGCCCCGACCGACTGCTGCCGCGGCCTGGCGGCCGGACGCAAGCCTACAAGTCCATGGCCGCCTGCGCCGCGAGCTGACCGGACCGTCTGCGAGTCTGACCGTGAGCTCCGCCGAGCGCCCTCTTCGCGCCATGAGGGATTACCGGTGAGGTGGGTTCGACGGTGAGCTCGGCCGTGCGACCTCTTGACCTCACGAGCCCGTCCCTGTGAGAACCACGTCCTCCCGCCGCCTTCTGCCAGCTCATCCCCCTCGAGGCGAGCTGAAAGAGCTCGAGGGTCCAAGACACGTGACGTGACGAGATCCCCGCTGACGCGGGGTTTCCGGGCGAGGGGAAGCTTCGGGCTTCCTGCGTGCGAATCGGCGAGCCCGACCCCTTCCGACAAGCGGGTTTCCCCGCGAAAGCGAGCTTCGTTCTCAACGCCAAGGGAAGAAGGGGCGGCGTGGCGCCGTTCTCCGGTCAACCTCCCACACGCCCGCTTCGCGGGCCATTCCACGGGGCGAGAGCTGGGTCAGACCCGATCGCGCTGCCGGTTCCCGGGCGAGTCGACGGACGGTGATTAGAGGCGACCGAGCGGGCCCGCCTCGACGACACGCCCTCAAGCCTGATTCCCAGCGATCTCAGTTCTCGAAGGAGGATTACCGTGAAGCACATCCCCGAACACTGCGGGTCCGACGATCGCCGCCGAGCGGCTCGCGGCCATCTTCCTACCGGCCCGCCTACCGCGACCGATCCCATCAACCGTACGGGCACCCGAGCACACAGCCGGGTGCCCGAACTCGTTAGGGGCGTGAAGCGCCCTTCGGACACCAGCGACAGACGATCCCCCGTACACAGAAGGGAAACGCCATGAGCAACCGAGAGTGCCCGCTTTGCGCGGGCGGCCTGGTCCACGACGGCATCTGCTACGAATGCGGCGCTGACGTAGACAGCCTGGTCGCCGACGACCTCTACTACGGTGCCCCACCGCCAACGGTGGGCCTCGTAGCGGCCCTGGAGAGCCTCAGAGAAGCGCTCGAGGACTCCTTCAGCAAAGACCACTTCAACTGACGGGCTCGACCCACGCACAACCAACCCATCGCGAGGCGTCCACTCCGGGCGCCTCGCCCCACTTCGTCCACAGGAGCAATCATGAGCAGACCCCGCCTTCACGTCTCGAACCACGCCGTTGAACGTTTCATAGAGCGGCACCGCCCCGGCGCCACCCCTCAGAGAGCCCGCGCTACTCTGGAGAAGCGGCTCCACAAAGCCACACGGCACTTCCCCAAAGGCCGTCGAGTCACAAGCCGAGACCGACGGCGCTACTTCAAGAATGGGGACCTTGTCTTCGCGGTTGACCTGGAGACCCGAACGGTCACCACCGTCTACCACCGCGGTTGGGAACGCCAGCCGACTCCGGGAACGAGCCCCTCCTCGCGTTAGAGAAATGTGGGGTTGCGGGGGAGCGATAATCCCCCGGACTTCGGTCCGGGGATACATGGACTCCCCCGCCACTCAACTAAAGCCATAGCGATGGCATCATGTGCACATGCCAAGAGAGCGTGTAGGGCGGCACTCGCACTACAACCTGAACTACCATCTGGTGTTCACGCCGAAGTTCCGGCGACGCGTTCTCGTGGGTGAAGTAGCAGCGCTGGTGGAGGCCGAGGTGCGCGCCGCGTGCGAGGCGCGCGACTGGTTGGTGCTGGCCCTGGAGGTCATGCCCGATCACCTGCACCTGTTCGTGTCGTGCCCGCCGAAGTGGGCGCCATCGGACATGGCGAAGATTCTCAAGGGCGTCACCGCCCGCGCCGCCCTGAAAGCCTTCCCGCAGCTGCGCGCCCGCGGCCACTTCTGGACGAACGCCTTCTACGCCGGCACCGCCGGCGACGTAAGCGGCGAGACCGTCAAGCGCTACATCGAAGCGCAACGCGCGCGGCAGGTGGATGATGCGAAAGGCGTTCAAGTACCGCCTCTACCCCACCAAGAAGCAAGCGGAGCTGCTCGATAGGACGCTGTGGTTGTGTCGCGAGGTCTACAACGCCGCCCTTCAGGAGCGCCGCGACGCCTACCGCAAGTCTGGTGTGAGCGTGGGGTACTACGAGCAGAAGCGCTCCCTGGTCGAAGCGAAGCGCCTGGTGCCGGAACTCAAGGGCGTTCATTCGCAGGTGCTTCAGGACGTGACGAGACGCGTGGACCTGGCGTTCCAGGCGTTCTTCCGGCGCGTGAAGGGCGGCGAGAAGCCGGGCTACCCGCGCTTCCGGGGTCGTTACCGCTACGACAGCTTCACCTACCCGCAAGCTGGCGAGGCGGGCGCTAAACCGCTCGAGGAAGCCGCGAAAGCGTACCTGCCGAAGGTCGGCAACGTGCGCTGCAAGTACCACCGGCCGCTTGAGGGCATCGTCAAGACCGCCACGGTTCGACGGGAAGGGGAACATTGGTACATAACCTTCTCGTGCGTTGTTGAGCCTCAACCGTTACCAGTTACCGGGCGGGTCATGGCGTTCGACCTAGGCGCCAACCCCAACTTCCTCATTCCGCACGAAGGCGAACCCGTGCAGGCACCGCGGCACTGGAAGCGCTCGGCGCGCAAGATCGCACGCCTTCAGAAGGCGCGGTCACGCAAGAAGCGCGGCAGTCGGCGCCGCAAGGAGCTCAGGCGACAGGTGCGTCGCGAGCATCAGCGCGCCGCTAACCGCCGGCGCGACTTCCACCACAAGCTCGCGCGGCAGATCGTCAACGAGCACGACGTCATCATCCACGAGAACCTTCGCCCTAAGAACATGGCGCGCGGTTACGCAGCCGCCAGCATCCATAACGCGGGCTGGGGGCAGTTCATCGACATCCTCTCCTTCAAAGCGGCAGAAGCTGGTCGGAGAGTCGTGCCGGTAGACCCGGCGTTCACGAGCCAAGACTGCACTGGTTGCGGGCACCGCCAGAAGGTGCCCATCGGGCGCCCCTACGAATGCGAAGCGTGCAGCGCCACGCTCGATAGGGACGTGAACGCTGCACGCAATACTCTGGCTCGCGGCCTGGATGGGGCCATCGGCGAGACCATGCTGGTAGCAGCAGGTCATTGACCCGAGAAGCCCCGGCCTTCAGTCCGGGGAGTCATCACTGCGATCGGAGCGCCTACTGCCTGCCGCCCGGCGCCGGCGAGCTGCACACCGCTCGTCTGCGAACCTTGCCCGAGCTAGCCCCGGAGCCGGCGCCAGCAGGTGCCCCTGGGTCTGCGCAAAGAGAAACGCTCGCCGGGAGGCGGGCGGTGAGGGTTTGGGCGGTTCAGTGCACCGGCTCTAGGCGACCTCGCGTGACCTGCGGCATATTGTCATCGCGCTGCTCATCGCGCTTCGGCGAATCGGCCTTGACCTTGCCGAGGAGGACGTTCTCGACGTGCTTCACGACGTCTGGGGTCATCTCGACCGCGCCCGGAACGTTCCCTGTCACGGGCTTGCCGATGCGACGGATCCGGAACAAGCTGTTCTCAAACACGACGCTCATAAAGCCCTCCAAACGCAATATAGGCGATTTCCCTTGACCATTGTGGGATTGCCGTGACTGTCAAGGCTGGCTCCGCTCGATGAGCAGGACCTGGTGCGCCTCAACGGCGGGCACCAGCAGGAACTTGCCGGCCACGGCCGCGCCTTGGCTCCCCGGTTGGATCTCGAAGACGTCCTCCAGCAGCAGGTCCCTAGAGCCTCCCTGCGAGTGGACTTTCTCGAGCTTGCCGAAGTAGGTGGTGCGCCCAACGTTCACCGCGACGATGTGACGTGTCGCGTCGTACCGCTCCGACCACAGCGCCTCCCAGGGTGAATGCTCCGCGGCCACCTCCGGGTGCGCCATGGACCACATCAGCCAGATGAGGAAGAACGGCACCGTGGCCGCCAAGGCGAACAGCAGGTGGAGCAAGAAGCTCAGGAAGAGGTTCGAGTCGATCACGGGGGCGCTGTTCAGGTAGCCGAAGAGCCTTGGGCCGGCGTCGGTGGATGCGCCGTCGCCGAACAGGGAGATACCGATCAGCCCTCCAAGGAGACTCAACGCCAACGCGAACAGCACGGCCCCGAGGTTCTTCATCTCGAGCTGCATACGCGCGTCGTTCCGCCCTTGGCTCGCATACACACGGTTGGCCATGTATTGGAAGACCTGCACGGCGAGGTACCCCGGCAGGACGAAGAGCAAGAGATCGAGGACCGTGTTGCGGCTGATCGACGGCACTGACGGCACCTGCGCGGAAGCCCAGGAAGCCACCACGGCGGCTACCACGAGTGCGGTAAGGCGCAAGACCCACCTCCTTAGCCCGGCCCGCCACAGCCAACCACACGCGGGCGCCAGGCGGCAAAGGTGGCGGCGGCGAGCCACGCCCGCCGCCGCCACCGAAGCGCTGANCCGTGAGATTACTGGGTGCGCAGCGGCACCACCAGGGCGNGGTAGTCACCTCCACCTACCGGCGTGAACACCGCCGGGTTGGCGGAGCCCGAGAACTTCACCTCAGCCTCCTCTAGGGGGCCCAGTGCTTCGGTGAGGAAGGGACGCTAGGCGCGTCACCGGCCTGTACCTGCTCCACTACGGCGCCGACGCCGAGGCGTGGTCGTTCCACGACCGACCCGTCACCCCCGCGATCGGCACCGCACCCCTCCACCCGCGCTCCGAAGGCGGCCTACGCGAGACCCTGGAGCGCCAGCTGCCACGATAAGCAAGCCCCCGCCACCCCGAAGCCCGCAACCAGAAAGCCCCCGCCAGGCGCAAGCGTCGTGAACGCGCCAACCGTTCACCCACACACGGCCTGCGCGCTCGGAACGCCTCGCCCGCCGCAACGCACGCCGCCTAGGGGTCCGCCCAGCACCGCGCCCCGACCGCGGCGTGATCGAGCTGGCCGCTCGCCTCGGGATCTCACGCCGCGCCGGCGAACCGACGCCGGCCACCCTGCCACACCGCCTCGAGGAAAGACACGCCGCCAAGGTCGACATCAGCACGAATGCGCGTGGCGTCACCGTCACGCTCAGGGGAGTCGCGCGGCCGGCGCGTCGGCGCCGCCTGAGACCTCATGCCCCGTGAGGGGGCAACGCGAGCGCCAGAGGCGACAACAAGAAAGCTAGAAGGAGCGTGAGAGTGATGGGGTTGTTCTTGGGCACGCTTCGTTCTAGCGTCTCGCGCATGGGCGTCCCCTCCTCGCCCCTAAGGTGATAGTGTCGCGGTCCCGCAGCTCGGGGCAGGCCTCACAAGCACCGCGGCGCGCGTGGCTTACGCTGGGCGCGGGAAGCCGGCAGGCGGATGCCGAGCCGGGGATGGAGGTGGACCGCACAGTGGCGAAGCGGATCCTGATCGGGATCGACGAGGAGCGCCTGCGGCGCGCCATGAAGGCCATCGAGGAGCTGCCCACGAGGTCGCGCACCGCCCGGGACATCGCCGAGCTGATCGGCGAGCCGGTGTACGTCGCGTACGAGGCGCTCAGGCACCTCGGGTACCGGGTCGACCGCGACTACGTCGCGTCGCAGGTCGGCACCGCCGAGGAGCGCGTGCCGCTGTTCGAGCGGATCGCGCAGATCGACACGGGCGACATGACCGTCAAGGAGATCGCGGAGCGTTTCGGCGTGTCCGAGCTGCGGGTCCAGAACGCGCTGGCGTTGCTCAGGCGCTTCGCGAAGGTGGGCGGGTACAAGACCTTCCCCCGACGGACGCGCAAGAGGCAGCCCGCGACGCGGAGCGGCGAAGCCAGCGAAGCGAAGCCCGCCAAGAACGGCCGCGCGGTCGACGGCGCCACGCAGGCGCCCGCCGCCGCGAAGCCCGTCGCGGCGGCGGGCGCGCCTGAACGCAACGCGGCCGAGCGGGCCGGCGCGGCTTCACCGGAACAGCCGGGCTCCCGAGCCGATGAAGCGGTCGTTTCCACCGCCGCCGCGGCGCGCCGCAAGCTGCGCATGCGCCTCTCGGCCGCCAGGCGGCTTAAAGGTTCCGTCAAGCGCGGCTAGTGACGCGCGCTCTCACCCGCCCGGCGCTTCGCGCCCGATCGCCCCCAGCTCGAGCGGGTGGTCCAAGTACGCGCGCCCACCCCTGAACAACGTCCAGGCCCTCAACACCCCGTAGGTCACGGCGAACCCTAGGCTGCCCAGGCGCTCGGCCCACTCGACGGTCCTCCTAGGTCCCCCTAGGTCGTGCAACCCCCCACCTAGGCCCTCCCCGGTCGCCCCAGGCCGTCCTGGGTCGTCCTGGGGCGTCCTAGGTCGCCTAGATCGTCCTAGGTCGTCCTCGGTCCCCCGGTCGTCCCAGGTCGTCCCAGGTCGTCCCCGGTCGTCCTAGGCCCTCCTAGTGCGCAAACTAGTGTCGAAGCAACTGCCCCTCTAGCCCGGCCGCGATGCCCGCCCGGCCCACCGTGATCCCCTCCGAGCCGCCCGACAAGCACCTGCAAGTCACGTCCAGGTACACGGCACGCGCGCCAACTACCCAGCTCCCGACCCCCCTACAGCCACCCCTCACGCAAACGCCGCCGCGCCAACAGGACACTGACTGGCGCCGCCGCGCCTAGTACCCGCACGCTTCCCCCACCAAGCGGTCATCGCGCACCAGCACCAGCCCAAGGTCGCGGAACGCGGCGACCAGTTCCGCCTCCTCGACCGCCTCGATGTAGTAGCTGTCACCGCTGAGCATCGAGGTCGTGCCTCGCCCGACGCGCGCCTGGACCGCCTCTGGGAGGTCCCCAAGCATCAGCGCTTCCGGCCAGCCCGGCCAGAACCAGTCCCCGTCACCCCAGCCATCCACGCTCTCCTGGATCGACGCGAACGGCTCCTCGTCCGGAGGCGAGCCCTCCTCGCGAGCGTACTCGAAGTGCTCTTGCAACTCGGCTAAGGCCTCGGCATCCAAGTGGGAGCGGAACTCGCCCCAGGTGCGCACCTGCTTGGAGGCCCGCCACACATCCGCAAACCGCTCAGCCACGACGCGCCGCATGACCACGATGCGGTCGTCCATGACGCCATACACGTACGACGCGACGGCCGCGCCGCCACCCTGATCCATAGCCATGCGACCTAGCATGGCCCGTGCATGCGCGGCGCATGTCGCCTTCCCGGCGGCTCACCCAAGGGCTCGAAACACACGGAAGGTCCGAAGCGTGTAGGTCTCGAAGGCATGCGGCGCGCGCCTCTTCACCGTCCCCGACGACGCTTCCTCGCAATAGCGCGGCCCTGGCGGCCACGGCATCGTACATGACGCTCGCCGTCGCCTACTCGGCGTCGACGGCGTACCTGTTGGCGAGGCCGGCGCTGCGCGCCGCCGCCGGGCCCGCGTAACGGCGCACGGTCAGGGCGTCGCCGCGCTCAGCGTGGCCGCGGCCGCGCTCGCGCTCGCCTACGGCGTCCGGCAGCTGAGCGGGCGGGAGGGCGCCTGGTGAGCCTCGAGGGGCACGCCGTGCGGTTCCGCGCGCCGCTCCCCGGCGCCCTGCCGGTGATCTGGCGCGTCACGACCTGGTGCGGCCGCGAGCTCGAAGGCCCGCACCTCGCGCCCGGAGCGAGCGCCTCTGAGGTCGCCTGCGAAGCCTGCCGCGCCGCGCAGGACGCGTACCGCGCCGCGTCGCTCTACGAGGCGCGGGGGCGGCTTTGAAGCGCCCGCGGCTCAGCGGCGCCGGCGTTTGGCGCGGGCGCGTTCGCGGGCTTCGTCGCGCGCGGCGATGAACTCCTGGAGGTCGTAGTACTGGCGGCCTTGCACCTCGGCTAGGGGCGGGAGGGTGACGCGGTCGCTGCGGGGTTTCCTCGGGCCGGTGGGCCGGGTGAGGCCGATGCCGGGACCGGCGGCGATGAGGCCCGGCTTGGTGACGTAGACGCGTTCCGTGTCGCCGTCGATGTCGAGGGGGTAGAGGTTGGCGCGCCACCGCGGGTACCGCCAGCGCACGCGCACCGCCTCGACGCCCCTCAGGGCCTCCAGGGCGCGCTCGACCTCGGCGAGCGCCTCCGTGGCGGGGTTCAAGCCGTACGCGCGCTCCGCCTCCAGGTCCCTGAGGAGCCGGTCGCGGGCCTGCGCCAGCCAGCCGCGCGCGGCGGCGCCGGTGACGGTCTGGCCGACGTGCTGCAGGTCGCGGTTGAGGCGCACGTGCCGCACGCCCGTCCTCACCACCGGCGTGACGAGCGCCCCGCCTCGCCCGCCCGTCAAGGCGCTCAGGCGCTCCACCTCGTCCTGCACCCGCGCGAGGCCGTACAGCGCCTCCCGGTACCTGCCGAGGTCCTCCAGGAGGTAGACGGCGCGCGCGTACTCGTTCTGCCCGACCTTGCGGATCACGTGCCGCTCTTCGCCGTCGAGCCACACCACCCGCGCCTCCCCCACCTCCGCGTCCTCCACGAGCGCCGTGAGCAGCTCGCCGAGGAGGCGGTGGTAGTGCGCCATCGCCTGCTCGACCGGCCGCGCGCTCGGCTCGGGTCTCGTCACGAACCCAGCATACGACGAACTCGTAATAGGTAAAAGCCCTTCCTCGACAACACCACTCACCTCCCTCCCCCGCTCCTCGCCTTCGCGCCTGCCCAAGCGCCGCGCCCCGACGAGGCAGCCGTCGGGCCTCAGGGGCTTTTACCTAACTCGAGGCCCTTGCTCGCGCGGGCGTCGAGGAGCGGCCCGCGCCCGGGTGCGCGCCCGGCTTCCCCCCGGCAGCTCCCGCCGCCCGGAAGGCCGCGGGCCTCGGGCCGCCCGGACGGCCCCTGCGCGCACGAGCCCGCGACCCGGCACGATCACCTAGGAGGCGGCCCCGTCGCCAGCGGACGCACCCGCATGCTATCACCGACGCATACGATGGCTATTGAGCCCGTCGCCTCACCCGATGCAGCCGCTGTATCGAACCGTGAATACCTATGCAGACCCCGCATCGGCGGTCGCCCCGCCTTCGCCGCAGCGGACGCGACGGCCGGCGGCCCGTCTCAGCCTTGGATTGGGACCGCCGGGGCCCGCACTCCGTTCGAGTCTTACGAAGTCAGGTATGGTGACACCGGGGTATCGCCCAGCGCGCCGCATTCGCTCCACGCGTCTAGGACGGTCGTTCTCAACGTTGTCTAGTTAGGGTCGGGCGGTGGGGGGCTTGATTAACGTCTCGTGTTCCGTGGTAGCTTCGCGTGGGTCCGAGTACCGAGCGGCCCTAGTCTTCGAGAGGAGGGGGTCAAGAGAGGGACTCAGCCGAGCGAGCTGAGGCCTCCCGCGACCGGGCGAGCCTAGCGGCGACGCCGAGCGGGAGCACAAAGCGACCGATCCCCCCGGCGGCAACCAGGGGGATCAGCGCGGATGCGAAAGCACCACCACTAGCTTTGCAACGGTGATGCTAGCGCATCCCGGGGGTCCTTTCAACCTCGAAAACCCCACACGGGAATGGCGATCACCATCTTCCCCGCCGGACGACCAGACCAGGCCGGCGCCTCGTGAACCGCGCCCACGCCACGCCGCGCGCGCACTTCACGAAGGCGCCCGTGACCATGGCGCGCGACCCGACCCTCAGCCTCAAGGCCAAGGGGCTAGGCTGCCTGCTGCGCAGCTTCCCCGGCGACTGGACGATCCACCGGTCTTACGTGGAGCGCTTCACCAGCGACGGCCGCGACGCCGTGCGCGGCGCCTTCCGCGAGCTCACCGCCGCCGGCCACCTGGTCGAACGCCAGCCGCGCCACCCCAAGAGAAGCGACCTCCCCCATGGCGGCCTCCAGCTGCGCGCCGACCGCCGCGAGGCACCCTCCACCGACGAGCGCTTCGTGATGATCCGCAACGCCGCGCTGCGCGACCCCACCCTAGATCGGAAGAGCGTCGTGTAGGGAAAGAGGGTGGATCTCGGTGGTCGCCG
>Ga0065720_1001540_pt1 | contig 24244 bp, 19 predicted proteins | sample Thericmetagenome_FD_59107 | JGI IMG/M metagenome (GOLD analysis project Ga0065720, IMG submission 59107) | Thermophilic microbial communities from the Joint Bioenergy Institute, California, USA of rice/straw/compost enrichment - eDNA_2 v2... | ecosystem: Engineered > Solid waste > Grass >... | reverse complement strand
CCCCGAACGGGATCGCTGCGCCTTCGGGTGCTGTGGTGCCCCGGCTGGTCGGGGTGGATGTCAGGAAGGACGCCTTCCTAGGCACCAGGCGTCAGGAGGGAGTCCTTCCTGACACCAGCCCCCCCTTGTGATCGACACCAGCCCTGGGGCATCGGCGGCACCGGCGAGTGGGCGCGCTCCCTGACCGAAGAGAGACGTGAGGACTGTGCTGATGACCCGCACCACGACGATCCGCAAGCTGACCCGACTGCAGACACTGTTCACCGGTGGCGCGTTCGTGATCGCCGGCCTGCTCGGCGGCACCACACCGGCGCTGGCCGCCGACACGACCCCCACCACCAGCGACCAGGCCGCCGCCGTGGTCGAGCAGATCACCCAGAACACGCAGGCCACCGCGCCCAGCGCGGAGGAACTGCACCCGCTGCCCATCACCGCCGAGCAGAAGACGTTCACCCCCACCAAGGAACAGCTGGCCAACGCCAAGGCGATCGTGGACACCGCCAAGGACATGGGCCTGCCCCCGCGCGCGTGGACCATCGCCGTGGCCACCTCCCTGCAGGAGACCAACCTGCGCAACCTCGGCCACCTCGGCGACCGCAACGACCACGACTCGCAGGGCCTGTTCCAGCAGCGACCCTCCAGCGGCTGGGGCACGGTCGACCAGATCACCGACCCCCACTACGCAACCCGCGCCTTCTTCGAAGGCACCACCAACAACCGCGGCCTGCTCGACATCAACGGCTGGGACACCATGCCCCTGACCCAGGCCGCCCAAAAGGTCCAGGTCTCCGCCTACCCCAACCACTACGCCAAGCACGAAAAGCAGGCCGGCGACATCATCAACGCCCTCCACGGCACCGGCCCCCACGCCGACCTCGCCACCGACCTGCGCTACTGACAAACCCCAGAACAACACCCGAGGCCCGGAGCCAATGGCTCCGGGCCTTCGCCATACCCGCAGGCCTCGGCGCCTGGAGGCGTCACCACGCGCCAGGGCCGCGTCCCGGAGAGCCGTCCCGGGCCCACGTGAGGTCCTCTCCGGCATCTCCCGTAGGCGAGCGGCGAACTCACAGGCCTCGGACGTGCACCCTGCGGGCCGCCCATGACCAGCGCCACGGGGCCCAGGGCGCTTCGGGACGTACGTGCCCGTCCCGAACGGAACCCGGCGGCGACTCCCGCCTCGCCCAGGGATGCCCGGCGCGGTCTAGTCGGAGGGCGCCGGCCGCGGCTACCGGCACGCCTCGGCTCGAGCACTCTCCCGGGCGTCCGTGCCCTCGCCGTCACCGGTTTCACGTGAAACGGCGAGGTTCCTCAGCGGGGAACCGGGTGGCCGACCCGAGTGGGAGCGGCGCCTCGCCACCGCGGAGCGGTCCTCGTCGGCGGCGAGGTAGGGATCGGCGGCGAGCGGCGTGGGGGACGCCCGAGTGCCCCTCAACCAGGCATCGGGGGCCTCCGAGCGTCCCTGGGAAGGCCACCGCGCGCCAGCGGTGCACCACGCGCGGGCCAGAGTCGGCCTCGCGGAGTCGAGGCTGGGCTTCGCCGACGGCCCGCGAGAGCCGCCGCCCACACGGCCCTTGCCCCGGGGATGCCCTTGCTCCGGAGGTCCAGCGAGGGGCCGAGGTGGCCGAGGGCCAGGCACCTCCGGGTCGCACTGGCGAAGGCGGCCCCATCGTTGTGTCGGGCCGTTGTCCCTGGGGGTGGCCGGGATGCCGGCGCCAGGGGTAGCCCGGACCACGGGCTCGGCGGGCGACGCCGGAGCCACCGAGGAGCGCCCCCGATGGCTGCCCGGGCGGTGTGCGAAGCTCCCGGCGAACTAGTGGGCCTCCGGACGTACCGGCCCGGGGCCCGCCCTTGCAGCGAGGACAGGCCGCGCCGGTGCCTGCGCCTCAGGGGAGTCGGATTGGGAGCACGCTCGGGGCGCCCCGGGGAGAACTGCTCGGCTCGACGGAGCTTCCTCCAGGGGGAGTCGGCGGTGGAGCGCCAACGAACCGATCAGCCAAAAGGCGCGGGGCACCCGTGGGACCACCAGCCGCCACGCCGGCTGGCGTTTCACGTGAAACAGCCGGGCGGGGAGTCCCACTGGGCCCGCCCTCTCCGGCCGACGGGCGGGCCGGACGGTCCCACACGACAGGAGGCAGGCGAGCCCTGTGGTCGCCCGACGGCGACTCCCGCTACCCCGGGAGCGGACGCCCATTGGGGCCACTGCCGACGCCTGCGCATCGACCCACGCGCCAGAGGCGACGCCGGGCCGAGCAGGACCAGCGGTCCCACGCCGAAGCAACGGCTCCGTTGACCGGGGCGACGCCTCCTGGGACGCAGCCGCCGCCCTCCGGGCCGCCGTGGGGCGCCAAGGAGGCCCCGTTCCGAGGGCTCCGCCCGGCCACGACCGGGCGTACGGAGTCCTGGCCAACCGGCCAAGGGTCCCGGACGGCGTGGGTCGGGGAGACGCCGACAGCGCCGGTGACGCCCGTTGGGGCCACTTCCACGGCGAGCCCGGCCAACCGCGACCGGCCCCGCCGTCGGGCCAGGCGAGGCGGATCGTGGCCCCTCCCCGGCGCACACGCCGGGGGCCTCGCCCCGCTGACCGTGGCCATCGCTCCCCGGCGCCCACGCCCCCAGGGAGCCGCCTATCGCTCGGGCCCACGGATCGCCCGTCACCACCACCGCGGAGACGGCAGAGCTCGTCGGCCCGCCCAACGAGGGCAACCGGGGAAGCGAGGAGCGCTACACCCCGTCCTTCCCAGGGCCGATCGGAGCACGACCGCCCGGTACCCCGAACGGACCCCGCACAGCCGGGAGGTCGCTGCTCGGGGCCGGACCCGTCATTCCGCCCGCCTGGGCGCGCGGGACGGGCGCCTCCTCCGTGACCGGTCCGGTGCGACGGTCGGGTAGCGCCATCACCGGGCCCGCCGACACGGGGAGACGACCCAGCAGGCTACGAGGCCCCAGCGGACGCGGTCCCCACAAAGAAGGCGGGCCGGTCGCTCCCGAGAGCGTCCGACCCGCCTGAGGTCAGGACCAACAGCCGATGGTGTCAGCTCTTGCTGGCCGAGACTCCGATGAGGGAGACGATGCGCTCCAGGTCCTCGATCGTGGCGAACTCGACGAGGATCCGGCCCTTGCGCCGGCCGAGCTCCACTCGGACCCGGGTCTCGAAGTGGTCGGACAGCCGGTCGGCGAGCTCGCTCAGACCGGGGGCGTGCGGCTTGGCCCGCTTGACCGTGGGCCGCTTGGCCGGCGCCCCTTCGGCCAGGGCGAGCGCGACGGCCTCCTCGGTCGCCCGCACCGACATACCCTCGGCGACGATCCGGCTGGCCAGGACCTCCTGCTGCTCCGGCCGCTCCAGCGAGAGCAGAGCCCGGGCGTGCCCCGCCGAGAGGACACCGGCGGCGACCCGGTTCTGCACGGACACGGGGAGCTGCAGCAGGCGGATGGTGTTCGAGATCTGCGGCCGGCTCCGACCGATACGCCGAGCCAGCTCCTCGTGGGTCGCCCCGAACTCCTCGAGCAGCTGCTGGTAGGCCGCCGCCTCCTCCAGCGGGTTCAGGTTGGCCCGGTGGATGTTCTCGAGCAGGGCGTCACGCAGCATCGCGTCATCGCGGGTGTCGCGCACGATGGCGGGGATCACCTCCAGGCCGAGGGCCTGGGCGGCCCGCCACCGGCGTTCGCCCATCACGATCTCGTACGCGCCCGGGACCTGTCTCGCGGACCACGATGGGCTGAAGGAACCCCACCTCGCGGATGGAGACCTTCAGCTCCTCCATGGCCTCCTCGTCGAACACCTGCCGGGGCTGGCGTGGGTTCGGCGTGATGGCGTCAACGCGGATCTCAGCGAACCGGGCCCCGGGCACGGGGGCCAGATCGCCGTCACCGGACTGTGCTTCCTGCGCCTTGCCGGCCTGGGGCGCCGTGGCCACCGATCCGGCCGGGCCCTGCGGGATCAGGGCCCCCAGGCCACGCCCCAGGCCACCCCGCGGCTTGCCTGTCATCAGGACGCCCCCACCTTCGCACCACGCATGGCGATCTCCAGCGCGGCCTCGAAGTAGCTGGTCGCGCCCCGGGAACCGGGGTCATACGTCATGACCGACTGCCCGTAGCTCGGCGCCTCGGAGACCCGGACGTTGCGGGGGATGACCGCGGTCAGGACCCGGTCGCCGAAGTGCGCCCGAACGTCCTGCTCCACCGCGTCGGCGAGGCGAGTCCGCCGGTCGTACATGGTCAGCAAGACCGTGGTCACCTCGAGCTCGGGGTTCAGGTGGTTCTTGACGAGCTGGATGTTGTTGGTCAGCTGCTGCACACCCTCCAGGGCGTAGTACTCGCACTGGATCGGGATCATGACCTCCTTGGCCGCCACGAGGGCGTTGACGGTCAGCAGACCCAGCGAGGGCGGGCAGTCGATGAAGATGTAGTCGTACTCGCCGTCGTGCTGCTCTAGAGCGCGGGGCCAGGCGGGACTCGCGGGCGACCATCGAGACGAGCTCGATCTCAGCACCGGCGAGGTCGATGGTGGCCGGCACGCACCAGAGGTTCGGGATGCCCTGAACCTTCTGCACAACCTCGGAGATCGGGGTGTCAGCGACGAGGCAGTCGTAGACGTCCGGGACCGCAGCGTGGTGCGGGACGTCCAGACCCGTCGAGGCGTTGCCCTGGGGGTCGAGGTCGATGACCAGGACGCGGTTGCCGTGCAGGGCCAGAGCAACGGAGATGTTGACGACGCTCGTCGTCTTCCCTACGCCGCCCTTCTGGTTCGACACGCAGAAGACGCGCATCTTGGGCGGCCGAGGCATCTGGATCTCGCCGCTCGGATTGAGGATCTGAATGGCGCGCTTCGCCTCTTGAGCCAGCGGCGGGTCCTCGACATCCCGGGACTGACGTATTCCATCCATGTCGCTGGGTGACCTCCCCCGGTTTCCCGCCGCCGAAATGATGATATTGGGGCCACCGGACGCCTGGTACACCGGCATTGCCGTCGTTGGTTCACTCGCGGCCGCTCCACCCGAGTCGGCCATCGCCCGCGGTCCCGGAACGTCCGTGGGGGCGAAGCCGAACCGGAAGGAGTCCGTCGAAGCGCCGTGCGCCTGGTAGAGACCGCCGCTACCCGAGATGGTGAGCGGCTCCGGCGTTTCACGTGAAACGCCCAACACCACTGGACCGTAGGTGGGGCGGCCCGACCCGGTGCCGCCGCTGTACGAACCGTTCTCGTGCACCGTCTCATCCTCGTCCGAGTTGCTTGCTGCCCAGCTCCAGAGCCGTCGTCGACCCTAGGGCGGTGGGCCGTCGTCTCCGGAAGGACGACGCCCGGCCAGACTACGACTGCCGGGTGTCAAGAACCATGCACGTGGGCCGCGACGTGCCGAAGTGATTTGTGGGACGGGGGGCAACGTTCGCAAACCGGACGCGGTCGACTAGCGCTTGGTGATCTCGACGACGGTGGTGGGAGTGGGCACCACGCCCTCGCCACACCGTCGAATGAACGGTTCGACGCCACCCGCCCGGGTCACCGCGCGCCGATGTTCTTCAATCTCGGTGGCGGCCGACTCTCCCTTGAGCGCGAGCAGGCGACCGCCGGACTTGGCCAGCGGCAGGCACCAGGTCGCCAGTCGATCGAGCGGAGCGACGGCTCGAGCGGTAACGATGTCGGCCGGCTCGATTCGTTGGCGACCGCGGACGCACTCTTCGGCTCGCGCCCGCACGACGGTCGTTCGGTCGAGCTCGAGCGCCTCGAGCACCTCGGTCAAGAACGCGACCCGTCGCGCCATCGGCTCGACCAGGACCACCGTGATATCCGGTCGCGCCACGGCGAGCACCACCCCGGGTAGGCCGGCGCCCGAACCGACGTCGATCACCCGCGCATTCGACGGGATGAGCTCGGCCACCACGGCGCAGTTGAGCAGGTGTCGATCCCACACTCGGCTCGACTCGCGCGGACCGATGAGACCACGCACCACGCCCTCGGTCATGAGCAGCGAGGCGTACCGAATCGCGGTCGGCAGCCGCTCACCAAAGCACCGCACCGCCGCCGAGTGCAGCTCGGGCGGCGGTGCGGAATCGTCGGGTTCGGTCATGCTGGCCACTCTCGACGGCGCCGCGTCTCCGCACGTGCGATCGGCACCGCCGAGAGCGTACGGCGAGCGGGCGCCGCCAGGTCTAAAATTATAAAAGATTACTTATCATTGGTTGGGCGAATGATCACCCGGCGGTTGGGCTCCACGCCCTCCGATTCGCTCTCCACCCCGGGCGTGGCGTTGATGACGTCGTGGACGCACTTGCGCTCGAAGGCGGTCATCGGCTCCAACCGGACGGGCTCGCCGTAGCGCTTCACCTTCTCGATCGCGTTCTTCGCCACGGCGGTGAGTTCCTTGCGCCGGGCCGCCCGGAACCCACCCACGTCGAGCAGCAGACGCGACGGCTCGCCGGTCCGCCGGTAGATCGCCAGCCGGCTGAGCTCCTGCAGAGCCTCCAGCGTGGCCCCACGGTGACCGATCAGATTGGTGAGCCGGCCGCCCACGACCTCCACCATCGGCCGGCCGTTGTACACAAGCTCATCGATATCACCGTCGACGTCGAGAATATCGAGAAGTCCTTCAATGTAGTCGGCCGCGATCTCGCTCTGCCGGAACAGCTCGTCGTCTCCGGCCGGACGGTCCTCCCCGTCGTCCTCGTCGTCCTCGTCGTCGCGGGCGACGGGATCGGTCTCGTCCTCGAGGTCCGCATCATCCACGTCGACCGTCTCCGGTCCGTCGTCGGACAGGTCCGTGGAGTTGGTGGGCCCAACTGGCTTCTTGGTGTCGGTCACGGGTGTCGCTCCGAGATAAGAGGTCATGCATGGGGTCGGCGAGCCACCGCTGGCACCTCAGTCCACTGTGGTCATCGGTCAACCCAGCGTACGGGCAGGCCGTCTGGTCCGTGTGCGGGTCAGCGCTTTCCGCCCTTGCGGGCCGGCTGTCCGCCCTTGCGCCGCGCGGCGGACTTGCGGTTGCCTCCTCCGGACCGTCCGCCGCCCGATCGCGCTGCGGCGCGCGGTGCACCGGAGCGTACGGTCGCGCCGTTCGGCGAGACCTCGTCGAGCGGCGGGGGCGTGGACGGAGTGGCGCCGACCGTGACGGCGGAACCATCCTCGGCGGCGTCGGCCGCCGCGGTGGTCGCCCCGGCTGAGGTCGCCTTCGTGGCTGAGGCCTGGGCGGATGCCGCCTTGCCCGAACCGGGCTTGGCGGCGGTGGTCTTGGTGGGGGTGGCCTTGACGGCGCCCTTGGTCGGGGTGACCTTCGCGGTCGTCGTAGTCGCGGCGTCGGCCGGCTTGGCCGCGGCCGGCGAACCGGACGTCACCGCACGCGGCTTCGCTCCCGGCCGCGGGGCCAGCGCCCGGGGATCGGGCTTCGGCGCGGGCGCCACCGGCTCAGCCGCCGAGCTGCGGCGGAGCTTGGCGAACCACCCACGCTTGGTCTTCGTCTCGGCGCCGGCGGGCTTCGGCGGCGGAGGCTCCGCCAGGAAGAACCGCAGGATCGGGCCGTGCTGCTTCTTCTCCGCCAGGGCCGCCCGCTCGCGAGCGCTCTTGGGCTCAGGGGTGGTCACGACCGGGGGGTACTTGCGGAGCACCCACTGCTGCTGGCCGAGGGAGATCAGGTTCTGGGTGACCCAGTAGATGATCACGCCGATGGGGAAGAGCCATCCCGACACGAGCAGCGACAGCGGGATGAAGTAGAGCATGAGCCTCTGGATCATCCGCTGCTGCGGCTCGGCCTGCCAGCCGGTCTTCAGAATCATCTGCCGGCTGGTCATGAACGTCGTGAACATCATGGTCAGCACGAGCGCGGCCGCCACGATCTTCGGGGCCACCACACTGGCGGCGCCCAGGGCCTGCAGCTTGTCCGCCGGGTCGGCGAAGGTCGCGGGAATGGGCGCGCCGAACAGGTGGGCCGCGGAGGCACTGTCGAACAGGTCCGCGGTCCAGCCGTAGAGCGTTCTCGGCGGGCCGTCGGGGTTCTTGGGCTGAGTATTCAGCGGATTGATGTACTTCAGTACATGGAAGAGGCCGAAGAAGACCGGTATCTGCAGGAGCATGGGCAAACACCCCATAAGGGGGTTGACCTTCTCCTGCTGATACAGCTTCATCATCTCTTCGCGCAGCGTGACCGGGTCGTTCTTGTGCTTGGCCTGCAGCTCGCGGATCTTGGGCGCCAGCGCCTGCATGGCCCGCTGCGACTTGATCTGCTTGACGAAGAGCGGGAAGAGCACGAGCCGGACCGTGACGACCAGGAACACGATCGCCAGCACCCACTCCCAGCTCGTGCCGAGGAACCGGCCGTCGCCGGGCAGGAGCAGGGCCCACAGCTCGTGCCACCGCAGCAGGACCCACGAGATGATGTTGTAGATCGGCTCCATCAGCCAGCTCATGCGGCTCAGTGCTCCTGATCGGTCGCGACAGGGGAGGGGTCGGCGGCGGTCGTGCGCCGCAGCGGAACGTGGTCGATCCCGCCCGGGTGGAACGGATGGCACCGCAGCAGGCGCCGGATGGCGAGCCCGATGCCGCGCATCGGCCCGTGCACCGCGATGGCCGTCAACGCATATTCACTACACGACGGGTAGAACCGGCACGTTGGGGGCAGGGCCGGACTTATCCACCGACGGTACGCGACGATGGGGGCGGCAACCACGCGGCCCAGGCGGGTGGTGGGCATAACCACACTCGGTGGCCGTTCCCCCACGTTCTGCACAGGCCCGCTCGGACTCTGCTCAGCCACGTTCAGCTCACGCGACGCCGGCGGATCAGCGGGCGTGATCCGGTCCACTGACCGTACGCTCCGCCCCCGCAGGACCCACCGCGGCGCCGCGAGGTTCGTCCACGCTCTAGCCACCCTCGCGCCTCCCGGCCGGACGCGGTCGGCCGGCGGCCGCCAACGCCTCACGAAGGTGGCGCCCCAACTCCTCGAAGCTCCGTCCGGCGGCTTCGGGCAGCACCCGGACCACCACGTCGGTGCCGGGGGTGAGTCGGTCCAGCTCGGTGCGCAGGAGGTGGCGCAGCCGGCGCCGTACGGCGTTGCGGGTGACCGCTTTCCCTACGGCCCGGGGAACGACGAAACCAGCCCGTGGCCGACGGGCCACGGGCTCGGTCGAATCGGGCGCATGCAGGTGGACCACAAGGCCGTTGCGGGCGGCGCGGCGGCCGCGTCGGATGACCGTGGCGAAGTCGTCAGACCGCCGAAGCCGCTGGTCTGGCGCGAGCACGGTCGTTCTCCGGTGCCGCGGATCAGGCGGACAGCCGCTCGCGCCCCTTGGCGCGCCGCGCGTTGATGATGGCGCGACCGGCACGTGTACGCATCCGCAGACGGAAGCCATGGGTCTTCGCGCGCCGACGATTGTTCGGCTGGTAGGTGCGCTTGCTCACTGTTTCTCGTGCCTTCCGTACGTCCTGCGCGAACCTAGCCAGCGTACCGGGCGTTCAGAAGGCCGACCAAACCACCCCGGCGGCCGACGCCGGCTGACCGGACAGTGGTTGAGTCAGCGGCGTCCGCGCTGTTAGCGTGCCCGGTTGCGGGGCTGATGGTGACGGCGCGCCGACGACGGTCCACAGGACGATCGGGCCCACGGGACAATCGGCTCGCGGGCCTGAACGGGACCGGTCGAGCCGAGGGCTGGCCGGACGAACGGTCGGCGGTCACTCGTCCGGCACNNAACGNGCCGGAGATGACGACGGCCACGGTNCACCATGCCGATAGATGGACAGGTATCCACTTGTACACAGGGTGTGGATAACCTGTGGATATCGGACAGGTAGTCGTGACCGAATGAGGTAGGGGTGACGGGGTGACAGATCCGGCAGACTGCGCGGTCGTGTGGGGTGCCGTGAACGACATCCTGTTCCACCAGGAGGGTCTGTCCCAGCAGCGCCGTGCCTTNCTCCGGCTNACCTCACTGCGCGCCATCATCGACGACACAGCTCTGCTCGCCGTCCCCGACGCGTACACCCGGGAGCAGATCGAGACCCACCTGCGCGGGCACATCACCGAGGCGCTGAGCCAGTACCTGGGGCGCAGCATGCAGGTGGCGGTCACGATCCGCCCGCCGGAGGAGGGTCAGGTCGACCCGCTCAACGCNCCGACCGCCGCCGTCGCCATGGTGCCCGTGCCGCGATCGACCGCCCGGGCGACCGCCACACCCCGCCAGCCACCCGAGAGCGCGTCCAGCAACGGCTCGAGCGGCAGCTCCGCCGGCAGCACCTCGACCAGCGAGCGGTCAAGCTACGTGGCCGCCCACCACCGCGACGGACCGGGTCAAGACGAGCACCGACAGCGGACAACCGGCTCAACCCGAAGTACACCTTCGAGTCGTTCGTCGTCGGCGTCTCCAACCGGTTCGCCCACGCGGCGGCCTACGCGGTCTCGGAGGCCCCGGCCAAGGCCTACAACCCGCTGTTCATCTACGGCGGTTCCGGACTCGGCAAGACCCACCTGCTGCACGCCATCGGCCACTCCGCCCAAGCGCTGGGCACCGCCAAGGCCGTGCGGTACGTGTCGACCGAGGAGTTCACCAACGACTTCATCAACAGCGTCCGCGACGACAAGCAGAGCGCGTTCCAGCGCCGCTACCGCGACGAGGTGGACATCCTCCTGATCGACGACATCCAGTTCCTGGAGAACCGGGAACGGACGCAGGAGGAGTTCTTCCACACCTTCAACACGCTCCACAACGCCAACAAGCAGATCGTCATCACCTCGGACCGCAAGGCCAAGGACCTCGCCACCCTGGAGGACCGGCTGCGGACGCGGTTCGAGTGGGGCCTGGTGACCGACATCAAGCCCCCGGACCTCGAGACCCGCATCGCGATCCTGCAGAAGAAGCAGGCCCAGGAACGCCTGCATGTGCCGACGCAGGTCCTGGAGTTCATCGCCTCGCGGATCACCATGTCGATCCGCGAGCTCGAAGGTGCGCTGCTGCGGGTCACCGCGTTCGCGAGCCTGAACCGGTCGACCGTCGACCTCGCCCTCGCCGAGGAGGTCCTGCGCGACTTCATCCCGGACGGCTCGGCGCCCGAACTCACCGTCGAGCAGATCATGGAAGTGGTCTCGGAGTACTTCGGCGTGAGCGTCGACGACCTACGCGGCCAGTCGCGGTCCCGCGTGCTTGTCACCGCCCGCCAGGTCGCCATGTACCTGTGCCGGGAGCTCACCGACATGTCCCTGCCCCGCATCGGGCAGGCCTTCGGCGGCCGCGACCACACCACGGTCATGCACGCCGAGCGCAAGATCCGACAGCTCATGTCCGAGCGGCGCACGCTGTTCAACCAGATCGCCGAGCTCACCAACCGGATCAAGCAGCTCCCGTAACCCGCAATCACCCGTCGAGGCGGGCCGCTACGGCGCCCCGCCCGAGTGCTGCCTGTCACACCACCGGTCCGTCGACCACCCGACCGGCGGTCCCCACGGGCGTACGCCGCGGGTTTCGCGAGCCATTCGCGGGGCGTCGACAGCCCGACCAAACGTCCCTTTTGCCCCGTCCACGACCGCTCCACACTATCCACAGCCTGTGGACAACTCCTGGGGACAAAGCTGTGAACCGTCTCAGTCGGTAGTCATGCCGTCGACAAGACGTGCTCGCACAACCTGGGGACAACCGGTGGATATCTCGTGGACAAGGCCGTGGATGACGCTGTGGTCAGGGCCGCGTCGGCCGGCCCTGTGGATGTGATCGGCGCGCCGCCCCCATGTCATCCACGAAGGATCCACCGCCGATCACCCGCTCTGACCAGGCTCAACGCCTGTTATCCCCAACTTCCACAACACCGACGACGATGACGGAAGATCTTCATCCAGAAAAAACGAGAAACGGTCGCACTGTGGATTCCGCGAGCCAGCCCTCCGCCCAGCCGGTCGGCCCGCTCGCTGCCTGAGCACCCACGCTGGTGGATCACCGGCACCACGCGAACGCCGGCGCCCGGGAACGCCAACTCGGCGACTCGCGGACACGACGACCCGCGTGGCGTTGCTGGCCTCGCCGCCGACCAACGGCCACAATCAGACCTCGACCGCGCCCCGGCCGGGGTGCGCGCCAGGGAGTTCCTGGGGTTCGCCCTGAGGAACCGCACGCGCGGGAGGGCAGCATGAAGTTCCGGGTTGAGCGGGACCACCTCGCCGACGCCGTCGCCTGGACGGCCAAGAGCCTGCCGTCACGCCCCTCCGTCCCGGTCCTCGCCGGCGTTCTGCTGCGCGTCGAGGACGGGGTGCTCACCGTCTCGGGGTTCGACTACGAGGTCTCCAGCCAGGTCACCGTCGCTGTGCAGGGTGACTCCGACGGCGCCGCCCTGGTCTCCGGCCGGCTGCTCGCCGAGATCACCAAGGCCCTGCCGGCCAAGCCGGTCGAGGTGGCCGCGGTCGGCTCGCACCTGGAGCTCGTCTGCGGCAGCGCCCGCTTCACCCTGCCGACGATGCCGGTCGAGGACTACCCGACCCTGCCGGCCATGCCCGAGACCGCCGGCGTCGTCGACGCGCAGGCCTTCGCCCTGGCCGTGGCCCAGGTGGCGATCGCGGCCGGGCGCGACGAGACGATCCCCATGCTCACCGGCGTGCGTATGGAGCTCGAGGGCGAGACGCTCTCCCTGCTGGCGACCGACCGGTACCGGGCCGCCATTCGGGAGATCACCTGGCGGCCGAACGAGCCGGGTGCGAACCTGTACGCCCTGGTGCCGGCACGGACCCTGCACGACACGGCGAAGACCCTCGGCCCGCTGGGCGGCGAGGTGACCGTGGCCCTGTCCCGCGGCGGTGTGGGCGAGGGCATGATCGGGTTCGCCGGGGGCAACCGGCGCACCACCAGTCGGCTGCTTGACCCCGACTTCCCCAAGATCCGGGCGCTGTTCCCCGAGGACCACAACGCCTGGGCCCGCATGAACGTCGCCGCCCTGACCGAGGTGGTCAAGCGCGTGGCCCTGGTCGCCGACCGCACCACGCCCGTGCGGCTGAACTTCTCCGACGGCGAGGTCATCGTCGAGGCCGGTGGCAGCGAGGACGCGCGCGCCAGCGAGGCCATGGAGGCCGACTTCACCGGCGAGCCACTCACGGTGGCCTTCAACCCGAGCTACCTGCTCGACGGTCTGTCGGTGCTCGACTCGCCCAAGGTCCTGATCTCGTTCACCCACCCGATGAAGCCGGCCGTGGTGACGCCGGCCGGGGACGACGGCGAGACCATCCCCGGCTACCGCTACCTGATCATGCCGATGCGGGTCGGGGCCTGACCCGTCGACCGGGGACGAGCCGCTCCGTTGCGCTGACCCCGATCGGGTGCGGGGCGTACGGTCGGCATGAACGCTGCGGGGAGGGGAGACGGGATGCAACTGGGTCTGGTCGGGCTCGGGCGCATGGGTGGCAACATGGCGGCCCGGCTGCGGGCCGCGGGGCACCAGGTGGTGGGCTTCGACCGGGATCCGAGCGTCTCCGAGGTCGCCGGCCTGCCCGAGCTCGTGGCGGCGCTCACGCCCCCGCGCGTCGTGTGGATCATGGTGCCGGCCGAGGTGACCGACGCGACCGTGGACGAGGTGGCCGCGCTGCTCTCCCCGGGTGACCTGATCATCGATGGGGGGAACTCACACTTCTCGCTGGACCGGCCCCGGGCCGCGCGTCTGCATGCCCGAGGCATCGGCTACTTGGATGTCGGGGTCTCCGGGGGCATCTGGGGGCGCGAGGAGGGGTACGCCCTGATGGTCGGGGGCGAGGCGGCGCACGTGGCCCAGGCCCAGCCCATCTTCGATGCCCTCAAGCCGGCCGGTGAGTTCGGCTTCGTCCACGCGGGCCCGGTCGGGGCGGGGCACTACGCGAAGATGGTGCACAACGGCATCGAGTACGCGCTCATGCAGGCGTACGCCGAGGGTTACGAGCTGATGCGGGCGTCGGAGTACGTCACCGACGTGCCGGCGGTCATCAAGTCCTGGCGGTCCGGCACCGTGGTGCGCTCCTGGTTGTTGGACCTGCTCGACCGCGCGCTCGACGAGGATCCCCAGTTGGACGGGCTGCGCGGCTACGCCGAGGACACGGGCGAGGGCCGGTGGACGGTGGACGAGGCCGTACGCCTGGCCGTGCCGGTGCACGCGATCTCGGCCGCGCTGTTCGCCCGCTTCACCTCGCGGCAGGAGGACTCGCCCGCCATGAAGGCGGTGGCGGCCCTGCGCAAGCAGTTCGGTGGCCACGCGGTGAAGCGCGACTAGGGTCAGCCGTGGGTCGGACAGGGGGCTGAGCCCGTGTACGTGCGTCGTCTGGAACTGCACGACTTCCGCAGCTACGCCGAGGCCGCGGTCGACTTCGACCCCGGGTCGAGTGTCCTCATCGGACCCAACGGGCACGGGAAGACGAATCTCGTCGAGGCGATCGGGTTCGTCGCGACGCTCGGCAGCCACCGCGTCACGACCGATGCGCCGCTGGTGCGCCAGGGCGCCACCCGAGCCATCATCCGCTGCGCGATCGTCCACGATGGACGCGAGCTGCTCGTCGAGCTGGAGATCACGCCGGGTAAGGCCAATCGGGCCCGGATCGGCCGGGCGCCGGCCACCCGCGCCCGCGACGTGCTCGGCGCGCTGCGGCTGGTGCTCTTCGCCCCGGAGGATCTCGCTCTCGTGCGTGGCGATCCGTCCGAGCGGCGCAAGTATCTGGACGATCTGCTGGTTCAGCGCCAGCCGCGGTTCGCCGGGGTGCGAGCCGACTATGAACGGGTCCTCAAGCAGCGCAACGCCCTGCTGCGCACCGCCTACCTGGCCCGCAAGGTGGCCAGTCGGAGCCGGCGCCCGGTCGACGTCGAGGGCGACGCGCCGGACCTGTCCACTCTGGACGTCTGGGACCTGCACCTGGCCGCCTACGGCGCGGACCTGATCACGGCCCGGTTGGAGCTGTGCTCCGCGCTCGGGACCCACCTGGCCAAGGCGTACGACGCAGTCAGCGCGGGCCGGAGTGAGGCGCGGCTGGCCTACGAAGCCAAGTCGTGGGCCCCGTCGGCCGACGCAGCCGAGCTGGCCGGCCTGAGCCGACCCGAGATCGAACAGCGGCTGCGGGACGCGCTGGCCGAGGCCCGACCGTCCGAGGTGGAGCGCGGCACGACGCTGGTCGGCCCGCACCGCGACGACCTCACGCTCACGCTGGGCGACCTGCCCGCCAAGGGGTACGCGAGCCACGGTGAGTCGTGGTCGTTTGCGCTGGCGCTGCGGCTGGCGTCGTACGAACTGCTGCGCAGCGAGGGCATCGAGCCGGTGCTGGTGCTCGACGACGTCTTCGCCGAGCTGGACTCCGGCCGGCGGGAGCGTCTGGCCGAGCTCGTGGCCGGCGCGAGCCAGGTGCTGGTCACGTGCGCGGTGCCCCAGGACGTGCCCGACGCCCTCCGCGGGGCGCGGTACACCGTCGGGGATGGGGTCGTCACCCGTGTCGCCTGACCCGTCGCCCGACCGGGCCGACGGCGATCCGCTCGAACCACCGAGCCAACGATCGCCCGACGAGTTGGCCCAGGCCGTACTGGAGGCCGCCCGGGTGCGGCGGGAGTCGCGTCCGCCGACCCAGCGACGCAGCGCCGGCGGCGAACGGCGACTGCGCGGCTACTCCGGACCGGGGCCCGATCCACGCGACCCCGCTCCCCTGGGCGAGATCATCGCCCGGCTGGTCAAGCTGCGCGGGTGGGAGCGGCCCGCGGCCGAGGCCCGGATCTTCGGCACCTGGGACAAGATCGTCGGCGCCGACCTGGCCGCCCACTGCCGACCGGTGAAGCTCGCGGACGGGGAGCTGACCATCGAGGCCGAGTCGACGGCCTGGGCCACGCAGATCCGGTTGCTGTCCAAGCCGATGTTGAACCGTATTCAGGCCGAGGTCGGCCGGGACGTGGTGCGACGCATCCACGTGCACGGACCGGTGGCGCCCTCGTGGGGCCGGGGGCCCAAGCGCGTACGCGGGCGGGGGCCGCGTGACACGTACGGCTGACGCGATCACCCGGTTGTGCGCGCAGTCCTATGACACAAAGGCGCCCAGACCACAAAAAGCGGTTCTGGACCTAAGGCCGTGACGAACGGCTGACCCATTTCCGGGCGGCGGCTGCTACTTTCCCGAGGGTGACGCCGCCGGACGGATTCGGCCGCGGGCGCACGGGCTGGGGGCCTACCGGCCCGGTCCCGGGTCGGGACTTGCTCGACCGCATCGGGCGAGCGCCGGCCGATGACGCCGCCGCCATGGTGCTGGACCTCCCACCGCCGGTCATCCCGAGCGCCCTGGACGCGCTGGGCCCGCGGGAGGTGGCCCGGATGCTGCTCGGGGCCCGGGCCGACCGGGTCGACGAGTTGCTCGCCTACGTTCCCCCGGCCGTGCTCTCGGCGGCCCTGGCTCAGCTGTCCGTACCTCAGCTCGCCGAGCTCGTGCCGCTGGTCCGCTTCGAGTCGGCCGTCCGGCTCGTGGGGCACCTGGCCCCCGACACGGCCTCGGCGCTCCTGCTCGAGCTACCCACCCAGTACCGCCTGGCGTTGCGCGACCGGCTGCCCCCGCCGGCCCCGAGCGACTACACCCAGCGGGCCGAGCAGGCGGTGCGCCGGGCGACCGGACACGGGGCTTCCGTCGGTCCGGGCCCCGCGGGCCTGGTGACCGAGGTGTTCGGCCGGCCGGTCCAGGTGGTCATTCGGGACCGGCCGGGCACGACGTTCGGGCCGGACGAGCTGACCGCCGCCGTGGGGGCGACCGACTGGCGACGGGTGGTCGGTGTCGTTGTTCTGACCAATGCGGCGCTCGATCCCGGGCTGGCCGCGGCGCTGCGCGACGCCCGGCACCGGGGGTATGTGGTGGAGGTCGTGGCGTGGCAGGACGAGCGGGACGACGGGACGCTCAAGCGAACGCTGGTCCGGCTGGTGTCGTGAGCCTGACCGACCCGACGCGCCGGGGCGTCACCCCCGACAGAGTGTCGGAAAGTCGGCGCGTCAGAAAGTCGATGCGCCAGACGCCGGGCGCGCGTCAGAAGTCGGCGTAGACGGCGAAGCCGCGTTCGGTGCAGCGGCGGTAGAACTTGGCCAGCACCTCGATCTCCAGCAGCGAGAACTGCCACTGGGGCGGGTTGCCGTGCTCGTCCCGCAGGGCGTCGAGACGGGTCTGAAGCCAGCGCAGCTCCTTCTCCGCGTGGCGCGACTCGCTCAACGCCTTCCGCATGACCTGGGCGATCGTCTCGAAGGTCACCTCGTCCCCGAGCGGGACGTGGCCGGCCACGAACTTCTCCAGTCCGCCGGCGAGCCAGGCGCAGCCGTCGGGATCGATGACCGGGTCCTCATCCTCGATGGCGTGCTCGGTCGCGTAGAGCACACCCTCCAGACCGAAGAGCAGGTCGACCACCTCGGTGTAGGGGGTGGCGTGGACGGTGGCCGACTGCGCGATGCTCTTGGCCAGGGCCGCCGCTGGCGCGGCCTGGGGCGGCGCGGTCTCGGCGATCGTGAGAAAGTCGGCGAACTCCTGGGGGTCGACCGGCTCGTAGAACCGTCCCGTGCGTGGCCACTGGACTGCAACATTGTCCAGTCCCATCGCCCGTTCTCCTTACGACCTGGGGCCGGTTTTCCCGACCCTGACGCATATTCCGCGGTCCCCGTATCCGCAGCAACGGACAACCCTAGGACACGTTGCTGACCGATCGCGACCCACCTGGCCGGGTGGGTCGCGACCGGACGGGCCGAAACGTCTGGTTGGCGTCACGGCGCGTTGAGGGTCCCGTGCGCGTGGAGGGGGTCATCTCCGGCGTTGTTCGGCGGGCTCCGGCGATTTCAGGCGGCCTGTCGGGGTGCCGTGGCGTGCCGGACAGGTCTCGGGCAGGTAGGATTCAGGGTGACTGACTGATCCCGGGGAGCGGAGCTTCCCCGATCCCACGACCTGGTGACCGTGGCGGCGCCGGCTGGCTGTCGGCGTGCCCGAAACCCGCCTGGCTGGCGGCCGGCGGAGAAAGCGACGAAGCGTGGCTGAGCCCAATTCGAAGCGTGGCGCAAAGCAGAACACTGAGTACACCGCGGCCTCGATGACCGCCCTGGAGGGTCTCGACGCCGTTCGTAAGCGCCCCGGTATGTACATCGGTTCGACCGGTGAGCGGGGTCTGCACCACCTGGTGTGGGAGGTGGTGGACAACGCGGTCGACGAGGCGCTCGCCGGTTACTGCGACACCATCGTGGTGACGCTGCTCGCCGACGGTGGCGTGCGTGTGGTCGACAACGGCCGGGGCATCCCGGTGGACGTCAACCCGAAGACCAAGCTGACGGGCGTCGAGATGGCGCTCACGATGCTGCACGCGGGCGGCAAGTTCGACGGGAAGGCGTACGCGGTCTCCGGCGGCCTGCACGGCGTGGGTGTCTCGGTGGTCAACGCGCTGTCGACCCGGGTCGAGGTCGAGGTCCAGCGGGACGGATACGTCTGGCGCCAGGAGTTCGTGGCCGCACGCCCGACCGGGCCGCTGCAGAAGGGGGCCACCAGCCGCAAGACCGGGACCTCGGTGGCGTTCTGGCCGGACCCCGCGATCTTCGAGACCGTCGCCTTCGACTACCAGACGATCTACCGCCGCCTGCAGGAGACGGCGTTCCTGTGCCGCGGGCTGACGATCGTGCTGCGGGACGAGCGGGTGTCCGACGAGGCGGCGGCGGGCGCCGAGGACCGGCGCGAGGTGACCTTCCTCTACAAGGGAGGCATCGCCGACTTCGTCCGGCACCTCAACCAGACCAAGGTGCCGATTCACCGGTCGGTGATCGAGTTTGCCGGCGAGGACGAGGGCATGGCGGTGGAGATCGCCATGCAGTGGAACGAGAGCTACAGCGAGAGCGTCTTCACCTTCGCGAACCTGATCAACACCCACGAGGGCGGCACCCACGAGGAAGGCTTCCGGACCGCGCTCACCACGGTGGTGAACAAGTACGGCGCCGAGAAGAAGCTGCTCAAAGGTGACGAGAAGCTGACCGGCGAGGACATCCGCGAGGGCCTGGCCGCGATCGTGTCGGTGAAGATCCGCGAGCCCCAGTTCGAGGGGCAGACCAAGACGAAGCTCGGCAACACCGCCGTGAAGAGCTTCGTGCAGAAGGTCTGCAACGAGTGGCTGGCCGACTGGTTCGAGCGCAACCCCGGCGAGGCCAAGACGATCATCACTAAGGCGAGCCAGGCGGCGCGCGCGCGCAAGGCCGCGGCCCAGGCCCGTCAGCTCGCCCGACGCAAGTCGCTGCTCGAGTCCGGGTCGATGCCGGGCAAGCTCGCCGACTGTCAGTCCAACGACCCGAGCATCTGCGAGCTGTTCATCGTCGAGGGTGACTCGGCTGGCGGCTCGGCCAAGCAGGGCCGCGATCCGCGGACCCAGGCGATCCTGCCCATCCGCGGCAAGATCCTCAACGTCGAGAAGGCCCGCATCGACCGCGTGCTCAAGAACGTCGAGGTCCAGTCGTTGATCACTGCCCTGGGTACCGGCATCCACGACGACTTCGACATCCAGAAGCTGCGGTACCACAAGATCATCCTGATGGCCGACGCCGATGTGGACGGCCAGCACATCCAGACCCTGCTGCTGACGCTGCTGTTCCGGTTCATGCGCCCGCTGGTCGAGCTCGGGCACGTGTACCTGGCGTCGCCGCCGCTCTACAAGATCAAGTGGAACAAGAAGGGCGACGACGTCCAGTACGCCTACAGCGACCGGGAGCGGGACGGCCTGATCGCGCTGCGCCAGGAGAAGCGGCCCAACGCCAAGCCGGACGACATCCAGCGGTTCAAGGGTCTGGGNGAGATGAACTACCCGGAGCTGTGGGAGACCACGATGAACCCGGCGACCCGGACNCTGCGNCAGGTCACGCTGGACGACGCNGCCACNGCNGACGAGCTNTTCAGCGTNCTGATGGGNGAGGANGTCGAGGCTCGCCGCTCGTTCATNCAGCGCAACGCCAAAGACGTCAGGTTCCTGGACATCTAGGNNGGCGTGGGCACGTGAGTGTCGGCCAGGCGACTACTCATGTGTCCTTGTCCACATGTCCACAGAGTTATCCACAGAGAGTTTTCCACAGGTCGCGCCGCGGAGGTTCCGCCCGGCCGACCGGTGACCGGGCGCGCTGAGGCCGTGCCCTGCCAGCTTCAGTTACAGGAAATAGAGGGTTAACGTGACCGAGCCGGAAGAGCCGATCGAGGAGCCGACCGACGAGGCGTCGGAGGAGGCGCCTGAGGACGCCCCGCTCACGCTCGGGGGTGGCCGGGTCGAGCCGGTCGGCCTCGACACGGAGATGCAGCGCTCCTACCTCGACTACGCCATGAGCGTGATCGTGGGCCGGGCGCTGCCGGACGTACGGGACGGTCTCAAGCCNGTCCACCGCAAGATCCTGTACGCGATGTACGACGCGGGCTTCCGGCCCGACCGGGGGTACGTCAAGTGCGCCCGCATCGTCGGTGACGTCATGGGTAACTACCACCCGCACGGCGACTCGGCGATCTACGACACCCTCGTGCGGATGGGCCAGCCCTGGTCGCTGCGCTACCCNCTCGTCGACGGCAACGGGAACTTCGGNTCGCCCGGNAANGACCCGGCNGCGGCCATGCGATACACCGAGGCCCGNCTGTCGCCCATCGCAATGGAGATGCTGCGCGANATCGANGAGGAGACGGTCGACTTCGGGCCGAACTACGACGGCCGTACNCAGGAGCCGCACGTNCTNCCGGCCCGGTTCCCGAACCTGCTGGTCAACGGCAGCGACGGTATCGCGGTCGGNTTCGCCACCAAGATCCCGCCGCACAACCTGNNGGAGATCGCGGCCGCCGTGCAGTGGGTGCTCGACAACCCGGACGCGGACGAGAAGACCACGCTCGACGCGCTGATCAAGATCGTCAAGGGGCCGGACTTCCCCACGGGCGCGTTGATCGCGGGGACGGCTGGCATCGAGGAGGCGTACCGCACGGGTCGCGGCGCGATCCGNATGCGGGCCGTGGTCGANGTCGAGGAGGACCGCCGCGGNCGGACCTGCCTGGTNGTGACCGAGCTGCCCTACCAGGTGAACCCGGACAACCTGGCCGAGCGGTGNGCCGAGCTCATCCGNGAGGGCAAGCTCGCCGGCATCACCGACATCCGNGACGAGTCCTCGGCNCGNACCGGTATGCGGCTGGTGCTGGTGCTGCGTCGNGACGCGGTNCCCAAGGTCGTGCTCAACAACCTCTACAAGCACACCCAGCTGCAGGAGACCTTCGGCGCCAACATGCTGGCCCTGGTCGACGGGGTGCCGCGNACGCTGAACCTCGCNCAGTTCNTCCGGTACTACGTCGACCACCAGGTCGAGGTCATCCGNNGNCGNACTGAGTACCGGCTGCGCAAGGCCGAGGAGCGNGCGCACATCCTGCGGGGTCTGGTCAAGGCCCTGGACATGCTCGACGAGGTCATCGCCCTGATCCGGCGGTCGGCCACGGTCGAGGAAGCCCGTACGGGCCTCATGAGCCTGCTCGACATCGATGAGATCCAGGCGACCGCGATCCTCGACATGCAGCTGCGCCGCCTGGCCGCCCTCGAGCGTCAGAAGATCATCGACGAGTTGGCCAAGATCGAGCTGGAGATCGCCGACTACCGCGACATCCTGGCCAAGCCGGAGCGGCAGCGCACGATCGTCGGCGAGGAGCTGGCCGAGGTGGTCGCCCGGTTCGGCGACGACCGGCGCACCCGGATCATCCCGTTCGACGGCGAGGTGTCGGTCGAGGACCTCATCGCCCGGGAGAGCGTGGTCGTCACGATCACCCGGACCGGCTACGCCAAGCGCACCAAGGTCGACCTGTACCGGTCGCAGCGCCGGGGTGGCAAGGGCGTCTCGGGTGCCGCGTTGCGCCAGGACGACATCGTGAGCCACTTCTTCGTCTGCTCGACCCACGACTGGATCTTGTTCTTCACGAACAAGGGCCGGGTCTACCGGGCGAAGGCGTACGAACTGCCGGAGGCGAACCGGGTCGCGCGCGGCCAGCACGTGGCCAACCTGCTGGCCTTCCAGCCGGATGAGCACATCGCCCAGGTCATCCAGATCCCCAACTACGAGGTCGCCCCGTACCTGGTGCTCGCCACGCGTAAGGGCCTGGTCAAGAAGACCGCGCTGGAGGAGTTCGACTCCAACCGCAGCGGCGGCATCGTGGCGATCAACCTGAAGGAGGACGACGAGCTGGTCGGGGCCGCGCTGATCAAGCCAACCGACGATCTGCTGCTGGTCAGCAAGAACGCCCAGGCCATCCGGTTCCGGGGCGACGACGAGACCCTGCGGCCGATGGGCCGGGCGACCAGTGGCGTGATTGGCATGCGGTTCTCCGACGATGACGAGTTGCTCGCGATGGAGGTGGTGCGCGAGGGCATGGACGTCCTCGTCGCCACCGACGGCGGTTACGCCAAGCGCACTCCGATCGAGGAATACCCGGTGCAGGGGCGCGGCGGAAAGGGCGTTATTACCGCTAAGATCACCCAGCGGCGCGGCGGACTCGTCGGCGCTGTGGTAGTAAGTCCTGACGACGAGCTGTTCGCCATCACCTCGACCGGCGATGTCATCCGCACTCCGGTGAAGCCCGTACGACGGACCCGTGACCGGAACACAATGGGGGTCAAGCTCATGGATCTACCGGAGGGCGCGACTGTCGTGGCAATTGCCCGAAACGCCGACGAACGGGACGAGAACGAAGCTGCGTCGCAAGAATGACAGCCGGGCCCACGCCCTCGCGTGACGCTAGCCAGCGCACCGCTGATACGTCAGCCCACCCACCGCACCCCAGTGAACAGGATTGGTCGATGACGGAGACGCAAGCGAAGTCGGGCGCCGCGGGGGCAGCCACTGAGCCCGCCCACGCCTCCGCCCCGGCGACCGAGAAGCCTGGCCCCCTCGGCACGCCCGCCGCTGCTCGGGACGAAAAGCCGACAGATTCTTCCAACACCATCCGGCGGACGTCGGGCGGCGCGTCGAGTTCGACGGGCCCGGCCGCGTCGGCCGACAACCGCTCCCGGGCGCGGTCCGCCCGGCCGGAGTCGACCAGTCCGGGGTCGGGTGGCGCTGCGGCGTCGTCCGGTTCGGCGAGCGCCTCCGCGTCGGCTGCGGGTGCGTCGGGTGGCGCGTCGGCCCAGGCGTCGCGGCCGGGCGAGTCGTCGTCGCCGGCCACGCGCCCGGAGGCCACCGGCCGGGCGTCGGCGTCGTCCCCGTCCGCCCGGGGCACCGCCTCTGCGTCGGGTGCGCGCTCCGGCGGTCAGGGCGAGGCGAGTGGCGCCGGGGCGGCGGGCGCCAGCGGCCCGCGGCCGGGCACCACGATCGGCCGGGCGTCGGTCTCCGTGCCGGCCAAGGTCGAGAGCCGGTCGCCGGCTACGAGCACCTCGAGCCGGGTGGCGGGCGCCGTCACCGGTGCGGCCGCGGTCGGGGCCGCCCGAGTCTCCGAGTCTCTCCGGACCGCCCGGGCCACCGTGGCCGGGGCGGCGAGCCGGGGACCGCGGCGGGCTCGGCTGAACCTGAAGCGGATCGACCCCTGGTCGGTCATGAAGTTCTCGTTCGCCGTGTCGCTGGTGCTGTTCATCGTCGCCATCGTGGCCACGTCGGTGCTCTACCTGGCTCTGGACGCGATGGGGGTCTTCGACAGCGTCAACACGATGTTCGCCGAGATCACCGGCCAGACCGCGGCGGACGCGAACCCGTTCCGCATCACCGCCAAGGGCGTGATCGGCACGGCGATCCTGCTGGGCGCGGTCAACATGGTCATGTTCACCGCTCTGGCGACCCTCAGCGCGTTCGTCTACAACGTGTGCGCCGACCTGGTCGGCGGCATCGAGGTCACACTTTCCGAAAAGGAGTGAGTGTACGGTCGGTGGTGCGGGCCGTAGGGGGATACCCGCTTTGGTCGCCCGCCGGCCGTACGGTACGGTAGATCACCGTACCGCGCGGGGCTATAGCTCAGTCGGTTAGAGCGCAGAGCTGATAACTCTGAGGTCGATGGTTCGATTCCATCTAGCCCCACCTCCGCCCCTCCCGTTCTAGCCGGAGCGTCCGTGGCGGACGCCGATACAAGGTGGTCCTGCACATGCTGAAGAAGCTGATCATTCTGGCGGGCCTCGTCGGCGCCGCGGTCTATATCGCCAAGAAGGTTCGCGACGCCTCGGAGGAGCGGGCCCTGTGGCACGAGGCCACCACCGCGCCTGACCTTCGCTGACCCGCCTGTCGGGGTCGTAGCTCAACTGGCAGAGCACCGCCTTTGCAAGGCGGGGGTTAGGGGTTCAAGTCCCCTCGGCTCCACCACTCAATCCCCTGACC
>Ga0065720_1019532_pt1 | contig 24247 bp, 20 predicted proteins | sample Thericmetagenome_FD_59107 | JGI IMG/M metagenome (GOLD analysis project Ga0065720, IMG submission 59107) | Thermophilic microbial communities from the Joint Bioenergy Institute, California, USA of rice/straw/compost enrichment - eDNA_2 v2... | ecosystem: Engineered > Solid waste > Grass >... | reverse complement strand
ATCGAGATCGAGATGGAGTACCTTCAGAACCAGCGCCTGCCGAGGCAGGCTGCGTGAGGAACGAGTCTCTACGAAACCCAGTGCGGTTCACTTCTCGTGCAGGAGCGCGACCTTCAGGCGCGCTTTCTGCCGGTTGGCGCTGACCCTCTTCTTGCGTGACAGTGCGCGCTGCGCGCGAGCGAGCTGCTTCTCGGTGCGCCGGAGGTGCTTGGGCGCCGGGACCCTACTCCCATCGCCCAAGGCGATGAGGCTTTCCAGGCCGGCATCAACGCCTACTATCCGACTCGGGTCGGCCTCCGGCGGCGGTAGGTCAAGCAGCATGACCTCGGTGGTGAGCGTCGCAAACCACTTACCCGTTGGCGACTGCTTGCAGGTGGCGCCTTTGATGCCCCCTCCACATCGCGGGATTGTCGGATGCGCACCCAGCCGACCTTCGGCACGTACACGCGGCCTGCTTCCTGTTTCACGCGCCGTGGGATCCTGAGTGTGGCAGCGTCACGCCTCCTGGAGCGGAACCTGCGGTAGCGGGCGCGCTTGGCGAAGAACGCTTCGAAAGCCCGATCTAGGTCCCTGATCGCCTGCTGCAACGACTGCGCATCCGCGTCTTTCGGCCAGACCGCCTCCGGCTAGCGCTTGAGCGCAGTGAGTTCGCTCTACAACTGCCGGAGGGCTTCCTCTTCTCCGTTGCGCCGAATCACCGTTGCAGGGTCGAGGTCGGCCTTGGCGGTTCACCCGCGCCATGGCGCCGTCGACCGCCGGAGCCGCGGGCCGCGCAGGTCGCCGGGGTCGGGGTTAGCGACCCTCTACCCTTGGCCGGTGAGCGGCGGGCCTGGTTTGCGATCTTGTTGAGTCGGGAGCGCTGATGCGACCGCAGCGCGGGAAACCGCCTGCGGGAGCCGCCTCTCGTGGTGACTGAGGCTCCGCGCCCGACCGCCTCGGTGCGGGCTCGCGTCACAGTCACGGGTAACGTGCGGGTAACGCACGGCGGCTAGGCTGTCTGGGCTGGGGGCCGGATGGCGGGGACGGCCCGTCTGCCTCGGCAGGAAGCGGTCCCGCGACGCGGCGACTGACGGGACGCCTAATGGAGCCGGAACCCTTAACGTTCACCGCCTACGCGATCGGTCTAGTGTGCGTCGTCGCCGGCTCGATGCAGATGCGCGCCATCGCGTTCGGCTCCATCGCAGCCAAGTTGTTGGCGGCCGCCGGTCACGAGAGTGCGCGAGCCGAGAAGGTCCGCAATGGCCTGGCGGGCGTCCGCGCGGCTCTGACCTTCGCTACGGGGTGCGGGCTTCTGGCGCTCTCCCGTTGGACGCCGGTCGTCACCTTCTCCAGCATCCTCGCGCAAGTCGCGGTCCATTGCTGGTCGCAGGGCGCCGGCCTCTCAAGGGGAGCAAAGGGGCGGGGGGGGAACGCGACAGCCCCATGCTCTCGTACGCGTTGCAGCTGGCCGCGTTCGCCTTCGGGCTCCATATCGACAGCTACGGCCTGTGGAGGAGCTGGATGGAACCGCCGGCGGCGGAGCTCGCCGTAGGGTCTGCCTTGACACTGGCCATGTTTCAGGTCCAGTTGCGCGCCTCGAGCCGGCGCCTCGTGGCTCTTGCACCGCGCGCTCCCAGGTTCGGCCGGGGCGTCCCGAAGCGCCCCCCTCTCCCGGGGGCTCTGCGTCTGGCGCCTGAGGTCGGCCGCCCTCCCTTGTGGGACGAGGAGGAAGGGGTGCCGGTGGACCCGAGGTGCCTCGGGCTGGGGACCGACCTGGTACTGCGCATCGAGGCCTGGGACGCGGCGTTCCAGTCGGCCTGCGGCGGCGAAGGGTCATCGGGGTGGTTCCCTGTCGCCGCCTTCGAGCGCGGCTGGCTCGATGAAGGTGAGGAGATCGCCCGGGAGATGGAGCTGCGATGCGGCGTGGCGGTGCGCTTGCAGGCCTCGGCGCTGCACAAGCTGATACGTGCAGCCCAGGCCGCCCTGGAGACGGGGAGTGGCGTGCTCGCGGTCAGGGACGCCTGGGCGCTCGAGCGTGGCGGGCTCGCCGAGGTCCGGGCGGCGCTGCGCCAGCTCGACGACCTGGCGCGAGAAGAGGCGGCCACGCCTGCCGGGGATGGCGACACCCTCGACGGGATCGCACGCTTCAGGGCATTGCACCAATCGGTCCTCGCTGGAGCCCCTGGGAGGTACGTCGAGGACATCGCGGAGGGCCTGCGCAGTCCCCACTGGCGCACCCGCGCCCATGTCGCCCTCGCCCTGGCCAGCCAGGCTGGTCACGCCGTCTTACCGCTGCTTCGGGAGGCCGTGGCGCGAGAGGATCACGCGACCGCTAGGGATGCCATGGCCGAGGCCATAGTGCGGGCGGAGGCTTCAATCGAGTACGCTGCGCAACTCAAGAACTGAGCCAGGTTCCCCGGCGGGGGCATGACCCTGCCCCGAGTATCGACCGGGGCATACGCGAGGCTGTGTTAGGGCTGGCCTGTTAGGTCTAGTCGCGTCAGGGGATCGAGGTCGAACCCGGGGTCGTGATTGGTGAAGGGCTCGGAGCTGCCCAGGCTCCATCGTGGTCGGGATCTGCAACCAGAGGTAGAGGGCGGGACGGTCCCATTAGACCCGCGATTCGCCAAGTGCGCCCAATAGGCTCCCTCGACGCCTACCAGGTCCTCTGACTTGAGGCGCCACTACCCCGCTGACCTCGATCGCGCGGCGCGAGAAGGTCGCGAGTGCACGCCCCGCTTCTTTTGTGTGGGCTGGCGCCGTCAGTGGACGCGCGTCGCGACAGGCTTGCGGTGAAGGCAGTCGGCACTCGTGGGCTGCGCAGGGCGAGGTCGACACCAGCTGTGCGGAACGGCTGTGCTCGAACGGCTCAGCGGTGATCTCCTGCTCTACAGCCGCCTGCGACTGGGCCTTCTCGACGCGATCGCGTGGGGTGTTCAGCTGGGCACCTAACGCGTGGGGGGCACCACAAGAAAGGGGACGGGTTCCCACGCAAGCGTGGGAACCCGCAGATGAGACGCGGAGGGCCTTAGTCGGCGGAGTAAATCTCGCCGTCGACCTCGACGCTCGCGATGTCTGGGTTGGCGAAGAAGATCTCCTCAGCCGCCTCCTCACCGGCACCGATAGTCTTGTCGTTGACCGAGCTCGGGGTCTCCGTGAACTTCACATCGGCGCGGCCGGCGTTGCCTCTGCTGGCGTTCTCGACCGAGTTCCCGGAGAAGATGATGCTCGCGACGCCGGCGAACCAGAAGCCTTCGTCGTAGGCGTAGGTCACCGAGTTGTTCGTCACGGTGATGGGGGCGTCCTCATCGACGTTCCCACCGATCGCGCCGTTGAACACCTCGTTGGAGTCGATCACCAGGCCGGCGTTACCGCCTTCGATATGGATCGCGGGGTGGCCGTGGAGGATGACCCGGTCGACGGTGTTGCCCTCGATGGTCACGTCCTGGCGGCCGGTGTGCACGACGATCTCGTACGGGAACGAGGGCATGGCGCCCGTTACGAACGTGAGGTTGGAGACCGTGACCTCGTCCGCGTCGACGGAGACGATCGGGTCACCGCCAGTCGCTGCTCGGTAGCCCTTGAGGGTGAACCCGCTGAAGGTGGCGCCGTCGCCTGTGATGGCGACGTGCTTCCCCTCAACGCTGGGCACGCCGTCGAGGTCGAGCGTGGCGTCGTAGGCCACGACGTCTATGGCCTTATCGATCTTCAGCGTCTCCCGGTAGTCGCCCGCTCCCACGTGTACGGTCCAGCCGTCCTCGGCGCAGTCGATGCCGTCCTGGATGCTGTTCGACGAAGTCACGAAGACCGACTCGTCACGGAGCTGCAGGAAGCCTGCCGCGCCGTCGGTGCAGTGGAAGAGCATGTCTTCGGCGTCGAACAGGTCCTCGATGGACGCGTCGGCCGCGTACACACTGCCGAAGGTGTTGTCGCTGACGTCTACCGATTCGTCGCCGCCGTACCACTTGATGGCGACGGGGCCACCGAACTCGTTCCCGCTGATCACCGGGTCGAACGCCGACAAGCCGAGGTCCTCCTCGTTGCCCGAGAAGGTGTTGCCGGTGACCTGGAGGCCTTCGACGTCATGGGTGCCGACCCCGACGAAGTTGTCCTCGAAGGTGTTGTCGCTGACCTCGTGGCCGCTGCCGGGGTTGAGGTAGACGCCCGTCTTCCAGTTGGTGAACGTGTTGCCCGTGATGACGGCGCCGACCACGTGGTATTGGGTGGTGACGCCTTGTCGCGTCACGTCGGTGCCGGGCCCGACGAAGATGCTGTCCTTGACGATGACGCCGTCAGCGGCGATCTCGATCGCCGCCTGCGTGGGACCGGGCGTGAGCGCGGCCTCGGACAGCTTGAACTTGAGGTTGCTGAAGGTCACATCTTCGTGGTCGGCGCGGACGCGGGCGCTCACGAGCACGTCCGCCGCGTCCCTGTAACCCTCGTACGTGACGCCCGGCTTAACGGTGGTGATGAACGCAGTGTCGCCGCCGTCGTACTCGCCGGCGTGGAGGTAGATGGTCCCGCCTTCTTCGATGAGCTTGTGCGCATCGTCGAGGCTGCGCAGGGGGTCGTCCAGCGTGCCGAGCCCCCGCTCGGAGGCGGGCTCGGCCGCCTGATCGACGTGCAGCACGTCGGCGCTGCCAGGGAGCCACGCCTTCTCGACCACGTACTCGCCGAACTCGAGAACTGCGTACACGGGCGCGTCGCTTTCCTCGTCATCGTCGAGCCGCACGAGGCCCAGGTGGGTGACGTTGATCTCGACGGAGACGGGAGCGTCTTCCGCGGCGACGTCGAGGGTGACACCCGACCCGTCGAGGTCGATGCAGGCGCGGCCTTCCTCTATGTCGGCGAGAAGGTCGTCCAGGCCGGCGAGCTCGAGCGCTTCGCGCAGTTCGTCGTCGTAGTCGCAAACGCCGTCTTCATCCAGCCATCCCACGGGGCTGCCGGCAGGTATCCGATAGACGAACAGCGAGTCGACCCCTTCGAAGGGATCGTAGGCGCCCTCCGTGACCACGGTGGTCTTGAGCCAGTAGGCGTTGTCTTCTCCGGGCCAGATCCGGTCGGTGAACGGCCCGAGCTTCGAGCCCTTCCTCTGCGGGACCGGGAGGCTCACCTCGTCCGCCTTGCCACGCGTGTGAGTGTGCTGGTAGGCGTAGCCTTGCAGGAAGATCGACGTCGCCGTGCTCGAGACGGCGACGTTGTTGTCGCCGTTGGCGCTGACGACGACCAGTACGTCGATGGCGGGGACTGGGGCGCCGTCCAGCCTGGCTTCTAGGATGAAGTAGGCGCGACCGTCGGCGTCGGTGTTGAGGCCCGTGAGGACGGTAGCGGGGGCGATCGGGCCGATCCTGCCCGGGTAGATGGCGACGCGACCGAGCAGGTCGTCGAGGACGTTCACGGTCACGGGAGCGCCGGAGAGCGGGGCTCCGTTCTCGTCGAGCACCTCGACCACGAAGCCTACCGGCTCCCCGCTCAGGACCGCCAGGAACGCGTTCCCGAGCGAGTCGGCGGCGATCGTGTACTCCTCGCCGTTGGCGTCTACGACCTGAACGATGTTCACCGAGCCGACGTTCCCGCCTACGGCGCCGGTGCGGGTGAGCTTCACCGCGAGGGCGCTGCCCTTGCCGCCGGCGACTGTGACGACCTGCGGACCCCAGTCGAGGTACCCCTCGGCCTGGACCGAGACGCCGTACGTGCCCTCAGCCAGGTCGCTAACGACTAGCTCCGTTACGTCCTCGGCCGACGCGACCGGCTGCCCGGAAGCGTCGGTCACCGCGATGGCTCCCGAGATGGCCTCCCCGGTGTCGCGGTCCTGGAGGGTCACGTGCAAGGAGCCCGGACCAGCCGGAGCCGGCGGTTGCTCCTGGACCGCCAGCTCGAGCTTGACGCGGGTGGTCTCGCCCGCGTTCACGTGGACGGCCTTGTCGGCGGTCTCGTAGCCGGCGGCGCTGGCCTCTACCGTGTACAGACCAGGGGCGAGGCCGCTCCAGACGAGGTCGCCGCTGGCTTTCATCTCGGCGCCGGCGCTGTTCTTGACGACGACGTTCGCGGTGCTCGGTGAGACGGAGACCTGGATCTCTCCAGGCTCGGGTTCCGGGGTGCGGCATGCCGCCAGCAGCGCCATCAACGCCGCAGCCAGCAGTAGCAAGACGCGCTTCAAGCTGCTCCTCCTTTTAGGAAGTCTTGGGTCGGCGGTGCGCCTCGACGACGCAGGGTACGAACGTGCCGAAAGGTACTTCTTGTCACCTCCCCCATGACGCGAAGAGGTTCGACTCGGCCTCTCTACTTGACCGCGTCGAACGCCAAAGCAGGCTCAAGCTATCGGCGCATTGTTACCGGCGCGTAACAGAACTCGTAACGTTCGGCGCGAGCCGAAGAAGCCCAGGCCCCACGGCCGGCGCCAAGCGCCCACCACGGGGCCTCAGCCAGTGCGCCTCAACAACGCCCCCGGAGCAGGAGAAGCGACCACCTTCTCGTTCCTGGGCTGATCACCTTTCAGTGCGGGTGGGCCCCAGGCCTATCGCCGCGCGGGTGCAGCGACGATCGGGTCCGCTGAATACGCCCCGTTCGATGAGTGAGCGCCGCAGCTCTGGCCGTGCCCGAGGTGGGGCTTCTGGCGTGCCTGGGGAGCCAAGTTGCGTCCAACCCGTTCGCGGAGGCATCGGTGCCGACTAGGCGCGCCTCGCTTCCCACCAGTCCCCGCTGGATGCGAAGAGCTCGATCAGGTTCCGTGTTCCCTGCTCGACGTGCGCTGGCGTGGAGTTGCCGTGTACGAGCCAGGGCCCGTACTGCCAGACGACAGGCAGCAGGTGACCGCTGACCAGCGAACGAGTTGCGGAGCGAACCGCTCTATCCCGTGACCGCGCCTCCAGAAGCGCCGCTAGCCCGGCGAGGTGCAGGCCTCCGGCCTTGACCGTTGCGAGGTCGAGCCGGCTCGGGTCTGGGGCGCCTCATCGCCCTCGGCCTTGGCGTTCGGCGGACGCCTCGACGCGCGGCGCGAGGTGTTCGAGGAAGCGGCTGATCTCTTGCGGTCCTTCTTGCCCGGCGCCGGAGCCGTGGGGTAGGTGACGAGGAGGCTCTTGCGGGCGCGGGTGATGGCGACGTAGGCGAGGCGGCGCTCCTCGCTGGCCCCTACGAGGCTGCACTCCTACACGACCTTGTAATGCGGCATGCTGGAGTCGTGCGCGCACACTTCCCTATATAGGCTCGGCATCACGGCATAGGCCGTTGTCGGGCCGGCAACTCCTCATCGGGTGGTTTGGGGCGCCCACTGGGGGTGGGGCTGTGCGCCTAGCGGTTGCTCGTCCAGTGCCTACACGCGAGCGATAGTTCCGTTGCCGCCTCGTGGACCTTGGGTGGGTTCGCTTGCTCCCCTCACCGGTCAGTCGCTGGGGGCTTTATCGGTGGAGTTCGGGCAGGCGCCGCTCTAGGGTCTTCTGGAGGGTGACGTGGACGGTCTTGCTTCGTACGCGATCGGGGCGGCCCGGCCACCTTCGATGGCGGCGGCGTGCAGGTGGTGCTCGAAGTTCGGCTCAGCGGTGGGCTGATGGCGAGCCATGAGAAGGTCGATTCGCGCATGATCGGTGGCGTTCTCGTTAGGGGTCCGGCCCGCCGCTCCCCTCGGCGGGCCGGATTCAGAGAGGAGGAGAGGCCGGGGGAAGCCTCTCTAGTGGCTGTTGGCCGCGGCGATGCTCAAGGCGGCGATGAACGACACCGCCGACCCCGCGTCCGGCAGCCACGATGCGACCCCGTGAGATCGGCGCGCGGCCGAGGCACAGTTGTCGCGCGCGCGATGGAGGGGATTCGCACAAGGTCATGTTATCACAGTCGCATGTTGCGGGGGGCTGCACTTCGCGGCTTCGGTTGGCGCGCCGGGACCGCCCGGTGGCTGGTGCGAGGCCATGCGCCTGTGTGGGTAGGGGAAGTGCTGGCGAGCTCCTCGTCAGAGGTCGTCGAGGTTGGTGTCGGCGCCGGAGCTACCGCTGGACGGGTCCCCTACGTACGCGAGCGTGATCAGTAGGTCATCGGGACCGATGTACCCGTGTCGCGCCAAGCCGCCCGGTAGGCCACTTTCCCGTGCGCCGCGGATCTGCAGTTCGACGCCTTCCGGGCTGCCTCTGAAGATAGAGTTCATGGTGAACCACAGGTGCCTGGCGAGGTACTCCCCTTCACGTATGGGACTGTCGTCGACCTTGCCGTCTACGTGCGCTAAGTCGATGCTCATGGAGGGCGCGCCGTAGCGGTTGGTGAGCGCGCTCTTGAGTCCGTGGTGGAGCCGGATCAGGGTGGCGTCGCGCGCTTGGATGTCTGTGCCGTCGATGTAGAAGAACACGGCGAGCATTTCTAGGCGGTCGTGCTGGTCGAATAGCGGCGAGACCAGGATCGGGTGGTCGAGCATCTCGTCGCGGTAGAGGCGTAGCGTCTGGCCGCCGCCGCCGAACTCGCCCTCGAACTCGTAGCCGCGGTCGACGAGGGTCGCGTCCACGATGCGGGGGTTCGCCCCGTACGCGAGCCCGGCGAACGCGGCGGTCTGCGCCAGCGCTGAGTCGAGGGTGACCAGCAGGGCGAGGAGGGCGAGGAGTCGTCTTATCAGCACAATTGCTCCCTTCAGGGCGGGAAGTGTATCAGTGCGTGCGCGTTGCCGTGGGCGTGGCCTTCGTGGGGTCGCGCGGGCGTGGCAGTGATGCGCCGTAGGCGCTTCCTTCCTGCGTCGCGGGTTGCGAGTTCTTCTGTTGCCGGCTCGAGACGGAGAGGGGACGTACCTCTCGTCGTTCGCGCGCGGGTCGGGTTGGGATCAGCTCGAGTCCTCGGGCGCGCGGATGCCGGCGCCTACGGGGAAGCGCGGGAGGCCATCCTCACTGGTCTCGAAGTAGCTGACCTTTAGGAGCTGCCCGTAGTAGTCGGTGGCGTTGTCGTGCCAGGCGCGTCTCTCCTCCATCGTGCCCCTGGGGACGACGTCGAACGTCTGGCCGTCGGGCGTTCGGCACACCCAGATGACGGCGCCCTGGAACTTGCCGACGCCGGTCTTGTGTCCGACGATGGGGTACTCGGCGTCGAGGAAGCTCTTGACCTTGAGCAGGTCGAAGCTGCGCATGCCGTACTGGTACGCGCCTTCGGCGAGGCGCACCATGGCGCCTTCGTAGCCTTCTTCCACGAATCGTGCCTGCGCTTCGTACACCTCGGCTTCGCTGGTGACGGTGATGGTCGGGACGGTCTCGATCGCTTGCCCGGGCTCGAGCTGCGCGGCGAGCGCCTGTAGGCCCTCGAGGCGTTCGCGGAACGGCCTCGTGAGGTCGTCGCGGTCTAGGACGTCGTAGACGTGGAGGACGAGCTTCTCGGAGAGGCCTTCGCGGTACTTCTTCACGCGGCGCGTGGTTTCCTGGAAGGTCGCGCCGTGTGCGTAGATCTCGCCGTCGAAGAGGCTGTCGCGGGCTAGGAGCGGCTCGAGGGCCGCGGCGATGTGCTCGATCGAGCCGATGTCGCGCCAACTCTTGCCGCTTCTGGACATGATCTCGACCTGGTCGCCGTCCCAGTAGGCGAGCGCCCTGACGCCGTCGAGCTTGGGTTGGGCGTAGGCGGGGTAGGTGACGTTCCTCGCCTTGCGCTTCTCGAAGTCGCTGGCGAGCATTGGCCGGATCAGCTCAGTTTGGGCGTCCTCGACGCTCTCGGCGTACTTGCGGTCGCGCTTCTTCTGCCACATGGACTTGGCTTCGAGCGCCGCTTGTTCCTCGGCGGTGGTGGCGTTGGCGCGGCCGACGTTCTTGGGGGTGGCGGTCTTGCGGGCGACCTGCTTCTCGCCGCCTAAGAGGCCGTACTCGGTGAGGATGTCGGCGCCTTCGGTCCAGACGCGCCACGAGTAGATGCCGCCGGACTTGCCTCGGTGGTAGAGCGTCGGGAGCGCCTGAAGGTGCTCGGTCGTTGAGCTCAATGTTGATGGTCCGATCTTGGCTCGAGGACCGGCTCGCCCCTCCTTCGAGGGGCGAGCCTGGGTCGCGGTTCACCCTTGGAAGCAGAACGTCTCTCGGTAGGTTCCGACCTCGCTGATGACGCCGTCGTGTTCGATTACGGCGGTGACGACGACGCTGGCCTCGCCATCGCCGACGTCACTGGAGTAGCAGAAGATCGAGTACCGAGGTGGCTTATCGAAACCTGAGCGCGTCAGGGAGGCGAAGAACTGCTCTACGGCGTCGTCCACCAAGCTCTTCCTGTACTGCCCGGGCGCCACGAGCGCCGCGGCGGTCACGTCTTGCGTGACCTGCACGTTGACGTCCGGGGAGCTGTCCGGAGAGTAGGCTCGTCCTGACACGGTGATCTCGTGCAGCGGGAAGCCGACAGCGGCCGCGGTCTCTATGATGCCCCGCACCGTGGCTTCGTCCCGCCTGTTGCGTTCGGCGGTGGCTTGGATGAGCTCGAATGCGTCCAGGTCGAGGAGCCCGGGGCGCTCCCCTGCCGAGCTGGCTTGGGCCCTGCTCTCGTTGTAGGCGGCGACGAGTTCCTCGCGTTCGGCTTGGATTCGTGCGGCCTCCTCGACGCCGCGCTGTTCGTCGTAGGGGCGTTTGAACACGAGCTGCTGATCACCGCCGATGGTGCCGACGACGGTGACGAGCTCCCACCCGAAGCGGCCGAGGACGTCGATGTTCCGCTGAAGGTTGATGGCTTCGCTCGGGATGGTGACGCCGATGTCGCTGAAGAGCTGCACCTTGGAGAAGGTCGCGTTCTCAGCGTCAGGGTCCAGGAGCGGGTTGTAGAAGTAGGTCTCGCCGTAGCTGACGACGAGGTACTCCCATTCGGCGCTGGCCTCCTGCGCCATGGCGATGCCCAGCGTCGCCAAGACGGCGATGAGGACGCAGGCGAAGTGGTTGCGGAACGATGTGATGTTGCTTCGCATGGTGGCGGTTCTCCCTCTATGAAGTCGCGGGGTTGAGCGTAATCCCGTCAGGCTGAGGTGCGCCGCATACGCTTCCTTCTTGCCGACACGTGGCTCGGCGCCGGCTAGTCGTGACCGCGGGCGTGGTCGAGAGTCTACTTGGCGTGTCGGAGGAGGCCGTGGAGGGTCTTATGCGCGAGTTCGCCTGTCCAGCCGGGGTTCTTGGCGGTGGTGGCGAGGCGGTTTGGGTGGTTGGCGAGGTTCTTGAGTAGGCTCCGTTCGACGGAGGTCCAGAGGTGCCTGGCGGCGCTGGCGAGGGTGGTGAGGGCGGCGGCGTTGCGGTGGGCCCAGAGGTTCCCGCGGGCGTATGTGGACATGCGCTCCTCCTGTGGTGGTGGACGCTGCCCGTTGGCGGGCTTCCTTGGCGCAGCCCCGGAGGGTCCTCGCGTGCCTGGCAGCTCCGTTGGGGCTCGTGCGGCGGCGCGAGGTCCGGGCACCCCGACTCGGTTGCGTTTGTAGCGTTTATTGGCTAGGGTGGTCGTGGAGGTAGCCGTGCCCAGGGTCCGCGAAGTGAGGCCCCCGTTCAAGAGCCCGTTCATCTTCGATGTTAGCGAGGATGAGCTGGACGAGCTGCGGGAGTTCGATCGCTACATCCGCGAGTTCCTCGAGCGCAGAGACACGAAGCTCGATAACTCCGCCTTCGTTGAGGTGCTCACGGAGCATGCTCAGAGGGCCCCCAAGACCCTGATCGACGTCTTCTCCGCGGCGTTGAAGACGTTAGTGTCCGAGGGCGCTGTCGCCGTGGCGGGCGTCGAGAAGGAGTTGACGACCCGGGAGGCGGCGGACATCCTGAGCGTCTCTCGCCAGTACGTGGTGCGCCTCATGGACGAGGGACGGTTGCCGCACCACAAGGTGGGTACGCATCGCCGCGCCTACCTGCGGGACGTGCTCGCATTCAAGAAGCGGCGTGACGCCGAGCGTGAGCAGGCGCTCGCGGACCTGGTGAGGCTGACGGAGGAGTACGGCGCGTACGAGGACGGCCGCGAGCGGGTGAAGTGAAGCTTGGGTCCCCTCGTCGCCGTTCTCGACACAGACGTACTGTTCGGGCGCACGCTTCGCGACGTCCTCCTCTACGCGGCGTCTAGGTACGTCTTCCAGCCGCGCTGGAGCCCCGAGACGCTCGAGGAGTTGCGCGAGAACCTCGTGGCTCGAAGCAAGATGCCGCCCGAGGGTGCCGAGCGCCTGTGCGCGAACCTACGGAGGGCCTTCGAGGAGGCAGAGGTCGTGGGGTTCGAGGCGCGCCTGCCTGAGGTGCGCAATCACCCGAAGGACCGGCACGTCGCGGCGGCCGCGCTACACGCCGAGGCCTCGATGATCGTCACCAGGAACTTGCCTGACTTCGAACCGCCTCCGGAGGGGGTGCGAGTCCTATCGCCGGACCAGTTCCTGTGCCTACTCCTCCAGCTCGAGCGCGAGAATGTGGTGGGCGTGCTGCGGTACCTGGAGACCGTCTACAAGGACCCGCCGCTGACGTTGGCGGAGGTTCTGGACACGCTGGAGTCTGATGCTCCCGTGTTCGTGGCGAACGTGCGGAGACTCTTAGGCACGTAAGGCCTGATCGGGCGGGTAGTAGCGAGCCGCACCCGCCCAAGGGTGCGGCTCTGCTGTCTCCTGGCTGCGTTGGGGGGTTACTTGCCCTTGACGGCGTCCTTGAGGTTCTCGCCGGGCTTGAAGGCGGGGGCTTTGCCGGCGGCGATCTGGATCTTCTCGCCGGTGCCGGGGTTGACGCCGGTGCGCGCCTTGCGGCTGCGGACCTCGAAGGCGCCGAAGCCGGTCGCGCTCGACGCATGACCGCCGGCGTTCACAGGGAAGGCGCACCGCGATGTGCGTACGGCCCTTGGGCGTCCACACCAACGACCCCACGTGAGGACCGCGGCTAACCGCGAGAGGCCAGTGGGTGACGCCGCCGTCGCCCCCAGTGCCCATGGTGAGGACGGAACATAGGGACGGGAGCAGCCTGCTCAGCGGTGGCGACTGACGCTCGCGTCCCCGGCAATGGGCGAAGCGGTCCGTCGCTGACGTTCAGTCTCCAGCGTGCGCTGCGGGCCCAGGGGTGGATCGGTCGGCGTCCATGCGGTCTTACAGGATGATGTTCTGCAGGATGGTGATGTCAGGGGCGACGTCGAGGTGGAAGCCTGCATCGTCTTCGAGGCACACGATGTAGTTGCGTACGGTCGCGCCCATGGCGTTGTTGGAGTCTACGTACGCAAGCCATACCCGCCAATCGTGGCCTGGAATCTCGACGTACCCGTGCCGGTCTAGGTTCTGCAGCCTAGGGTTACTGGGGTCTGGCGCGACGTCCTTGATGCTGCCGTACCTGGCGGTGCTGGGGGCAATGAGGCGCAGTTCGACGTTCCGCTTGCACCGAACGACGAACGTGGGCTCCTGCTCGCCGCAGGCGGTGAGCAGGACCAGGGCGAGGAGGGCGGCGAGCGCGGTTCGCATGATGTCGGTCCTGGACATGATACCGGCCGGGGAATGCGAGGCGTCTATGAGAAGTGCCATTGGCGGGACGTAACGCCGTCGAGAAGTCGCGAGGAGACCGCCTCGGCGTGCCCAAGGGCGATGGCCGCTGTCAGGCCACCTTGGTTCTGGCGCTGAGCTGGCTCATACTCCCTGCCCCGTTGGCCCCATGGGGGCGAAGGCAGGTGACGCCCGTCCCCGGGAAGCCTCGTGGCGTCATGTGCTCTGAGGGCGTCGTTTGGTAGGGGCGTAGCAGTCGATGCGTGCGAGGTCGAGTTCGTCGATAGTGTCGCGAGGTGTGGCGTCGAGGTCGTTGGTGAAGTCGGCAGCCTTGAGCGTGCGCGCCTTTGGGCTGGCGCTAAGCCGTTGAAAGTAGGCGACCTAGAGGTCACTCGCGCCGGCGAGAAGCATGGCCGTCACGATCACCTCGTCGGATACGCCGACTTGGCCGCGCTCGTCGGCTATGTTCTGGCTGTTCTCGAAGACGTCGTGGAGTTTAGTGCTGGCTTGAGCGTGGCCGCCTTGCGCTCGTTGCATGACCCGGAGCGCGCGGAGGCCGGCCAGGTCCTTCTGCCCCCGTGGACTCTGAACGGATGCTTTGGGCAGCCTCAGTGAGATACCTGGTAGTCGCCTATCGCGCCCAGGCATCGGGTGGCGTCGGCGCCAGCCACCGCTACCCCGAGTCGGGCCCATGCGCTACCTTCCAGTCGGTGTTTGGCAGACGATGACTCGGCAACCAGTTGTTCGGAATGCCGCTCGCGACCTGGAGAGCGCCGCGCCTCCTAAGCCGCTGATTGCCGGGGAGCCGGCTCATCGCTCTCCACTGGCCGACTCAGGGCACCTCACTCCCCGGTCGTGACCATAGGCTTCTAGGACCTGAGCGTCTGGCCGATAGTGGTTTCCATGAGGCCGCATGCGGTCTCGTCACCCTCTAAGGTGGCGAGCGCGTGCCCATGCTGGTGCGCATGACCTCTGCGGCGCGGTCCAGGTCCCCATGGTCGATTGTGACGACCGCGGCGACGATGTCGCGCATCTCGCTCATGCGAGCGTCGAGACTCTCGGGGGTGAACGTTTGCGTCTGGTCGATGGTGGTGGCCACGTGCCTCCTTTCGTCTCCCCCGTAGCCTGTGCCACCTCAGTGTCGACCCCTTGGCCTGAAGTGCGCCGGGGCGCACATCCCCGCCCAGTCACATCTCTGACCCTTCAGGTCGCCTCGTGACTGGGGCGCCCCCTACTTTCGCGGCGCAGAGCGCGTCGCCTCGTGGTGGAGCGGTAGTTCGTCGCGGCGGCTACGACCCGGCGCTCGTCGAGCGGACGTGGTGGCGACAGGCGGAGGGGCCGTAGCGGCGTTCGTTGAGATTCCCCCTCTTAGGGCCGAGGAGGATGTCAAGGTCTGACGACTCCGCGAGGTGGCGTCGGCGCCGTACTCGCGGCCTTCGCGGCTGTCGGCTCTTCCCACGGTGGGCATCGACTCGCGCTCGCCTTCTCCGGTGAGGCGGAGCGGGTGCAGGTCGTGGCGCCTCAGGTGCTTGTCGGCATGGGGACGAGCAGCGGGGGTTGACCTCAGGCGGTCGTTAGCGGGCTGGCGTTCTGTCGTCGGCGACGCGTCTTAGGCGCCGGCGTTCCTTCTCGGTGTGGTCGGTGATGGACTTGAGGGTCCGCTCGGCGCCGCGCGCGTCGCGTAGGCGGCGGCTAAGGCAGGTCCTTCATTCAGCGTGAGGAGGCGCGAGCGGCCGCTCCCGTCCAAGCGGCACCTGACAGGGTCGTCGTGGCGGGCGCGGCTTCCATCGGCCGGGTCGCGACTCGCCCTGTTACGGATCGTCTTATCGCGTCGTCGCTTATCGCCGCAGTTCGTGTCGCTTAGCGTCGACGCGCATCGCAACACCTCACGTCGCATAGGTTCGACCCGCATCGTCCTGTTGTGAATCGACTCGTATCGATTCGTGACGAGTGGCTCTGCATCGCATCGATTCCACTCGTGTCGTCCTGTTTCGAGCCACCCGCCTTGGGCGGCTCGAGTTGGCGAGCAGGGCGAGTGGACTGCTCGTGTGCGGGGCCTCCGATCGGGGCGGTGCCGCTTCCGCAAAGTCTCTTCTCGCCCCGCTCCGTGGGCTTCTCGTGCCTCACGGCCCGTTCGGGGGCGCGGCTCATCGCTCGTTCCAGGCGGCGGCGCATGAGGGGTCGGGGTGCCGGGCGTGCTCGCGCCCGCGCGGCACCCGACGCCAGGGGGACTTCCCACTCCCCTTGGGTGGGCAAGTCGGGCATGTCCACTGGACCCAGACGCGGGCGCGCGGCCGGGTCCGGCGGCCAGGCGTTCACATAGCCTTGGCGACTAGCCGGAGTGGCATGTACAGCCTCTTGGGGTACTCGTCATCGCTCGTGATGGGCTCGAAGCCGAACTTGCCGTAGAACGCAGCCGCGTCGGCGTTGAGCGCATCAACGATGACGAGGGCGGCTGCCGCTACCTGGGATGCATCGAGGCAACGCCGTAGTGCTCGCCGGAGGAGCTCGCCCCCGTAACCCCGGCCTTGGTATTCGGCCGCGACCGCGAGCCGCCCGATGAGGACGGCTGGCACGTCCGAGTACTTGGGAACGAGCTTCTTGGCATCCGCAGAGAGGTCTTCCAGGGCGACCCCGATCATTGAGAGCGTGAAGTACCCGACGACCTCCTCGGGGCGGTCAGGGTCTACGAGGACGTAGGGCGTCGCGGCGTTGCGTTTGTGGTCTTGGCCGGCGGGCTCCTTGAGGTATCTGTTGAGGGTCGACTCGCCACAGTCGAACGCTTCTCGGCGGAGAATCTTCCCGTCGAGAAGCGTCAGCTGCAGTGAGTCTAGTTCTGTGCCCAAACGGCGCTAGCGCGCCTTCTTCCGGGCGCGGGCCCCGCCTCTCATGAGACGCTTGAGGGCTTCGTTGGGCTCGCCAGGTTCGATGAGCTTCGCCGCCACGCGGCGGCTCTGTTCTGCGTCGAGGCGCATGATCTCACGGCCGACGAGGGTTTCCTGGGCAGCGTCGTAGGCGGCCGCGATGATGAAGTCGCTGGTGTTCATACCCTTGTCTCGCGCAGCCCTCTGGATGACCTTCTTGGTCTCATTTGGGAGTCGGATGTCGACGCGGCCGTCTCTCTTGGCTTGTGCGGGCTTCTCGATCACGGAAGGCACGTTGGCCTCCTTTCACGCGTTGCGGGTCGCTGGCCCCTGCAGAAACACTGCACGGATGAATACCGTACACGTCAATCGACGGCGGATGACGCGGCGTACGGCTCCCGCGTCACGTCTCGCCGGGAGCGTCGGCGTGCCCGCCAGCTCACTCATACGCAGCCGCCCGGTGAGTCGGCGGCGGGCCGCCCTCAAAGTCCCCTGGCGGAAGCCCGTTGCGGGCGTGTCGTCGCCGGGGTCGTTCTGGAAGACGTCCCTGTCGACCTGCGCTGCGTGCTCAGTGCGGTCCCGTCGTCGCCCCTCGAGTCGTGCGCTCCCCGCCTCTGATTCGGCGTGGCGGGAGTCGATGACAGGTCTCGCGGCGCGGCCATCGCTCCGGTCGTTACGCGAACGAGTCGACAGCTCGTTTGGCGTCCGCTCGCATGCGGAGATGAAGTCTGACGAGTCGTCACCGCTCTCCGACCGGCTCGCCAGATGCTAGATGCCCTGATCGAGGCGAGCGTGCCGCGGATCCCAATGCACGGCATGATAGGGACAGCAAGAACCGCCGGCGCCACATGTCGAGCGCTCCGTGGGCCTACCGCCGCGGCTGACTTGAAAGTCTCAGTTCACGGCCTCGGCCGCCGCGAACCAGGGCCTTCTCAAGTCCGCGTATTGGGGGTGACAGGGGCCCAGCGCGACCTTCCTGGTCGAGCCCGACCTCAGACGAGGATCAAGGCGTGAGGAGCGCGAGGGCTCCCCCGGCCTGCACAAGGAACGGCGCCGCGATGGCAAGGTGAGCGAGCCTCGAGCGGGTCTCCTGACGGGCGGCGGGCTGCAAGCTTCCAGACATGGAGCAGCCCTCCGTGCGGTGCCAGTAGCAGGCGTCGCCGAGCGAGCGCCCGAGGCACATGAGGCTACCGGCCCCGGTACCAGGGGCCTGGTGACGGCAGGTACCGGAGTTGCCGCCACAGCGCCGCGCGCTTGGGATGCTCGTCGGCACACGGTCGACGGAGGAACTTAGGCGGCAGCGGGCCATGGGCAAGGAGAAACCAACAGAGCTCATCGCCTCCCGCGGCGCGGCAAGACGGCGCCGCTACAGGCGTGAGCTAGCCCACTGCTCGGCACGACGGTCGGCCCACTCGGCACCGCGGGCAGCTCGCCAACTTCGCGTGACCGCTCTTGGCTCGACCAGGTTGCGCCGCACACCTCCTGCGCCGATGCCCCCTGACGCCGCAGCCCAAGAGCCTCACGTCGGAAGCCGGCCCAGTCCTAAGCACCCCGACCCCCGGTGAGCGCGAGGGTTCCGCTGCCGGGGCGGTCGCCGCCTCAAACAGGCGCGCAGCGACCTCGTCCACCGGGCAGACGTAACGTATGCCGGACCGAACGCGCCCTCGGCGAGCGCCGGCCCCCGCCCCGCGTCCAACCCTATGCCGTCAGGCTGTCGCTCACACACGCACCTTCAGGCTTTCCATCGACCTAGCTCTCCTCACCGTCCTCTACCCCGCCCAGCGCGCTGCCAGCGACGGGACGAGCAGCGCTGGGTAGTTCGGACCCCGAGCGGCTTCCGCTCCTTCACGTAGACGCAGCGTCCGCGCCAAAGGCAGCCCGGGGAGTGAGCACCGTCGCGAGAACGGCACCCCGAATGTCGGCTCTCACCATGGCTCCCGGCCCCTGTCCCGCTTGCGAACAACTTCCTCCTGGCAAAGCGCCCGGCCCAAGTCGGCTCGTGGAGCTACTATGAGCTCGTGAGACAAGCGCGGCAGGGCCTTCAACGCATGCGCGCAGGCGCGTCGCCGAAGAGTCGTTCGAGTCAGGTAGGCGACTCGTCCCCAACGTTGAGAAGGGCGCCGCGGTGGCGCGGGAAGGGGCGGTCGATGTGAAAGGCGCGGACACAAGCGACGGGTCGTCCCGAGACGGGGGTGCACCGATGGAGTTCACCGTCGAGGACCTGTTGGAGCAGAGGTTGCCGCTTTACCTGAACGAGGACTGGTTGCGGGGTGAGGTGGCGCGGCTGGGTTCGGTGGCGGCGGTCGCGGCTAAGCACCGGTACCCGTTCGAGGACGTGCTGCTGCAGGCGCGCGCGTTCGGGTTGTTCGCGGACGCGTTACGCGCCGAGGTGGCGGCGTCGGGCGCCGCGCAGGCCGCGGGCGCGGGGACGTCACCGTCGCCGGGGCATGCCGGCGCTTCCGCTGCGCCGTCGCGGCGCCGCTCGCCGCCGAAGCCTGACTCTGAGCCTGGCTTGGTGGTCGACAAGTTGTGGTTGCGGCGCGAGCTGAGGAAGTACGGGACGTTCGCCGGGGTCGCCGCGGCGCACGGTTTGCCCGTCAGGGAGCTGCGTTCCGCTGGCCGCAAGCTCGGCGTCAAGGCGGTGAGCGACCACACGATCAAGCCGAAGGAGGATCGCCGCGCCGCGCCGTACTGGGACGCGGACTGGCTGCGCGCGGAGCTGAAGGAACGCCGTTCGCTGGCGGCGGTGGCCCGCGCGCACGGGTACCCGGCGTCGACGGTGCAGCGCGCGGCGCGCGCTCTGGGCGTGAAGTCGCCGGCGGGCCGCGCGGACCTGAGCCGGTTGGGTGACGAGGCGTGGCTGCGGTCGCAGCTGGAGGAGTACGGCACCTCCGCGGCGGTGGCGCGCGCGAACCACCTGCCGTTGAGGCGCGTGTCGGAGGCGGTGCGGAGCTTCGGCATCGACGTCCGCGAGGAGTACGGGCGCATGCGCGCGCTCAACCCCGCCCGGTCGACCGACGCGATCCGCGAGGACTGGTTGCGGGAGCAGTTGCAGATGCACTGCTCGGTGACGGTGGTGGCGGACGCGACCGGGTTGAAGCCCGAGGACCTGGCGGAGGCCGTGCTGGCGTACAAGATCCAGGTGCAGGACTACTGGCAGGCGCGGCGGGAAGCGGTGGAAGCGTACCGCGAAGGTCGCGGCACCGTCGCCTACCTGGCGCGGAAGCACGGCGTGCCTCAGCGGGTGGTGCGATTCTGGTTGCAGGGCGCCGGCCTGCTCGACGCCGCGTAACGCGGGCGGTCGAGCGCGCGGCCCCTCGGAGCGTGGTGGGCGGGTGGTTGGCGCCCGTTAGGCGCGCCGCTTTCGCATGAGCTCCTTGATCTTCCATGCGGGGTAGAGGGGCACGAGCCGGCGGAGGCGCTCGACCTCGGCGGCGGCGCCACGCCACGTGAAGCGGTGTTCGGTGTCGCAGTTGGCGCGGGCGGCGTGAGCGAGCGCGCGGGCGGTGAGCACCTTGTCGTTCATTGCGGCGTGAGCTGCTCCAACGTGACCAGTGTGGCGGCGGGTCGTGGTCGCGCGGCCGCGGCTGGGTCCGGGCCTGGCTTCGGTCGCCGCGCGTGCCCGTTCCCGGATGGGTGCTTCGCGTACGGCTTGGCCTTCTTCAAGCGCACGACTTCTACGCGCGTGACGCGAAGGCTAGCTCCGTTCAGGTGACCTTCCAGTGTCACGCCGCGGCTGGGCTGGACGTTCGGCGGCAGGGGGCGGGGCATGGCCGGCCTGGCCGAAGGGCTTACCTGCAGCCGGAGCCAGAACTCCCTGGCTAGGTTGCCCCTCTTGTTGCGGCGAACGAGCACGGATGCCTGCATCGCTTTCGCGTCGAGGCGTTGTAGGCGACCGGTGATCGAGAGGCGGTTGGCGGGGCCGGTGACCTCGCGCCACTTGTAGAGCTGTGAGTTGTCCGTGAGCCGTCCCCGACTGTCGGTTCGCGGCCAGATGTGCAGCTCGAGCGGCCGGTCGATGAGCTCGGTCGTGAACTTTTCGCGCTGGAAGGCTCGGACCTTGACGGTGAACCTCGCGCCGTCCGCTGTGGTGACGTTGGCGTGCCTTCCGTCCGGGCGCGGTCTAAGGGAGCCGATGATCACGAGGGTGGCGGCGTAAGGGCGTTCTTTCATCTCGCTCGTCCTCCGCGCTGCTCGCTCGGGTGGAAATGTTCGCGTGGGCCGAGAGGCTGAGCCTTTCGCGAAAGGCCTCGAGCGGCGGTCTCATGGTTCTGGCGCAGTGGAGCCTCTCTCGGTCTCACAGCGCCCTCGCTTTAGCGACCTCCACTAGGGGGTGATACGTGGTCTTACCGAACTGGTTGACGAACCGCCCCGTTAGGTAGAGCCCGTCGACATGGAGGCCGCTGCCGGTTGGCGCTTGCGCATGCTCCTCTGCCAGGTCGCCCCATAGGACGATAGGGATGTAGTAGCGGCGAACTAGCGTCGGGTCGCGCGGGTCAGGCGTGCGGGTGATGAGCGCGCTCCTCGCGAGCGGTACACCCGCGCGGGTGTGGCGCGTACTGAGGTCTCGAGCGAGGGTCCCTTCGAGCGTCACTTGGTTGGAGGCTTGCTCGAGGTACGCCCGACCATAGGCGTCGACGCTTACCCGGCCGGAACACTGCACTACTTTGGCTCGGTACCCGCTCATCTCGACCTTGTGGCGACGCAGACCGTCCTCGTCGGTCACGACGCGGGATCGCAGCGCGCCCTCTGCGAGCACCGTCGCGCCGATCTCCAGGTGCGCTAGCTCGTGCGCCTCTGCGCCGAAGTAGTCGACCCTGTGCCGCCAGTAGATGGTCCGCGGCCGACCGTCCGTGGTGCAGCCTTCGCGTGTCCCGGCGAGGGTCAGGATCGTCCTGGGACGGCCATCCCTGGCGACGGCCAGCGCTGGGGGTTCGGCTAGGGCTCCGATCAGGGTGACTTCGTTCCGGTCTCGGACCATGGGCCTCCTTCGGTTCAGCGCCTGACGGGGTGGGCGTGGGGTCGAGCGAGAACCCCGATGACGCCTACGGGTTGATGACGGGGAGGCGTGAACGCGTCGGACGTGGTCGGATGCCGGGCGGTCTCCTCGGCCTTCGGACGCTCCTCGTAGGCAGCGGCGGAGCCGCGGCTCGGGCGGCCGGAAGGGATGAACGTGACTTCCTGTGGGTCGTGCTCGCGAGTTTCTATCGATCTCTCCTGGCGGTCCCCGCATAGCGCTCGCGTAAGGGGGATGACGGGTCGGCGCCGTGAGGTGGCGGTCGAGTGACGGTGGTGGCCGCGACGCACCTGCGGGGTTGAGACTGGGAGGACTCGCGTCGGGTGTTCACTGGGGCGTTTGGGGACCGTCAGCCTCGTCGTCGGCGGTTGTTCTGCGGCTCGGGGTGTGGTGGCGGGACCCCGCTCGGGGACCCGTTACGTTTCGGGTTACCTCTGCGGCTCGGAGCCCGCACGTCATGCCGGGGGTTGCGCGGGGCTCGCGTCGCGACCTGGAAGAGTTCTTGTTGCCCCGCGGACATGGTCGCGCCGTGCTCTGGGTGGCGTTTGGCGCTTGTGTGGTTCGGGCGGGGCTGAGAAGTGGGGCACCAGGGAGGCGCGGGGCTTGGCCCCGGTGGGTCGGTTCGGCGAGACGGGACACTTTGCGCTTCACTTTCAGCCAGCTGGCCCTCGGGGCAGGCCGGCGCGCCGCGAGCGGCGTTCGCCGGCCGCGCGCACGTCAGAGGGTAGCTAGTACCGTGTTACGGGGGTTTTACCGTCGCGGTAGGGTTGCGGGCGGACCACGCGCTCACTGAGACGTTCCGAAGCCCCTTGCTGCGGCCCGCACGCAAGTACGGTCGAGCGCGAGCGCGCTATAGCGGGGCTCGGAGGACGCCGAGCCCGACCGAACGCTGCCGTACCCACGCTCCAAGCTGGTCATGGCGCTGGCCCCAGGCTCACGGGGCGCCCCTGCGAGGGTCCCGTCTCCTCGCGCCTCGCGTGCGGGCGCGTCCCGCGTCGTCACCCCTACATAAAGGGGCGGCGCGGAGTCGCGCCTCGATCGTTCCCTCCCCATGCCCGTTCGCATGACCAGGCTAGTCTCCAGCACGGACCTTCGAGACCTCTCGGAGGTAGGCGACCGACGTGGGCTCGGTCTGGAAACGTACTGTCTCGGCCTTCCCTTTGGGTCCCCAGCCCTCCACGGTGTCGTGTATCGACTAGCTGTCGATCAGCACCTCGGCGTCTCGCGCTAGTTCGGCTGACCGGGCGGCGTGCACCTGTGGTCCCTGATCGGGCGGTGCGGCCTGAGGCCTGCGCGCAACACCGCTAACGCCTGGCGCGCCGCTCGCGGTCGACTCGCGCTCCCGCTTCCGCCCGGCCCTGGTCGGGGAGGTTGGTCAGTCCTCGCTGAAGTACGCGGTGTCTGCCGCGTCCCCCGCCGCCGGGTCGTACGGGTGGTAGAGGATGTCTTGCGCGAGCAGGTCGACCCGCTGGTCGAAGTTCACGGCGCTAAGCCGCACATCGGATGGGTCGTAGATCCCGTTGGCGAGGTCGCTCGCGAGCGAGCGGCCGGCGGAGGTTAAGACGAGCGCGTCGCCCGGCTCGTCGAGGCGGGCGGCTCCTCCATCGGCTGCGCGGATCCGCACCAGGCCGAGGTCGAGGAGGGTCGAGATGATGAGGTCCGTGAGCGGGATCGGCTCGCGGCCCGGCGCGGCGAGGCGCAGGCTCCAGCGGACCCCTCCGGTGGGTCCTTGCTCCCGGACAATGGCGGAGCCGGGCCTGTGAAGTAGCTGGGTGAGGGCGATGCTCAGGTCGGCATCGACCTCGTCACCGACCTCGCGTTGGAGCCGGTGCAGCGCGTCCGCCTGCGTGGTCGTGTAGGTGCCGCGACCGTCCTTGATCTCCTTGCGGATGAAGACGTGCGGCATCTTCAACGTGTCCGCGAGAACGTAGGCGCCTTCGGGCGTTAGGTCGTGGACGGTTAGCTGCGTGCCGGGCCGGAAGCTGGTGAACGCGGCAACTACGTTCGGCTCGAGCAACTCGTCGATCACAAGAGCGGTGAGCGCATTCTGCCACGCGTCCCTGACGCGCCGTACGCCTTCGAGGTGTCGACGTTTGGTGAACGAGTGCCAATAGCCGTCCATGTCCCGAGCAAGGATGCCGCCTCTGACGACGAAGTGCTCGAGGACTACGTAGGGGGTCTGATGCGGCATCCTCTCCGGCTCCCTTGGCGGCGGTCCTTCGCTGCGCTCGCCCATGCGATGCGTGACCGGAGGGCAGGACGGGCGCGCCTGGTTCCGGTGGTAACGCCCGCCGGTGAGATGAGTGTTTGCCAGATGTGGCTAGCGTGAGACCGCCCACGCTTCGGATCTGGGCTCCAAGGCTGAGGAGGCGCGCAGGAGCGGAGCGGGGTCGTGCCGGGCGGGTCTTCACCGCGCCCACCGTCGCATCTTCTTAGCGACCTTCTCATGTCCGGTGACGTCGCCTCGGGAGCGGAGGTGGCTCCCGCTTCGGACGAGGGGCGACTCAGTTCAACGACAAGCTCCGTATCGTATAGGTCTGTCTTGTACAGGCAATACTCCGTCGCTCTTGTTGCGCTCGGCGCTCTCGAGCGCGGTGGGCGCCGCACCGGGCGATGCGCCGGCTTCGATCAGGCATGGGTGTGGCGACACGTCGCGGAAGTGAGCGAGCATCACGGTGACGGCAACTCGACCCTGCTCGCCGTGCCGCGCGTGCGCGCCCCGCCCTACCCTCGTCGACCGATGCACGCGGCCTTCTTACGCCGCGCCCGGCAGGGCCCTATTAGGCGATTGACCAATCCTCACCTGGTTCGCTTCGTTGGTCGGCGCCCAGAAGACCGCGGGCGGGTCTTAGCGGTTCGCCTCCGGGCTTTCCCTTGGACCGCTCTCTTGACATCCTCCCCGCACTGAAGGTACGGGGATTCCTGGCTCAGTCAGCGGCCATCCCCGCACAAGGCGGGTCCGGTCGTCTTACGACGTCAACACCAGCGCGGTTGAAG
>Ga0065720_1019530_pt1 | contig 24282 bp, 10 predicted proteins | sample Thericmetagenome_FD_59107 | JGI IMG/M metagenome (GOLD analysis project Ga0065720, IMG submission 59107) | Thermophilic microbial communities from the Joint Bioenergy Institute, California, USA of rice/straw/compost enrichment - eDNA_2 v2... | ecosystem: Engineered > Solid waste > Grass >... | reverse complement strand
ACTAGAATTCATTTAAGCACAAGAATCTTCAGGATTAATTATTATTTAAGGTATTCGCTTGTGGCAGTATCAGTTTGCGCTAGATTGGTTTTTTTTTGTGAGTGGGGGACCATGCGCCTAGACACACCCGTTAATGGGCAAATTAAAAAGAACAAATACACTAATATTTGGTTGGACATCAAGATCTTTGGAAAAGGTGAATTGATAATAGTCATTTCCTACGGTCATGGAGTTTATACTGTATTGGTTATTGGTGCGCTTTAAGTAGTATGAAATTTGGTTGTTTCCTTTATACCATTGATACAAGACCGTTGAGCTCAACCCGCAATTTACTTTGAAAGTTCGGACAAAACAATGCGTTAACACACCATCAATTTCTGTGAGACCCGTGTTAGTTGTAGATGCAATATTGCTTTTTACTGAAAATACAATCTGCAATGGAGCATACATCTCCAGAATAGGGTTTACGGGATCCTGTGCAGGATGAGGTGCATATGCGCAATTTTCAAGAGATATATTGAAAATTTTCAATTTCTTCCCGAACACTTGGAAGAAGTAAGTGTAGTTAGACTTCAAGTTAAACTGATCACTCGTGAAAATACTCTCCTCTTCGTTATAAAGAGAATCGCCTATCCCCAACAGATCCCCATTCAAATAAAAATAAGCTTTTCCTCTAAAACGGACATGAATTGAACAATATGAATTTACGAGTGGACCCTGTGTTGACAAGATAACTGAGACCAAGATGTATTGATAATAACTCCAAGGATTTCGAAATTTATCGTCAAATTCTTCAAAATTCTCTAAGACATGAGATTCGAAGTCAGAATCTTCGCCAAAAGGACTGACTGAGCTTTCTATTGGACCTTTAACTGTGGAGGAAGGTGGGAAGGTCGTGACTAAGAATCCCCCACTCTGTGCTTCCCATACCGACAGATTTGTATATGGTGACCAACTTGTCTTCAAACTAGGTAGAGTACCATTGCCCGTTGTACCTGTTATATTCATCATTCTAAGAGAAGTCATTGCAGGAACTCCATAAGTGGTAAGTCCGGGTTGAAAATATGGCAAATATTTATCAAAGTTCAATTCTGATGTAACACGGCAGGTAAAATAGAACAAATCAGGGTTGAATGATCCCTCTAAAAGAAGATAGCAGTCAGATTGAAGGCATTTTTCTGAATGATCACCAAATGTGCCTTGCATTCTTGGAGCTGTTAAGAGTATTAGGAAGGGGATGAATAACCAAAATTTTCCTGGCATTTTAAATAAATTTTTATAATCATAGTTAATCAAGCTCTAATCCAACTCGCATGTTGTAATGCACAATATTCACAAAGAAATGATGAAGTACAAGCTGTTGAGATGTCTTAAATCAGAATTTCAACTCATATTCCTTTTATATGATTACCAAAGACTATTCCTTAATCTTTAGCTTAATGTATTTTACGAATTAATCAGCATATCAAGAGTCTTTGTTAGAGGGGCATCAAATCCTGGGCATTGAAAGATTTCTCCAGAAAAATGCAGAATATCTGAAAGCTGATTGTTCCGAAACATATGTGCTCTATTACTGCCGTTTCAATTTTCTAATAAACATCCTCATGTCTAATATACGCATCTAATAAATGAAAGTGATTTTGCAATAAGCGGTTCACTAAGTTTAGATCTCATTTCTTGGTTCTATAGTAGTCAAAGAATAGACTTATTAGTGATTGCTGCGAAGATGAATCTTCTTTGGTGGCTCAGAGAGGCCATGGCGCTAAGAAATGAATACTTTTTGGATTCTAGATTTGAAAGTTAAGGTTAGTCATGTGCAATAAAAATAATAAAATTTATTAAATTCATGAGCCAAGACAAGCGAGCTCCTTCTGCCGCTGAGAAACCAGTTGATTTCAATATTGTTGAAGAGGATAAGCCTAGATATAAGCCAAAGGGATATGGAAAAGTGGTTGCGGCTTTAATAACCCTTGCCTATATCTTTGTTTTCCCCACATTACTCAAACATCTATTTACATTCCTCTTGGAAAGATACACCGTTAAGCAAGTGTACATGATGATAGGAATTGGAGTTCACACTGGGGTTTACTTCCTTGGTCACATCATAATGTACTTCATTTACAAGGCCAAGATCCCCTTCTTTGAAAGGTACAGAATTATTACCAGCCCCTGGCCCTGGGAGAGTGACCCTGCCAAATGGCGAGTCCTTTTAAAAGAAACCCTCCAAACCACATTCTTGGCCCATTTCGTCATTGTCCCTTACCTTGTTTATAATGATACTAAGGGCGACATCTCCTTCAATTTCAATATGGATCAGATGCCAACTGTAGTTGATATTCTTTTGCAAATCCTGTTCTGTTCAATTATTGAAGACACTTGGTTCTATTGGGGCCACAGAATCCTCCATCACCCCTGGCTCTATCCTTACATTCACAAGAAGCACCACTCCTACACTATTACAATCTCTATCGCTGCTGAACATCTTCATATCGTCGAGTACTTCTTCGTTAGTATCCTCTCCACCTCCGTTGGGCCTCTATTACTTGGAAACAGGATGCATGTGATTACCTATGTTGTCTATATGATCTTTAGAATCGTCGAGTCCTTGAATGCTCATTGCGGATATGATTTCTCCTGGAGTCCTTATGGCCTTCTTCCTGGATGCCAACCCTCCAGCTGGCATAACTTCCACCATTCTCACAATATGGGAAATTATAGTGGAGGTTTCTGGGATTACATTTGTGGAACTCATAAACCTTATCTTGAGTATAAGAAGAAGCTGGAAGCTAAGAGAGCCAAGGAAGGGCAAACTGAAAGCAAGAAGAGCCAATAAGGACAAGTGTATGAGATTAAGTTATGAATTTATTCGTATATCGATTTAGAGTTGGTCCTGTCTAGATATATCTGTCTTCTAGTACATTTAAAAGGAAATGTTGGAAAAATATAAAAATATACTGGTTAAACCATTGACACAAGCTGAAGAATCTAAAATTTGATTTATGCATGAAAATATACTAGACGGAACTGATAACCAATACAAGGAATGAGGAACTTCTTTCGATTTAATTCTTCAGATTAGTGAAATTCGTAGTAGCAAGGACAATCTTCCTGCGTGAATTTAATTATACTTTTGATATTATCTTAGGAAAGGTCTGTGCTATTTGAGAGGGAATTGTTTTTTTGGCTGAGGGTCTGAAACTCTTACAATTTCACACGAGATTATTTTTATGTTTAGTTTTTTTCTGGAATTTCAGTTCAAATGTTCCTGGTTATAAAATTAAATAAGTAAAACCTCAGAAATAAGAGACGTGGTGAACTTTTGGACAGCTGCTAGAGTTCACAAATGCTTTTCAAGACTTCTACATATTTCATAAGCAGCACTAACAAAGACTAGAAATTTCTCGGGAAACCAATTCATATCGCATATTTTTTTTTAAAAACAAAACATAGAAATTTGATTTATTAAAAAAAAAAATAAAAATCAATTTTAAATTAATTCCTAAGAATATTTTCATAAAAATAAATGAATAAAAAGAACGTCTAGAGAGATTAACAACGAATATTAGAGTTAAAATCTAGAGGTCAAACTTTCTGAAATGACGTATAGTACGGAGAATTTTTTTCTTCTCATTCACCTTCATGGTTATGACTTTCTGAGGAGGATTGAGCACCAGACTTGTAGGAGTAGTTGTTGGGGCATTTGTGGACATGTCCTCAACCACAGTACTAGATTTTATATCTGCTGAAGTATTAAGAGTCATGCTGGTCTCACCATTTTTGACTGACTTTGGCTGAATGATTTTCCTTTTGACTGCTTGCACTTGAGGGTTTCCTCCAGCAATCTCTTGATAAGGTTCTGTGATAAGATTCCTCTTAATGAATAGCTTCGTTTTCCAGCTTAAGGACTTTGCATGTCCTAAAGAAAATAAACCTGATTGTATAGTGAGGTGAATTATGGGAGCTAGCAGTTGATCCTGAGCCATCATAATAATGAAGTTCCATTGCCAGGCTGATTTTTCCTGATTTGTTGTGTTTGCATCAATCACGAAAATAGTGAAGATACAGGCTAAAATTACAAGAGCAGAGAATATAAAACCAAATTTCTCCTTGTCTTTTTGACTTTTCTGATATACCTTTCTTTTTCCTTTAACTTTTTTTAGTGGTTTCGATATTATAAGAAATTGTAAGAATCCAATCAGTGGAACTACTGTGAAATAAGGGAGGATTATTAAATATGGATTGAAGCTGTAGCCCGAGGTTTCCTATTCAATAAAAAGATGAAATTTGAGAGTTACTTTATTTTTAGAGGTCTTAAATATGGAGGAAAAAGCTAGCATGGCCAGTAGACTGATATAGTAGAGAGTTGATCTCTTGGCCTTTGAAATGTTGGGATCTGAGTAATAAATAATATTCATTAGTCTGTTTGAGACCTAAAAAGTGATAAAAATAACTAGATATGATAGTTACCAGAAATGCAGCCTTAATTTTTTCCAAAGTTGTTTTATTTGGTTTTCTCTGAAGTTCTTTTACAACACATGACCATCCTTTAGCGTTCTTGAGCTTTTTGAGAGAATAAAGATACAGTCCTGTCATCCAACAAACAGCCCAAAAAGCAAAGGAGGTATAAAACTTCCAACCTAAAAGGCTGTCCACTCTTGTAATGAGTTTCAAATTTGAATTCTTCAAGATGCTTGCGAGTTGTTGCTTAGGATTAAATAAGGAAAGATTCTCACAAATACATTTATTATTACTAGAAACACATCCAGAAGGGCAATCGTGACCTGCAGGCATAGTCATTTCCATAATGAAATCATGACTTACATCTTTTCCGGTCTTAGAATCCACTATTGAGATACTGACAGATGTTCTCGAATTATCTAGTTGACGAGGAGTAATAGAACAATTAAAAAGATTTGCCTGAAAGGCAAAGTACATAATATCAAAGGTTTCTTTGCATTCCTCAGAGTCTCCAGGCTTGAAGATCAGCGTTATGTTTGGTGATCCTTCATCTATCTTTAAAGAATTTTCCTGTAAGGCACAAGACGTCCCTCTATATGTCAATATATCAAAGATATCTGTTTTGAGGATTGTGGGCTCCTGGTTTGTTAGTTTATGGCTCAAGCTATTTCTCCCAATTGTATCCAGATATTCTGGTGTCTTCTCTGATAAGTCGGTTGTAAATTTGGTCTGAGAATCACAGTCGAAAGTACTGGCATATTCTATTAAATTGCTGAGAATATTGGCTGAATATATAGCCTCATATTGGTTTAGGATGGTTTGGTTTTCATCCAGTCTTAGAATATCGTCAAGAAAATGCTGGATCAAGCTAATGGTCGTAATATTATTATAATAAGGATTTGACAAGGAATCCAGATTGTTTAGAACGATCTCTGTGTTATTAGTATTGGCAAGATCAGAATAGGCTTCTAGCATTGCCTGTAATAAAATATACTTGATATTGATCAGATTTTCAAAATCTTTTACAGAGTAAGAGCAATCAGGCAAGGTCCACTCAGACTGACATACACAAATTTCTCTGGAATCGCACTGTCCATGTTGCTCACAGTCTGGACAAGGATTTATGCTCTTGTTATAGCCTATATTTTCAAAATAGGAAAGCTCTTCAGCTAATAGCGAGATTCCATTGAGTTTTTCTGTAGGAGAGTCTGAGCCTATAATCTCATCTAGCAGCTTTGACACCTTAGCAATTGTCTGTGTTAGATTTATAGATGCAGAACTTACGATTAAGCTTAGGTTTGAAGTTGCTGTAGCTCCAAACTTATCAAAAATATCTACGAGGATCCAAATCTCTGAGTATGGTTTTTCTGCAGTTAGATAGGTGTAAATGAAGGGGTCTTCTTGAACCGTAGATATCTGAACGGGAATAGTTTGATCAGCATTGAGCTTTGAGAATTGATAAGAGAGGGGAAGGTCCTCATCCATCCAAGAAGAACATGAGATGTAGAACTTTGTCTCTAATGATAGTCCTTTTTTAGGAGAGATGATAAGCGTCCCATTCCGAGGTGGGTAGTTAAAGGGCATTACCAAGACCCCAGACCCTAAATGAGTTTGATTATATACTTTGAGTTCGATTTGGAAGGTTGAGTATGCTTGTGTAAATACCTCTTGTCGATAGATTTTGAGCTGATTTCTGTAAGAGTAATTATCCAGGACTGGAGTGATGATCCATTCAAAATTCAAGTTGCTCAGATTTATTTCTTCTTGAATTTCTGCAATAAAATTGGTCTCTCTTGTGTAAGAAAATTTCTTTGGGCAAGGGCCATCACAATTAAGTAATATATTCAGAGGTTCTTTATCTACAATTGATATTTCTACGATTCTGTTCATTAAGAAAGCTTATTAATTCAATTTGTAGTACTTCTCCTTTGGCAAAATAGTATGAAGGGATGACCAAAGTATCTGATGTTCTGGAGATATTGAACAGATTACTTGGATCTGGGCATTCTTCATAGTGGTTGTCAACTATTTTGTGACACTTCCACATATAGATTATTTCGGGAATATTTGGGCAAATAGAATCCAAGAAACCTTGCAATTTTAGATCTTGCAAATAAGAGTGATTTGTGTTTCCTCCGAGAATAGAGATATTCAAGCCATTCAGCTGGGTATGAAATAGAAAAGAGCTGTTTACCGAAAATGTTTTGTTGTCTGGATAGTAAACGGTGAGATTAAATATGTAGACTTCATATGGAGCAAAAGTGCAGGGAGGGAAACTCAGACTCACATTCGTTGGCGAGGTTATATATTGATAAATGTCTATCTGAGGACCCGAGAATTGTTGCCAGGTTGCATAGGAGATCTTTGGTAAACAGACAATATTTGAGATGATCAAAGCCATCTCAACAGGAAAGCTTAAGGAGTTATACATGAACCCAGAGACAGTCAGGTCCCGAAATGAAGCTGTGATGCCGGAAGTGAGAGTGCAGGCTCCAGTATCAGGATCATTGCAATATCCAGTCATGCAATCACTACAAAATCTAGAGTCATCCATGGAATTATAGCAATTAAAGGAAGAAGGATTGTCTATGAGAAGTTCTGTGTTAGCCTCCCCATTATATATTAATTCTGACGGACTGTATATATCGAAGGCCGGCTGATAGTCAATATAATCATTCAGTCCCCTTCTGCAGTCAAATATTTTGATATTAATTTTGTTTGAGTGGATTCCAAAAATTTGGATCCAACTGTACTCCGTTTTATTAAGTGGAAGACAATATCCCTCAGTGGTGAAATAGCATGTTTTGTGTGAAGGACAAAATGGGCTGATAGCAAACTTTTTGTTGTTTACATAGACATGAAGAATTCCGTTGTATTCCACAGAAATCTTACAATCAAGATACTCATCCAAATTTGAGGGACTGAGGCCCACTATTCCCTGTACTAAGATTGTTGTGTAGAAATCAGCAGAGAAAGGGAAAGATTCCCATTCATCTCCAAATTGTAGAGCACTCAAATTTCTTATTTTTACTCCGTTATTGATAAGTTGGCTCAAAGCTGAGCTTTGTATAGGATGAGAGTAGTAAAATGGGAGAGTCATATATGTCCAATTCTGGTAAGATGCACTCAATATGTACAAATTTGTCAGATTAAGAGGATGCAAATAATATGCTAGACTTCCTTGATACACTGTGTGGTTTATCTGAGCAAGTTTTGTTATCTTGCTGGTAGATATGAGTGGAGGAGGATTACGCCCAAGCTGAAATTTAGAAGGCAGTAGCCATCTAAAATCGAACGCACTGCTGCCCCTCATTATAAAATAGTGTGTTCCATCGTTTTTCAGATGCTGAACAGTGGCTACTGACGATGTAACAGAGATTGAAGGGTGTTCAGCAGGGCAATTGATATAAGGAGAGTGAACGGCATGAAAAGAAGCTGAGCAAGGTGTCTGGCACTCAAAATCTGTGCTCAAATATGGAGGAGAGCAGTCTTGTACACAAGAAGACTTTTCTGAATTGAATACATAGCCAGCTGGGCAGAAATGATAGGCCAAAAAGGTTGTGAGGTTCTCTGAATAATACCCCTCTGCGAGCTCATTAGAATTTGGAACAAGATTGTTTGCTATTTCAAATTGCCCTGTCCCAGCCAAGAAAATGTGAACTACATAATAAAAGGGACTATCCTTATTGCTAGGCTCAATAACGACACCCGTCTGTGCGACATTTGATGGAGTTAAGAAATATTCTCCGTTGACATATGTTTCCACATCGGTCTGGCTGTTCACTTTAAAGGTAATCTTGCTATTCGCAATCCCTTTTTTATAATAGCTAACCAAGTAGATCCAAGTCATATTCACATCTACAAAGTTAGTACTAACATTATATCGAAGCGGATCGACGTCTGATCCCACTGGCTTGAAGCTGAATTCCTGATAGAAGTATGTTACCCAATCTTTAGAGAAATATTGTTGCTGGAAGTTCAGAATGAATAGTGAGAGAGGGTGAAAGGTATCAATGGGTTGGAAGCTAAAATCAAGCGAAAAATTCTCGATTTTATATGCCTGAACAGGACTCTTGAGCTTTCTGGGTGATATCCCACCAGAAGGACTCGCATACCCTCCTGTTTGGAAGACAAAGGCTACTAGTAAATCTTTTGGGAAATCTAGTATTGGGACTAAGGTGAATGACATATTTTGAGTTGTAAATGTGAAATTTCTCAAGAAGAACTGGCCAATAATCTCAGAGGCTGTGTAGCTTAGGTCTCCAATTTGCGCAATAGGCAACTTTGGAATATTGTTTGGGGATTTACAAGATGAATTATAAAAAACCATGCTAGTCTCACATTTATAACAGTAAAAGTAAGAGCAATCAGAACAAAATTCGAGACAGTTAGTTGTGTTTAGGATTGGCATGTATTCGGTTGCTTCTTCTTCTTCTTCTATTGGAGCATAAATTATCATTTCAGGCATAATTGGGCTGATACAGCTCTCCCAGTATATTTTTGTAACATTCAAAGAAACACCAAAGATTTGAAGTAAAAAGAAATCAGAAGGTCCAAGAAAAAAGCTCTTATCAATTATGAAGATAGTCTCTTGATCCTCAAATATGGAGCTTTTGGTCCCTACAAATACCCCGTTTATATAGAAGTACCCCTTTCCTTTGAACACAACATTAATACTGCAGGAAGTGGTACTTGAGATATTAGATACCATGACTGTTACAAGCAGTGATCCATAATACGCTACATCTTTATCGAATACATTCTTAAATTCACTGAAATTATTTATCCACGCTGTTTTGAAATCTGTATGAGTAAAGAATAAAGGGGGAGGAACACCTTTGAATGGGCCTTTTAAAATATCTCCTGGAGGGAATGTAGTCACGGTCATGCCACCTAAAACTGCTCTCCAGAGCTTTATATTAAACCCAAAAGGTTGATTGTGTGCAAAATAGGAAATATTTGCAGTTTTGTGAGTAACATTACCATGAAGGATTGCAATTCCATCAATGCCGAAAGAACCCGCTAAATAAAAAGGGAAGAATTTGTAAAAGAAAGTATTACTGCGCATTTTGAAAATAAAATGTGTCCCGTTATCAAAATTACCTTCAACGTGAATACTTTGGGGTAGAGTATCTTGAGGAGGTTCGAGTGCAGGTCCGAAGAAAGTGAAACCAGAAACCTCAAGAGAGATGGTAATGAAAGTAGCAAGATACAGGAATTGCAATTTGTAAATGATCTCTTTCATGAAAGATAAAATTTAATTATGTAATAAAAAGGAAGCTTAACTGTATTGGAGCTATTAGCTACTCCTTTCTGACAGTACTTATTTTCAATGAATCCCAGGTCCTTTGAGTTCCTTTTCAAGACCGCATAATTATAACTTTTATTTCAAACTTTGATCAGGAGATCAGTTAAGTCAGGATCACAGATCTTTTCGGAGTAGTCATTCTATAGTCCTTAGAAAGAATTGTTACCTGTCTTTGTTTTGAACGACACCTATAGATACTAATTTATTTTAACGAATTTATATCTTGTATAACTCAACTTATGTGCCAAAGCTTAACTTTTCTGGCATGGAAAAGGCTCTACTCTGGGCCAGCTAACTGCTCTATGAAAAGGAATGAATGGATTATCTATGGAGTACATGATCAATTATAGCACGATACTTACAACTACTACTTATTGATTAGCCAGTACCTTTAGACTCAGGTCTCTAGCCTATATCTTTTACACTTAATGTAGGTCCCAGATGAAATTGCATTCATAGTGAAAACATAAAATTTCATTGTTAAATTGACAACTGTGGATCTTGATACCCATGGGTTTCAGATTATTGAGTGACAAAATAATTGTGAAAAAAACAGCAAGATATGGTTGAGGAAAGCCAGTTCATACACTTTAGCAAAAGCACTAAGAAGTCATGCAAATTAATTAATTTAAAAAAGCAAAAAGTATGCCAATGGTGAGGTTCGAACTCACGACCTTGAGATTATGAGACTCACGCGCTGCCAGCTGCGCTACATTAGCTAGTTACTCATCGAATCGAAGATCTTTGAGACAAACCTATTCCTGAGGCTTTCGGGACCTTCGATTCTTTCAATCTAAAATTAGCCCATTAATACATAAAATAGGCTCCTGCTAAGAGTATTTATTCTATTATTATTCTATCTTACCAGATTGTTGCTTCAGTACTCGGCTGCTTCACTCAAATTAACCATTTCATTACTAGTATTTAAGGACCGATGAAAAACTCTTTCTGTACTATTTGAACTGTTCATTCCGTTTGAGACCTTTTGGTTCAACAGATAAAAGAACAAGTCAGTTATTTTAGCAATACCTAACAGCCCTAAGGATTCTAGACATCCTTCCAGCTTGGTTTAAAGTGCTTCGTAGAATTAATTTGATGCACAAGATTTTCAATACCTTCTTGGCGCATGATAAGCTCCAAGTCCTATAAAACAAGACTCCAGTGATGAGAATCAGCTTACTTTTAATAGCAGAGCAAAGGAGGATCTTTTTATGGAGAAAAAGTTTTAAAAATGCAAGTTCTCTTCAAAGACTAGGCTAAGATGATTGTGCCCAGATGTCTTTGGAGATAAAAAGTTTGAGTAGGGTATAAATAGTCCCACAAATTTTTGGTTAATATATGCGTTAGTTTGTATAAGCCAATACTAGCACATTTTTAGTCTTTGATAATAAATAAATTTTATGTCTAAGCAACTTATTTCAGAACCCAAACCAAACCCCGGCCTTGGACATCAAGCGGATGAGAACACCTTCTATAGACTTGTACATAAATTTCTAATCCCCTTTTATCTTACTAGGTACTCTTAGCCCTTGCTGCTTTGTACTCTCTCTTTTATATTATTGTGCATAAAGCCGACAATTATCACATCGCCGGCCTATCAACCTCGCTATTCATCATTGTATCACACAAGCTAATCCTCAGGAAAGTCTTAATCGAAATCCTCTTCTTGGGGCTAGTTTTCTTTTACATTACCAAGGCAATTTTCGACATTTTTGACCACTTTGAAAATTTCAAGCACGGAACCGTCTTTCTCATAATCTATACCCTTGGATTACTCCATACTCCTGCTCATGATGCTTTTAGTAGCATTTATGCAAGATTACTTTTTGAACTCTATGCCTTAACGGTAAAAATATTACTCGCCTATAAAGTCTCCGATACCGAGCCTTTGGTCTTCCACAGTTGTGTGGTGGTGATAATCTGTGCTTTTATGGTAAGAGAAGAGACTCTTAGAAGAAAGACAGCCCGACTCTTAAAAAATACAACCTCCAATCTAGAAAATTTACTCGTGTTCATCAAGAATCATATGCCTTCCCCATTCATTATCCTCTCCAAGCCCCTTGATTCCTGTCTTTTCCTCACAGAGGGATATCGCAAAGCCTTTGGAATCCATGACGATGCAAGCATTTTAAGATCCTTGCTAAGGATTAGGCCACAAATCCACAGGACCTTCTCAGATAAATTCCAACCCATGAGTACATGTAGAAGACCCCACCTGAAAAATTTCATTGAAGATAACAAAGTACCACTTAGTAAAGGAGTCCTCCTTGAAGCTAGGTCATTATTCGGGGAAATGTTAAACAAAACTCCTTATAGAACTAAGATTTCCCAGATTAGTTGGAATGGAGAGGAAGCCTATGCCATACTTCTTCAGAATCTTTCTTATCAGGAAGATTTTGAAGCTGCGAGACTCCTTTGCCAGAGCCAAGAAAAGGCCATATCTACAGTGGCCCACGAGCTCAGAAACCCTGTGAACGGTCTTTTGGGTATAGTCTCTCTAATAGAAAGAGAGACTAAGGATCTTAAACAGCTCCACTCATTGAGTATTCTCAAAACTAACATTTCACTTCTTCTGAACATTGTCAATACAATTCTCGATATCCAACAAATCCGAGCTAACAAGCTTACCCTCAATGTCTCAGAGTTCGACCTTTCAAGTGTCGTCTCTAATATAGGATTACTCTTTGAGTTCCAATTCATGACCAAAAAACTCCAGTTCAAAGTCGACCTGGACCCCTCCCTACCCAAGCTCCAGACCGACAAGAACAGATTAAGCCAGATCCTCATCAACCTAACAGCCAATGCCCTGAAATTTACTCTGGAAGGAAGCATTACTATTTCTGCCCATATGTGCAAGCAAGACCCAAACAAAGTCCTGTTCAAGGTGAGCGACACTGGTATAGGTATAAAGCCCGAAGACTGCAACAAACTATTCCAAATGTTCGGAAAACTCCAATCCTCATCCTCGCTGAACCAAGAAGGAGTGGGACTGGGCCTGATGATTTCTAACTCCTTGGTCAAAGAGCTCAATAAAAATGAGCCAGATGCCCACATCCAAGTCGAAAGTGAATATGGCAAGGGAACAACCTTCTCCTTTGTCATATATGCAGACTACAACAAGGGAAGCAGAGTCTCCATCAATGATGTACACGAGGATGACAGCAGCCCCTCCCCACATACCTCGATGATGGAGAGCCGCGATTTCTTGCAAGTACCTCAGTTCTGGGAACAGCGAAGATCCTCTGCTAGCTCTAGAGAAAGTACGAAATCCCTTATGTATGAATTCCGCAAGTATGAGAGCATTTTAATTGAGGATCAGAAAGCTATTCTTATAGTGGATGATAATATCTTCAATCTAATGGGAGCAAAGTCCATCCTGAGCAAGAATGAGCTGGCCTGCTACATCTCTCAGAATGGAAAAGAGGCAGTCGAGAAAGTTCAATTCTTGAAAAGCCATCAAATTGACCTAGAAGTAATTCTAATGGACCTTGACATGCCGGTGATGAACGGATTTGAAGCTACTAAATTACTGCTGGAGCTGATGGAAAAAGGAGAGATATCTAAGACCCCGATAATTGGACTTTCAGGGGAGTCTTCGGCTGAAACTAGAGAGAAATGTCTTGCTGCGGGTATGAAAGAACTTATCACCAAACCTCTCAGAGAAGAGGATGTAAATAGATTAATAGAATGTTATATTAAGAAGGGATAGTTTTTTTGTCTTTTAAGTACTCTATGTTTTTAAGTTATCTTTTTTGAGAAACCATATAGATTCTATTCACAAAGTATTCCTGATTTTCGATGTATCAACTCCAGGTTCTTTCCAAGTCTCTTCATCTTACTATAGTCACGAGGGTCAGTCTTCTTTACACCTCAGTTCCAAACGCAAAATTTAGTTCAAATTATCAGATTTGACAAAGTTAGATATTGATTAAATTTATGTTGCAAATGAGCATTTTCGAAAAGGATATTACAGAGGACCAGTACATGGCCCATAGAGTCAAGTCAGCTTCCTTTTATCAATGGGTACATATTTGAACCGCTAGAGGCTAATAATCTTTAGGGCTTTTTATTATTAGGACTTGGGTACATGATAGGAACCATTGTGATTACTAAGAGCTCAGCCTGGCTCCACTATTTGGGATTTGTATTGAGTCCCTTGCTATTACTGGTGAGATGGAGGGCCTTTAGGCTTTTTCCAGTATTGTTCTTTATATTCGGGTGTGCGATATTTATCTTTACTAAAAATAATCTACAAGAGGTTCCACCAGGTCCCCCTAACAACCCCCAGAGCATGTTCTTGATAGGCTATAACTGGGGCATCATGCACATTTTTGTTCAGAGAGGAATAACCAAGTTTCCGCTGCACTTTGCCTTTGAAATTGCAGTGTTCATATTCAAGGTGACTCTTGCCTTTGACACTATTGAGCCTTATGGGTTTGCTGCCCACTTTTGCTTAGTCATTTTCATGCTCTTTTCACATATAAAGAACGAATTGCTCGACAGAAACTTCTTCACAGAGATTTTTATTTCCAGGGAGACCTTCAGAAATTGTAAAGATTTTCTCTCCGAATACCTCCCCACCTCCCTCCTCGTCCTCAATAGCCAGAAAAATAAGGTCCTTTTCTACAATAAGTCTTTCAAAGAGACCTTCAAGATAGAAGCTAGCAATCAATGCCTTGAACGAATGAAAGACATGATCCCTGAATTTGATCATAATCCCTTTCTATTGAAGGACATCAGACATATAGGAAGGAATACCCTTGAGTTCCTAGGTGCAAATTCTGATATTCTCGAATCTGGGAAAGCCATAGAGATCAATTCCAGCTACAGAGCCCCTGACTTGACCAAACTCCCTTTTGGTGTTAAGCTTCTCCGGCTATTTTGGGACGGCCAAGAGGCCTACGCTATCCACCTCCAGAACAATTCACTCCAACAGACTCTCTTAACTCTCAAAATCGCTAACCAAAATCAAGAAAAGGCGATATCTACTGTTGCTCATGAACTCAGAAATCCTGTCAATGGCCTCCTAGGGATAGCCAATCTCATGGAAAAGAATTCCTCTGACCCCAGCACGCTACGCAATCTCTCTATTCTCAAAAGCAATATCAGCTTATTATTAAATATCCTGAACTCTGTCCTGGATATCCAGCAGATCAGGGCCGATAAGCTCAACCTAAACCTCGCAGAAACTAACCTATCCGAGCTGATTGACAATATTGGGCTTCTTTATGAATTCCAATTCACTTCCAAGAACCTCAAATTCAAGAAGGAAATTGACCCTTCTTTACCAAAAGTCATTGTCACAGATAAGAATAGACTCAGCCAAATCCTCATAAACCTCACAGCCAATGCCCTCAAGTTTACCTTACAGGGAAGCATAACCATTTCGGTCCTAAGAGACCCAGATAACAAAGAAAAAGTCATGTTCAAAGTCACTGATACTGGTATAGGAATCAAGCCTGACGACTGCTCAAAGGTCTTCAAGATGTTTGGAAAGCTTCAGTCCTCAGTTAATCTCCACCAAGAAGGGGTGGGGCTGGGGCTAATGATCTCAAATTCCCTTGTAAAGGCTCTTAATAGAAATGAACCTGATAATCAAATAAAGGTCAGAAGCGAATATGGAAAAGGAAGCACCTTTTACTTCAGCATCTATACAGAGGACATACCTCAATTTAAAACAAAGACTACACTGGAAATCCCTGAGGAATATGTTCCTTCAACCCAAAATATCACTACAAGGCAAACTGTCTCTATTCCTAGATTTGAGACCTCTCATGTAAGAAAGCTCTCCTATGCTTCTTCAAGTCAGGACCAACCCCTGATGCAGGACACAGAGCAGATCGAGCTCCAGATTGAGGATGAACAAGTCTCAAAGCCTGAGAGAAATATCTTGTTGGTTGATGATGATATATTTGGGCTCATGGCTGCAAGAGAGACTTTGAAGGGTCATGATTTTACATGTTATTTAGCTCATAATGGAAAAGAGGCAGTAGAAAAGGTTTACTTTTTGAAGGCTGATGGGATAAGTCTTGACCTTATCTTAATGGATTGTGAGATGCCAATTATGGATGGGTTTGAAGCAACTTCTCTGCTGGTCCATGCTATGGATAGAGGAGAAATTCCTATTGTTCCTATAGTAGGTTTGAGTGGGAATGATGGGGAGGAATTCTTGGACAAATGTAAGAAAACGGAAATGGCTTCGCATGTTTGTAAGCCACTGACTGAGAAGCACATTAGAGAGATTCTACAATATATTTAGGTTTTAATGAAATTTGTAATGCATATTCTTACAGTTTCTTATTCTTGTAGAAGCATATAGAATAAGATCTCAACATCTTTGTTAATGTGATAATCCAATATGATAAATTTTAATTAAGAGTGATATATGTTGAACCAAAAATTTCCTTAGAGAACTCAAATCATTTAATTATTATTGTCAAGAAATTGTTAAATTCGTATGCGAATTTTTAATCACTCGAATCGAATCTAGGCTACTAAGATAGGGTAAGACTCTACATAACACTAAAATGAGGTCTAAGTCTTTATTAATGATTATGATGAGCAATATGGACTGATTTAATCCATACTTCTTGTTAAATTTGAATTTGTGAGAGTTAGAGGAGATTCCAATGGGCTGGCCATCTGGACATGTTAGAAAGGGTCTTACAAATAAGTCTGCATGGTCTGTAAGAACGGCTTTAACCTAAAACAATCTATCGCAAAGGATTTAAAAATGTAGTTTCTATTTCGAGAGTAAAATATTTTTTCTTCATTTTTTCAGTGTGAGGTAAGTGAAGCTCATGGATATGTCTATAAGATGATAGGGTATCCAAATAATTAATTATCTTGAGTTAGATTGTTTCATACATTGAGTGAAATATTTGTGTTAAATGTTCTCATAGGTCATAGCATAAAGTCGATTTCAGCTGTCCAGATCACGACTGGTCATAAAAAGGATTTATTTCAATTAATTCTTGATTATGAGAATCGGTGGAAGAGTTATGCATGAATACTAGAATGGATGCATGAGTTTAGTTATTTCATTAACCAATGACTCCATTCCAAAGGAATCGGATAGAATGTTTCTTGGGTTATGAACTAAACCTAACTGTGCTGATTCCAGATGAGGCTTAGCCGCCACTTTTGGGTTCTAAATTTGACATTATACGCAATTAACTAATTTATTTAATTATTTTTGAGAAAAAAAATGAAAGTATTTCGCAATAGTAAAGCACAGACTCAATACCTCGAGCACACCTCCTCAGTAGCTGGGTTTTACATTTTGGTAAAAAAAACTCCCTATGATTGATCAGTTTAGGGCTTTCTGTTACTTGGACTGTTCTATTTTGTCTTTCTTAACATAACTGAGAAAAGACTTTGGGTAGATAGCGTGATCCTTGGTGTTTTCGCCTTATCGACTCTTTTTTTTGACAGGATCAAGAAATATCCAATAACCCTCTTTGTCCTTTTTTGTGTCTGGATATTCTTTTATACTAGGTCGACGTATGACGCGATAAAAAATCAATCTCATAGGTCCAATGAGACTATTTACCTCTTGGGATATAATTGGGGTATCCTTCATATGCTTGTTAGGCAATGTTTCTTCAGATTTCAATATCAAATTCTCTTTGAAGTATTTGCTTTTACCTTCAAGATAGCTCTCGCTTACTCCAACTTTAGCATTAATATCTTCATTGCTCATATTTTTGTGATCGTTCTAGTCATTGCTGCGCATTTCAGGAGCGAAATTTACAACAGAAGATTCTTTGACGAGCTCTTCACCTCCAAAGAAACCCTGCTAAAATTCAAAGATTTCATGGCAGAGCACTTGCCCTCAGCCCTAGCGATCATAGGCAAGAACAGGAAGAAGATCCTCTTAGTGAATAGTTCTTTCCGGGCTGCCTTCAATATTTCTAATGAGGACGATACTCTGTTCAGGTTCCACGAAATTAACATAGAACATGATAGCACAACTATTCAAGATATCAATAGCCAAAAAAACGAGAAGTTTACTCTGATGAGCTGGCTTGAGAACTATATTACTAAGCATCAAGGTATTTCCTTCCTGAAAGCTAACTGCTCCTACATGAAATCTGAATCAACAAAAGAGACCTATGATGCTAGAGTCTTAAAGCTGATGTGGGATGGGGACGAGGCCTATGCGGTGTTACTTACTAATATCTCGCATCAGGAAGCTATAATATCTTTGAAGTTAGCTAACACTAACCAAGAAAAGGCTTTATCTATTGTGGCTCATGAAATTAGGAATCCGATTAATGGGCTTTTAGGGATAACGCAAATGATGGAACAGTTCTCACAGAATAAGATCATGCTCAATTATATCTCACTCCTGAAGACTAACATTAATCTGCTGCTAAATCTTCTTAATTCAATTCTTGATATTGAACAGTTGAGATCTAACAAATTGCACATGAACATCTCCCCTGTGAATATCAGAGAAATTATTGAAAATGTGAAGTCTTTGTACGAATTCCAGCTGACCTCCAAGAAAATTGATTTTATTTATTCTATTGATCCGAACATTCCTCGTTATATCCTCACAGATGGAAGCAGACTGAACCAGATTCTAATAAATCTCACTGCAAACGCCTTGAAATTCACCACAAAAGGAAGCATCAGTATAAAAGTAGAACAAGATCCCAACACTCTGAGTAAAGTGTTATTCACGGTGAAGGATACAGGAATAGGAATATCAAAGGAGGATTGCAGAAAGCTGTTTCAGATGTTTGGGAAGCTACAAGCCTCACTTTCTCTTAATCCAGAGGGAGCGGGCCTAGGCCTTATGATTTCTAATTCATTGGTAAAAGCATTGAACAAAGATGAACCAGGATGCTGCATCAAGGTAGAGAGTGAAATTGGGCAAGGAAGTACCTTTTATTTTAGCATAAAAAAGAATTACAATGAAAATGACAATACTCTTGAGAGTCCCGATCAGTCTTCTGCAAATCTGGATGGGGAATCTAATGAGGAAGAGAAGTTTGCTGCTAGCCCGAAAGTTACAAAGAGAGTTAGCAAATGGAATTCAGGTATTTCGGTGAGAAGTAATATTCATCTTCTATCTCCTGAAGAAATTTTGTTAGATGATGCTGACACTTGTTCAGGAACTTTGAGTGAGAAAAAGAGTTCTAATCAAAGAAACGCACTTGTCGTGGATGATAATCTATTTAACTTGATTGTTGCTAGAGAAATTCTCTCTGGCTATCATTTTAGTTCTTATTTTGCACAAAATGGGCTAGAGGCTATTGAGAAGGTTAAATCACTGCAGAAAGAGAAAATAAAGTTCAGTATTATCTTGATGGACTGTGAAATGCCCATCATGGATGGGTTCAAAGCAACTACTATTCTTAGAAATGATGAAAACTGGGGAAATAGACAAGATACCCATAATCGGTTTATCTGGCTATGATGAGAGAAGGCTTACTGATAAATATAATTCAGCAGGTATGGATGGTTTTATCTCGAAGCCTATCTGTCGGAAAGCCTTTGATAAAGTCCTGAGAAAATTGAGTCTTATTTAACAATTTTAACATGAGATTGGTTTCTATTTGATAAACCAACTAACAATGACTTTTGTCTCTTTTAGACAACATTGCATCATTATTTGTTGTACACTTATTTTGTAAATTAATACCGTAAACTCGTAGATCTATCCGCCATAATTATGCATCTCAGATTAATGACATTTCTGTCCCGACAGATGGTATGAACCACCTGCCTGAACAAGAGAGCTCCTTGACTTATTTGTAGTTCTGACCTTGTTTTTTCAAGTGAGAGCCTCTGTTTCAAATTTTTCGAGTAAAATGTCATTTACATTTTTGACCTTAATTTTTCAATTTGGCAGAATTAACAAGCCAAATTTAACGATTTTCGTAACCTCAACCTTCTAATACATCTGTTCGAATCAGAAAAGCAATCATCTGCATTTGCTTTATTCCCAAGAGGTTTCATCTGAAGGATTACTGCTAGGAAATAATGAAAGTCTGAAAGTTTTTAGCACCTAATCTAGTAGAACTAGATATGTTTTGACTGTGTTTGACAGATAGTTTTATTATAGTGAATTGCATAGAGCTAATGTATTTTGGTTAAGAATTTTTGATTAAATTTATTTTGATGAGGTTCTTTTCGACAAGCAATTACAGCAACCATTTGGTCAGGTTATCCATCTTTTACATTCTGGTAACATTAATCTATGTCGATGTAACTCGTTTAGGGAACTCTTTTGCTTGGAGTGGTTGGATATGCCGCAAGTGTAATACAAACTGGCAAAAGAAAGGCTGATTTAATCGTGATGGCGAGTTTCCTCGTGATTGTGCTAGTCAAAAGAAAACTTCTGACTTCCAAGTGGATTCTCCTCTTATCTTTCAGCTTATGGGTTTATTATTATACAAGGACGATATTCGCAAGGGAAGATGATATTTTTACAAATCCCGTCCAAACAACCTATATCTTGGGTTATAATTGGGGAATTATGCATATTTTGGCTCAGAAAGCCTTCCCTAACATTATCCTCCAAATGGCCTTTGAGATTATTGTATTTATTCTGAGGATGGTTGTCTTTGTCGATGGGTTGTCAACTCAACAACTCATCAACCATATTCTTGTCAATCTATTTCTCTTGTCTTCTAATTTCTGGACTGATTCTCAAAACAGGAAGTACTACAAAGAAACCTTCAAATTCAAAGAATTTATGGGCCAGCACCTCCCCTCTGGTGTCGTCATTCTTAACAACTCTCTCAAGAAAGTGCTCTTCTCAAATCAGGCCTTTGACACCATTTTCGAATATAAGCCTAACACAGATCAATTCGAAATCTTAAAAAATATCAGGATCGAAGACTACCATCCCCAGGAAGAACATTCCACAAAGTCCTACCCTTCCGATGAAAGCGTATTAGGAGAATATCTTGACCAGATTATTAAAAGTAAGAACGGCCTCCACAACAATATGCAGCTCCATTGTTCCTTTATCAACTCAAAAGAAGAAAAGAAAATCTTCGAGGTGAAAATTTTTCAGCTGATATGGGATTCCCAAAAAGCCTATTCATTTCTTTTCAATGATATCTCCTATAGAGAAGCCCTCATATCTCTCAAAATGGAGAACCAAAACCAAGAAAAAGCCCTTGCTACTGTCGCTCATGAAATGAGAAATCCGATCAATGGTCTACTTGGTATAGTAAAGCTAATGGAAAAAATCAGCCACAACCCCAAAATCATCAAATGTGTCTCTCTGATCCAGACAAACATCAGCATCATGCTCAGCATTCTCAATTCGATTCTGGACATCGAACAGCTCAAAAAGAATAAATTACAGCTCAACATAACAAAATTCGACGTTTCAGAACTCCTAGAGAACATCCATTCCCTATATGAGTTCCAACTCTCCATGAAGAACCTCCAGCTATTCACAAAGATCGATTTCAACACCGTAAAAACTTTAAACACTGATAAAAACCGCCTAAATCAAATTATCATAAACCTTGTTGCCAATGCCCTTAAATTCACCAAAAAGGGCAGCATCACAATTTCTGTCGGTGAAGACCCTGAGGATCCTAAGAAAGTGATGTTCAGAGTTACGGATACAGGGATTGGGATAAAACCTGAGGACTGCTCAAAGTTATTCCAAACGTTTGGAAAGCTTCAGTCGACTTCTAAAATCAATCCCCAAGGGGTTGGGCTAGGGCTAATGATCTCAAACTCCCTTGTGAAGGTTCTGAATAGAAATGAGCCAAATAATCAAATAAAGGTTGAAAGTGAAGTCGACAAGGGGTCAACATTTTACTTTAGCATCTATAAGGACTATGAGATGGAGTCCATGAGCGATATCGTGATAGAGGTTACAGAGGAAGCAGATATTAAGTCAGAAGGTGAGGAAAGTGAGAAAAATTTATTAAGAGAGTTCAGAATGAACCAAAATGACTTTGCTAGCTTCTGTAATCATTTGTCAGTAGGAAGGCACCCGACCCCAGTCGAATCTAATTTAGATGATATATTGCTGGGGGAAATAAGGTTCCATGATAGGGATTCAGAAAGGGATGCTCCGCCAACTATGAAGGCCTTGGTAGTTGATGATGATATCTTCAATTTTATTGCGGCCAAAGAGCTCCTAAAGACATACGGGTTCACTTCCTACTATGCTAATGATGGAGGGGAGGTGCTTCCTAAGATTGAAAAGCTTAATGAAGAATCTGTGAAAATTGATTTAATATTGATGGATTGCGAGATGCCCCTTGTAGATGGCTTCGAGGCAGCCTCATTATTGAAGAAGAAAATGGAAACTGGGGAATTGTATAAAATCCCTATTATAGGATTATCAGGGAACTCAGAAAAAGATATAGAAGAGAAGTGTCTAGCGTCTGGAATGGACAGGCTTATAACCAAGCCAATTACTGATGATAAAATTCAGAAGGTAATATCAGTATATAAGCTCAAGTAACTAGTACAGTTCTCTCAAGAAAAGAGTTTCAAATTTTATGATATTTGATTTATATATATCAAATTTTGCTCATTTGAATATTAAGTCTATATCGTATTCTTTTCTTTATATAGATCTAGATATTTCTGAGATGAGCAGGTTCTAACTCACTAACGACTAAATATCTCTCTCTCTAGCATTAGATTATCTAATCCCTGCCCTCCTTTCCTTTTTGAAAATTTTCTCACTCTAGAAAAATCTCATAAACGTCAGAGTTCTATCTAGATGTGTGCTTTCTAATGAAAATACTCATAACAAAGGAAAATGGCTAAGTGATCCTTTTCAATTGAAAAGTTTCTCCAAGGTCAAACTGACTCGAGTATAGAGAATTAACCAGTCTTGCAGTGATCCTAGCTAAGCTATCTATTGATAGAGCATGATTATTTGTAGCGATAACTGCCCAGGGATTATTCCCAACCAGAGAAATGAGGGATCCCTAACCTCGGAAAAGAATGCTTAGGAGTAGCTATATTCTCTTTTGTAGTCGATTTTTTTTGTTAAAAGCTATGGCCATTATCATAATTCCCTTCAATATTGTAATGAATTTGAGCTCTATCAAGCGTACCGATATACTTCCGTTCGTCGCTTCTCTTGTAACTTAAAAGCTTATAAGAATTCTAGCAGATAAATTTCTTGAAACAGAAAATTAGCCCACTTTCTTGCCTTTTGTTACGAGTATTAGGTCTCAGCTTCACAAGAGTAATATCCTTTACTTGTCAAATTTCTATTTTTGGAACTAGTACAACTGGTTGTTTCCAAAACAACCTATCACTGTGTTCATAAAAATGGTTCAAGTTTCAGGAACATTGGTAGGGAAAAGCTTATATATTCAAAATGGAAAGAAAAATCGAAACTAAGATGAGAATGTATCCCAGAATTGCAGTGGAGAATGGCATGAAAAGTGTAGATTCTGAGCTAGGAAAAAAACTCTGGGCAGTGCCCAGTTAATAATATATTTAAATACTAGCAAAGTTAATTTTGTGAAACAGTACCATAAGGCTAGTTGGGAAGATGCGGAGCCTTTTCAACCCAATTAAATTATTCCATCCATCAAAATAAGTTAAAAAGTGGCTTAAAACCACGCTTCTAAGTTAATTTTAAAGTTTGATATTTAAGGTGTGTGATCGCTGCCATCTTAATATATATTATCAAATCTGATATATTAAATGAGAAAGATAGCTTCCATTTTGCTATTCGCTTTCCTTTTGGTCTTCAGGTGCCGGGCTTGTATTCATGACAAGCTGGATATCCAACTAACAGAGCTTCTCCCTGAGGATGCCCCTCAAGATGAGCGTCTCCTTCAATCTGTTCAGCCTATTAGGATAAGAGTCGAATACTCGACTATGACTGGCGGCACAACAGGAGTTCAGAATTACATAAAAAACAAGTTGATGCCTGCTGCTGTTGCTTTTATTAGTTCTGCTTTGGCAGTTACTCCAGTGACAACTCTCAAAATCTCGTCTAGTACAAGCACTGTATGCGGTTTAAATGTTCCAAATGTTTATTATTCTGGAGTCCAAGCTGACTTGGTGCTTTTGGTTACTACTGAGGCTACTAATGATAATTACATTGCATGGGCTAAGCCATGCATTGTGTCTGGTACTACTAAGCGTCCTGTCTTTGGACAAGTTCAGTTTAATCTGAACTATATAATTCCAGGCACAGCCATCGACTTTGAAAGTGATGTACTCACTACTATTCACGAACTCACCCATGTTCTTGGATTGAGTTCTTCTTTGTTTAGTTATTTCCCTTCAAATCCCACAGTCACCAGTACTGTAGTAAATGGAAATACAATCACCTATATTGATATGCCTCCTTTGACTCAAAGGCTAAGAACCTATTTCAATTGCTCCACCCTCAAGGGAGCTTACCTTGAGAATCAAGGAGGTTCTGGTAGTGCTGGAAGTCATTTTGAGAGAAGAGTCTTTGGAAATGAATATATGACTGCCAGTGCCATTAATGATGCAAGAATCACTGAGTTCACTCTAGCCTTTCTTGAAGGAACTGGATGGTACACTGTCAA
>Ga0065720_1019529_pt1 | contig 24303 bp, 40 predicted proteins | sample Thericmetagenome_FD_59107 | JGI IMG/M metagenome (GOLD analysis project Ga0065720, IMG submission 59107) | Thermophilic microbial communities from the Joint Bioenergy Institute, California, USA of rice/straw/compost enrichment - eDNA_2 v2... | ecosystem: Engineered > Solid waste > Grass >... | reverse complement strand
TTTTTTTTTTTTTTTTATTTTTATCCCTTCTTTAAAACCGTCAGACTGTCTTGTTTTTTGACAATGGAGAGGAATAAAGAAATCACGCGTATGTCGCTGAACGTTCAGCTTGACAACTTAAGGTTGCCAATTTCACACCAATTGCTGACAGGCTGTGTCTTTGGTTAGCCGGTTCTGGAAGGTATTAAGCAGGAAAGACAACATACCATGCAACTGAGGTACTTGCACCAGCTGCACTTGGTGTGGTAGACGTAGAAGTTGTTGAGCATGAGGATGAAGACAACCAAGACAAGGATCAGAGCGCCGGCACGGATGAGCCACCAAGCCCACCAGAGAGGCTTGCGACCCTTGAAAAAGCCAACTGGGTTCTTAAAGAAGCTCGGCGGTGTGCCCTGGGAGGCATAGCCACCCGAAACATGTGAGCTTGCATACGGGACATCGCCGCCAATGCGGCGGCGCAGCGAGTTAGGGGAGTGCAGGACGCAGATGCCCAGAGCGAGGCCCATCAGAAAGCCGCCGATGTGCGAGAAGTTGTCGAGACCAGGGAGCAGACCCAGGACGAAGGAGATGATGACATTGAGAAGAATGTAGGAGAGATCTTTGACAGGGTTCATGCGATCCTTCCAGGAGTAAAATAGGTCGAGGAGGGTCAATGCAATGATGCCAAAGAGAGAACCCGACGCGCCAGTGGAAGCGATACCAGTGGCCGCAAAGTTGCCGCCCATGACGAACCCGAAGATCCCTGAGCACATGTAGACCAGGAAGAAGCGGATGGAGCCGATGGATCTCTCCATGTCACGACCAAGGGTGAGCTGGAGCAGCAGGTTGAAGCCGATATGAATGACGCCGGCATGCATAAAAATGGGGATAATGAAGCGGAACCACTGATTAGGCTCGGGCTTGTCGTCCATGGATGCACCTGGGGCGTACTTGGGCTCGGGAACGCCGCCGAAGCCGCAGAGCTGTGACAAGGTGCACTGGTTCTCGGGGAGGCTCGGGTCGTTGGACTTTGACCATGGACAGGGCCAGTAGACCACGGTGGTAGCATTCTGGATGCCTTCGACATTATGCATGCATGGGACGAAACGGGCTCCCATGTTTATGAGAACATAGGTGGAGGGGCCGATCATGGGGTTGAAGCTGGGCTTGAGCATGATGGGCGAGCCTGTGAGGGTTGCTGCACACATATACAAGTTAGTCCAGCGATCCTTAGACTTTCGATGCTCTGGAACAGATACGACTTGCCATTCTTAACAATTTCACCCACAAAGACGGCTATCTGAACAACGGTGAGGAAGTAGACAACGAGCGGTATCTTCTTGTGGTTTGACCCAAGCATGCCTAGCTCGCCGAAGCGGATGCGGCGTCTCCGTTCAGGCCTAGGCTGGGGAGCGTCGTAGACGTGATCCGGCATCTCAGCGTCCTTCGCCGAGAGGCGCTGAGGATTGGTTTGGAGAGGGATATCATCTGCTTGGTGATGGTAAGCTTGGTAAGCAAAGTCGTCTGGAGAGGCGCCGTGGTATCCCGTGTCCGGGTCCTGGTGGCTCAGACTGTGATGGCTCGAGGCCGGGATTGGACGGTACGAACTCGCTGGATAGACATGGTCGTCAAATGCTGTTTCAAAAGGAGACACACCTTGCGATGGCTGGCTTCCAGGTGCAAGGTGCTGCTGTGAGCTGGCCGAGGGCGATGACCGGCCGCCATAATACCCGGAATATTGGGATCCCGCGTCGAGATGAGGTCGTTGGTTGTAGTAGTCTGCGCTTGCCATGCTTGCTCTCCTGCGAACGATGGCAGGCCCGGGCTCTTCGGGCTCCTCGAACTAGAGTCGAAATGATGTTTATGCAGATACTGTGGTGGGATGTCGGGAGAAACGAGAGGACAACCACGCGAGCGAGCAACGGATAGGACGGCGTGCCCTGCAAACGCAACCTGGAACCTGACCTGGCAGCTGGCTGACAATGAATTGCAATCAGAATCAAGAAACAGTAATAATGATCGGGAATGCAGTCAGGTCGGATGCAGCAGGATGATAAATCACGGAGCTTGTTGTGGGCAAGATGTTGTTGAGTGTTGAAGAGGACCTGGAGGTTGCGACAGGACTTCCTTGGGCTTTGGTGTTTCGGGAGGATCTCCCCGGTTGCTTCACACAGGAGGGTCCACTGCTGAGCTAGCCAGGCGCAGCGGGAGTAGGGATATCTGAACCGCAACTATGGTACAGGGCTAATAAGACCAGCGTAATGATCAGACCAAATTACACCACACTGCGAGTCGCTGAACGGCAAAGACACTGCTCGACAATATACAACTAAAACTGCAATCTCCTTGCTTTTGCTTGTTTCAAGCCATAAAGAGACTGCGGATATTTATCTGCTAACGTTTGGAGGAACTTAGATGAGAGCCTATCATTGCTCAACTTGAGCAGTTGAAGATACAGTGCGAAATTGTCCGTTTCGCAATCGCACACAGTATCTTGTTGCGGTGACCTCCCCGGCAACAGCACGACATGCCCAACTGGGGCGCAGGCCGCCGCGTCCAACCTTGCTCGATGTTTGACATCCACCCATCCGGCTGTGCTGGGCTATGCGAAATGGGCGCTATTTCTAGAGCACGCAGCTGTCAGTTTCACGTCAACCACAGTTACGGATCCGTACAAGGCTACCACCGAAAGGCATACTCACAAGGCTGTGATGGTGATCATCACATCAGCTAATTGAAGAGTTCTGCATTCTTACTTACAAATAGCCTTCATCATATGTTGGGTATCCTCAGGACAACCGGCCGAGCTGTAAATATTAACCATACCTCTGTTGTCCTACATTGACAGGCTGTCAAAGGTGTTTGGCTGCAGGAAACCGGTTCATCCGTGGCTGTTATGGAGGCAGACTTGTACCCAGCCACAAGTTGACGTGGCGCTTCAGTCGATTGGACAGTTATCGTCTGCTTTCTCCTCCGTATGGACACGATATGAGGAGTTGAAGCAGGGTCAGGCTCCTGTGCTTAACCAGCCTCTTGCGCGGTTGCGGGGCTCATAGCAAGCTTTCGGAGGCGAGGAAGGGAATGTGTGTGCCATCGGAGACTAGTGGGGAGTTGGGGGTAAGATGGCAGCTGCAGGTGATGGCCAACTGCAGAGCCTAGTATCTCCCAGATGTCATTACGCTCACAAAGTTGAGGTTAGAGTTACGCAAATCTACGTCGTTTCCAGCATGGTCTTTAACCTTTTGTCATGTGAGGGTTAATCAATAACTTTATCGATAATGATAAGATAAGGTTTTGAGATGCCAAGAGTTCAGCGCGAGGTGAAAACACCACCTAAGATCAACGACGTCGCCGGCGCAATTGAAGACATCCAATCAGTCGCTCTATGTTGGCATTAGAAGCTACGTGAGTACTGAAATTTGAACTATATGCACTCTGGTCAACGGTGAAAATGCTTCTCCGAAGATTAGCTGGCCGCGCCCTCCGCCAGCCTTTGGCACCTTTTGGGCAACCACCATCGTGGCTGTTTTCACGTCAGTTGCCGATGGCTGAGAGGTCATCTCCTTCATTCGCCCTTACTCGACACTTGCCAATTAGTTACCCAGACTCCCTATGCCGCAACTATTCATCTCGAAAAAGCAAGAAAAAGAAGCAAAAGCAGCAACAGAAAGACAAGTTAAGCCCCTACCAACGCCGAAAGCTCAAGGAACGAAAATACATTGAGCATCTTCTCAGCTCTACAAGCTCCAAACCGGGAGATAGTGCTCCGGGAGCGGGGTTAAGTGCTTTTTTCAATGATACAATGTACTCTATGGGGCATTCGGAAGATGTTGAGAACAACCTGCCTTCGTCCAAAGACATCGAATCCGTGGAATTCGACTGGGAGGGGATTGAGCAGTCTGATGTGGAAGACGAAGAGTTTGGAGGACTTAAATTCACAAAGCGGCAACAGCCTATTTCAAAGGACAAAGGTTCTGCAAATTTCAACTTGGTAGAAGACCAAAAGCCTTCTCTAGAAGACACGAAGCCCATAGAGCTCGACTCAAAGGTGGCCGAAAAGGAAGATGAGACTTGTGTTTTCCCCAGTCAGCAGAAGACGCGTAAAAAGGTCAAACTTATCGACACCCTTATTGAACCGGAGCTAGACCCTGAATCTCCTGTTGATCCAGAAAAGTTCACAACCCCTCTCGATATCGACCTGTCACCAGACCCACGTCCCCGGAAAGGCCAGCAGCCCCTTGACCCCGAAGAAGAGAAACGCCGCCTTTTAGAATATCTAGAGAAGCCATGGGAACCATGGCGGCCACCGGAGAAGCAAGAAAATCGCCTGAATCACCACGAGAGGCGTCGCATCAAGCGCCGACTGGAGATGGCGGCTCGAAAAAAGCTCCAGTTGCAGAAGAAATACGGCATTGAGCCAGGGTCAACCGAGCGGGATGAGCGGGTTGATCTGGAGTTAGCCATGTGGCTGGTGATGGAGGACCAGAAGGATACCGAAAGGCGTATGAAGAAGTGGGAGCGAACGGCTAAGAAGCGTGAGAAATTGAAGAAGAAGGGCATGTTCAAGAAGGCAAGGTATGCTCCAAGCTTGCTATCGTAGGGAAATGGAGGAATCAGATAGAGATGAGTGATAGAGAACGCCTCTTATCTCCTTGTAAATTATCACAGCCGGACCGAACTATTGTACAGTATCCCAGATACCCGCTGTATTATACATCACATCAACCGGATACGTTGAACAGGTTCGTATGCCCTCTGCGGAGCCCCTCGCCCTTTGCTCCTTAGCCATAATGGCCCCCTCACTCCTTCTTCCCGTTATCCCTTTTCCCAAACACCTCCTTCACCTGTTCGATTATCAAATCCCCATACCCTTTCCCACTCTCCAAAGCTTTCCTCTCCTCTTCCAACCTCTTCTCCTTCCACCCTTCCTCCTCATTACCCATCCACACCCTCTCCCAAAACCCCCTCGTATCCTTCGGCTTATACTCCCGCCCTTCAGCCGCCGCCCGTCTGCGCCTCTCCTCCTCAAGTAACATCTTTACCTGCGCGGCACGCTCTGTCGGCAGATCTGCAAACACACCGCCCTTTTTGCGCTTCTCCTCCTCAGGCTTCTTTTCGGGAAGCCCCAGCAGCGAGCGCCACCGTTCTGATGAGCGCTGTGTGATGCTCTTACCCGTGTACTCTGCCGCAAGAGTGTTGTAGCCCCAGAAAGTGGAGCCGGCGAGAATGGCATTCTGGAAGGTCGACTTGGTCGCACCGCCACGCCCGGGAAGGAAGAGAGCAATTGGGCCTAGTACGGCGATGCCCCATGCTGCGAACTTGGTAAAAGGGTTGGAGGAGTGGGTAGTTGTTATGGTTGTTGTATTTGAGGTGGGCTCGATGGAAGGGGGTTGTTGGTTGTCTGACTTCATTTTGACAGACTGAGTGAAAGCACTAGACCAACTAATTGTGCTCACTTGTGAGGATGAACGTCAGCCAGAGAGGTTTAGAAGCTTGTCAGCGGGGGATTGTGTAACAATAGTTGAGATGTCGACGTCGTCTCCGGGCAAAAAGGTCGCAAAGGTTGCCAGTCCCAAAATCTTTATCGATAACAGTGGGCTATCCGATATTTTCGATAAGGATTACCACAGACGGGACTATCGATAAGCCACCAACCACCTGGGTGACCACCGTAACAAGCAGGCAATTGAATCATACGGTGACAACTGGTTTTGAGCGATGTAGACGGGCAACCGAACAATACAGATGTATAATGTACAAGAACACCAAGCTAATGTTATCAAGTGGGTATAACACTGTGATGTGCCAAATGGTGCCTGACATGTCCTCTATACCGAGACAAACACACCTCGCCCCAACAAACCCAGCACCGAACAAAATGCCTGCTTTTCATGATTTGTATCCCCCATCATTACCACCTTCACAAGTAGCAGAAAAGCAAACATTCAAGCACAAATAAATAGCCAGACATAAGAGCTCAAAGTCAGACTTGCGTCCTGTGATACGCCTCATTCGCATACTTAACACCACTCTCATGGGCCTCTCTGGCCAACTCCAACGCGCCCTGCATTTCATAAGACTGCGCCAGCATACCTTCGGCAACGCTCATCCATAACACGTTGCCGCTCTTACGTGCCTGCGCAGCGCCCGCCTTAGCGCTCTTGAGTGCCTGCTCGCCCACCACATTCTCAAACAGCCGGCAGCGCATCACATTCAGCGCAATCGCCAGGTGCTGCGTGTTGCATGTCATTTGCGCACCGCCCAACGAGTTCTGGATGTGGCGCTTGACCTGGTTAATGGAAAGGGGAGGATTAAGCTGGGCGCATGAAAGTACTAAGTTGTAGACCGTTCTGATCTCATGATCCGGGTTGTCTTCGCAGATCGGCCGCAGCAGGTCAATGATTTCGGCCAGCTCGGCGTCGTCGCGTTGTCCCGGCTCTTGCATAATCCAAATCCGGTTGAGCGCAGCCAAGATGGAAAGTTCCATTTGGATGCGACTAGTACCTGGCTTAGGGATGCCGGTCGGGTCTACCTCGAAGGCCGGATCCTTCCAGATCTCGATAGCTTTCTCGAGTTGAGCTGTTCCTTGGTAGAAGACACCCTGAAGGTAGAGTGTCAAGATGTCAAGGAAGTCGGTCTGCGAACTGCAATTCTGGGCTGTTTCTAGGCACACTTTAACCTTGGCCCAATCGGACAGCGTTGCTGCCTGCAGACCGGTGAGGATGTGCGCATAGCAAGACAGCTCTCTTGCCCACTCGGCTTGCTCAAGGGCAACAGGAAGTGGTTGCGGTGGCGATACTGCTTTGCCGTCTGAAGCATGAGTTAGCTAGGGGAACGTCGTGGGGATACAGTATGCTCACCTTCCAGCAACCTGATCGCCTCTCCCCACATGGACGAACTACGAGCAGGGGTCGAAGCCTTATAGCAGGCCACGATGCCATTGAATACAAACCTGCAAAACGGTTAATACCCATTTGTCTCGGTGGAGAGCAAAGATACTTACGCCAATGCGAACGCCTCCTGTTTGCCCAGTGCCGATAACACTAAATAATCCACATCGTCATCCCCAGGACGCAAAACAGCTCGCGTGTCGGTGCTGACTGTTTGCTGCACATTTGGTATCCGTTTGATGGGCAACAACATCTCGCCCGAACGAGAAGGCCAATCAGGCGACTGCTTCAGCTCCTCCAGCCGCTTCTGCAGCGCACCCATCTTCTGTGCTGACATGTTATACGCCTTCTGGTGAAGGCTACATGCCAGATCGAGAAGAAGTATTAGGACATCAGACTGAGGGTGATGAACAGAATCATCCATCTGTAACTTTGCCGCATGGGCAATACATGTCTGCACGCGGTTGACCCAATCGTCCTTACGGCTCGCAAGATGCGCGAGCCCCTCCAGCAGCATGGCCATAACGAAGATGGCCTTGTCGTCACGCTGGCTGGCGAGGCCTGCAATTTTCCGAAGGTTTTCTATCGCATGATGGTCAGGGCCCGTGGTCGATTGTAGATGGAAGGCTGCCTTGAGAAAACGGAAGGCATATATCCAGGGGAGATGCTTATAGCTAAAATACTGTTAGCACCCAGAGGCGGGAGATTGCACATGACACTCTCTAAACATACCTTGTACAATCAGCAATATGATTCTCAATGGATATCAAAGCAGCCTTTTGATTCCGCTGAAAGAGCACCTTCATATGAAGCCAAATGGTATTGTATTTCAAGTCGAGAAATCGGTGCTAAGACGATAATCAGCTCAAGCCCTTAGGGATAGACTGAAATTCAAAACTTACTTTCTCACATAACGATATTCCCTTCGAGAGCACAGTCTCGGCCTTTTCAATATTGGTTGTCTCCTCAACCAGAACGCTAGCATAGCGCAGCATCAGCCTCGCTTCCAGACGAGGCCACAACTTTCTAGACTTTAACGCAACCTCCAAACAGCCTAACCCTGTAGCTACCAGCTTGTGGTGCTCTGCCACCTCGCCCTCCGTCATAGACCGAGCGACCTGCTGTGCAGCAACATTGGCTTTCTCGAAGCAGTCCTCTGCAACCAAGATAAGAAGGGGGAGCGTATCCGCAGGCGCTAAAACTGAAGCAGGAGACTTTGATACCCCAGCCGTGGCGCTGAGCCGTCTTTGGTCCTCCGCCTGCTCCCTCGTCTGGGACTCTTGGGACTGGCGTGCCGAAACTATCGGGCTAGCCTTTGCCGTCGGTGTCTGCTGCTGAATTTGAGGTTGAGGTTGAGGCTGCGGTTGCGGTTGCTGTGGTTGCTGTGTTTGCTGTGGTTGCCGAGCTTGTGGCTGCTGGACCGGAGGACGAGGTTGAGATTGTCTGACCTGATTATGCTGTGTTTGCTGCTGGGCGTGGTGTTGATGTGCTTTAGGCTGTGACTGAATAGAAGACTGCTGTTGTATCTGGGGTTGCGGCTGCCGAGGTGTCTGCTGTACTTGCAGACGCACCTGCTGCTGAGGTTGCTGCCGAGACTGTTGCCGCACTGGTTGAAATGCTGGCTGTGGCTGACCAACAGGCTGGGGTTGTTGCTGCGGTTGTATCTGAATGGGTGACTGCAGTTGTGGCCTTGCCTGTGGCTGAGACGCAGGCTGGGGCCGAGGTTGCTGCTGTAACTGAGGAGATGGCAGCACTTGCAGCTGCGATTTTGTCTGTTGTAGTTGTGGTAGAGGTTGGGATTGCTGTTGTGGCAGGATTTGAGCTGGAGACTGCAGCTGTGGTTGTGGCTGTATGTGCGGTTGGAGAGGCGGCCGAGCTTGTATGGGGGACTGATGTATCTGCGATTGCAAATGGGTTTGGGGTTGTGGCCGTGGTTGAGACTGATATTGTGCTTGTGGCTGCGGCAACGGCTGCGAGGGCGTGACACGGGGAAGCTGTGGGCTCATCGCAGTCGGTTGCGATGTTGGAAAGTTATGGGCAAGTGGGCGTGAATCAGGCGACTGCTGGGCATAAGGAGAGTTGAGGAAGTGCATCGACGATGCGGTTGGCGAAGAGGCAGCGACTTGAGCAGCCGGCGGCACCTGGATATGTTGGAGTGGTGGGAGCTGCCAGGTTTGCGGGTGCAGCGGCTGCGGCTGGTGGAAACCTGCATTGAAGTTGGAATATTGCTGCTGCTGAGTCTGATGTTGGTTCTGTTGTGGAGCATTGTTGGCATAAAACTGCGTGGCCAGCGGCTGCTGGCCGGTAACAAAGGCAGGGTGGACATAACGGACATGCTGCTGGTGTTGATACGCCTGCTGGTTGCCGTTCACGCGCGCGTTCACGTACAAAGCAGGATGCTGAGAAACCTGGGGACTAGGTGATAATGGTGGTAATAAATGATGTGGTGTCTGGGGCTGTTGGTGCTGTTGGGTTTGAACTTGCTGTGGATGAAGATAAGGATGGGCTTGCACCTGTCGCGATGGCTGTTGGTGGTGCTGTTGCTGCGGTCGTGGATACGGGAACTGGAACTGCTGGCCCTCAGAGGCGAAGACGTCGCCCGGAGGCATCGTGCTGCCTGTTGCCGGCCAGACACTTCTATGTAGATCCTCCTGCGTGGTTTTGTGATTGATCTGGCCGGCTGTTAGCGAGCGTTGCTGTCATGGATGGGATGTTGGAAGGATACGCTTCTGGCAGACACGCTGTCGCGGCACATGAACGCACCCACATCACCTGCAAGACCAGGGGATCAGTGACAGGCCATAGCGCGTGCACGAACCACAGTAAGAGCCGTGCACCACGCGACAAGAGGGGCTAGTGGGCCAAGACGTGGATGAACGAAGTGGGGTGCAGAAGCGGGCCGTCGGTGGACCGGCGCGAGCGAACACCGACAGAAGTTTCCATGGGTTCCAGTGCCTCGGCAAGTTCCATGTTTGGAAGTTGACCCATCATCTCACTGTTCGACCAGGATCTTACCATGGCGCCAATATCCTCGTGAAACTGTTTTTTAATGTGGACTCCGAGATCTGCATCTTTTTTTTGGGGCCTTGTCTAGCGTGACCATAGATTTGCGTGTCATGACAGTCATTATTGGGGGGATTTTCGGAGAAGTTTGCTGATGTAATGACCGTCTTCTGTTCACTCTGCTCTCCCTTTTATCAAGTCAAACCACCAGACATTTCAACTGCTCCTGTTCCTCTTTGCGGCTCTTCGAAGCCTACCCCATGTCAAGGCAGCGATCTGCCCATCAAACGTGCTGGCATTTTCGCTTCCAATGCTACACAAGACCCCACAGGATCTCCTTGGCTGCTTGTGATCGTGCCTCTCTCTTATCGGTCTTGAAAGAGCTCAAAGACCCCAGCTTGTCCAATCTTCCCCCTTGTTGCTTACCTTGACCAGAAACATAGTCACTTATTTTCAAACTTCAAAAGTCGCTCATTTCATCCGAACTGCTCTTCCCCTATTCACTTTCCAACGTTGTTAAATATTCGCGCCTTGCTTTCTTGTGGAAGCCTCTCACTGCTCCCTCGCTACCTCCGAGCCACAATAACAACGACGACGACGATGGAATGGCTCGGCCGTGCCAGAATCGCCTTCACCCACTGCCCCTCGCCGCTTCCCTTAAAGCGGAAGGATGGCTCATTTACCGACCTCCGTCGCATCTGCGAGGATTCCGTCCCACCATGCCAGCTTAACCCTTTGCTTTTCAACGGTCACGTCCAGACTATGTGGACGTCTGTCAAGGACCCTGGCCCGACCATCTACTACCGCCGCAAGATTTTTAATGCCGAGCATACGACTTATAAGGGTACTTTTGCCGTCGATTTCGCTGTGCCCCCTCACGATGAAGTCGATGACACCCTCCCGCCTAGGACTGCGTACTTTTCTGAGGAAGAGTGGGCCAAGATTGGATCAGATGACAGCAGGCCTATGCTGATTGTTCTTCATGGCCTATCTGGTGGCTCTCATGAAGTGTATCTCAGACACGCGATTGCACCACTAATCCTGAACGGAGGCGGTTGGGAGGTCGCTGTGGTGAACTCCCGCGGTTGCGCCAACAGCAGGATCACCAGCGGTATTTTGTACAATGCGAGGGCGACGTGGGATGTTAGGCAAGTTGTGAACTGGGCGCGGAAGACATTTCCCAATAGACCGCTGTTCGCTCTGGGCTTTTCCCTTGGTGCCAATATTTTGACGAACGTAGGTTTAGCCCACGTCCTCCACAGGAACGGAATGGGTGGCTGATGGAAACGGACAGTATGTTGGTGAAGAAGGCGCAAACTGCTCCTTGAAAGGTGCGGTCGTCGTTGGCAATCCTTTCGACCTGGAGCTCGCCAATAAGGCCCTTCAACGGACACAGTTGGGAAGACTCTATTCGCGAATTATGGGCTGTACGTCTCCGCAAACATGTTCCATGATCCTGAGACTCGCATCACAGTTACTGACAACACTTGCAGCGAACATGAAAAGGCTCATGGACTTACACAAGGACGAAATTATTAAGTATACAAATCTGAACTTTGACCGGATACAAAACATCACATACTTGCACGAGTTTGATCGCGAAGTCCAGTATGTGTTTGCTTTCAACCTATGCTGCTTAGCGTGAGGAATTAACAGGTGATTTCCAGGACTGTCACCTGGGGCTATCCTACTGAAAACGCTTACTATCGCGATGCTTCTTCATCAGATGCTGTTCTTGGCATTAGGATACCCTTCCTGGCTCTTTCCGCGCTTGATGATCCAGTTAGTTTTCCATAATATCGTTGTTAAGCCAGAGTGCCATGCTGACACAAACCTTGCTTTAGATTGCCGTGTGTGAGGCCATCCCATATCAAGAGTTCCAGCAGAACCCATATACCGTGCTCTGTACAACCTCTCTTGGTGGTCATCTTTCTTGGTTTGAGGTCGGGGGTGGCAGATGGCATGCAAAACCGGTAAGTAATCTAACAGCATTAATCGTCGACCAACGAACAGTTGCTGACTGACGTAGATCTGCAACTTCCTCAACCGAATGGTAAAGGAGATCGACCTGGATTCCATCAAGCCTGATGTAACCGGCATCTTCGAGCCGTCGGAGTTTGCAGGAGAGTTCCATCCTGTGAGAAGAAAGCTGGAGGTTTCTCTTAACTAGGCGAGCATGTCTACATGCAATCTTGTACACTAGACAGGTATTTGTAATAAACATGATCATAGATAGCGAGGCATAGCGATAGACTCTAGACGGACTGCCGGCGCTGCACAAGACCACGATCCACATATTGTCAACATGAAACATTAGCCGTCTGTATATGTGCTGTGCCAGCTATAGCTTACAAAGAGGCTGTTAATAGCACTTTTTAGAGTTTGTTTATACAAACCTCTAGTTGGTATCTTCTGCCAGAAATGCCAACAGAACCCAGATTTTGATAACCGCAGTCCAACAACGCCAGACGCCCGCCATGCGACATAAAGACTAGTGACCGCCATCGGGTGAAGCTCCTCCATGCGCTTTCCAAACCAATCCCACCTAATTACGAGATACCTACTCCGGCGTAGCGAACGAAACCTTCTTCTTCTTCTTAGACTTGACTGCCTTCGACCCAGTGGATGTGAGTTCCTTGAGACTGGGTCCCTCATCCTCGGAACTCTTCTGGTCACCACCCTTCTTGTTCTTCTTCCTCTTTTTGCGCAGCTGCTCCTTCGTATTTTCAAGCAACGCCTTGCGTTCCGCCTCCTTTTTTTCGGCCTCTATGCGGCGTGCCTCACGAATCTCCTCGAGCTGACGCGCGCGCATAATCTTGGATTCGATCTGACCCTGCTTCTCGGCCTCGACCATAGCAAGAATTGTGTTCATACTTTCCTGAATGGTTGTCAGTCTTTCCGGCTCCTGACAAACAATTAGTTCAGAGAATTGGTCAAACGCACCCTATCATCCACGAACACCTTCCCTTTCTTCTTGCCCTTCGGCTTGGTTACACCGACGGGGGTCACCGTATTGAGCTGTGGGATGCCAAGCTCCTTTTCTGAGTAGACGCGCTTCTGCTTCTTCTTATCCTGACCGAGATTCAGCTTGCCCTTGACCTCAATGGCAGGGACCTTCGCTTTAGACTTGGACCCGGCACGGTCCTTGGTTTTCTTGACGCCGCCATCACCAGCCTTTTTCGCCTTCTTCTTGGACGGCTCGGCGTGTTTGTTTTTTATTGTACGTGTTTTGCCCATTGTTGCTGATATAGGTAGGAATTATGGCCCGAAATTTCAGTGGCGGCGAGTGATTCTAAGGCGTGATTTCAATCTGACCCTCGACTGGTTGACTTGGTTCATCCAATGCCCGAAAATTTTGGGAACGTCCCTTATCGTAATTGTTATCGATGCTAGAGGTGGGGCTGCCGGGGGTTCCTGCAGGGGTGGGGCTGAGTTTTCCGGCAGGCAACGGCGCCCGCCAAGTTTGCTCTGTCTTGTCGCGCCGCCGATCGCGGGGCCGATCCAAAATTCCAGGAGAAGCCTGACGAAGAGTTGAAGATTGTTCTCCAACACCACACACCGAAACATACAAATTAAACACAATGAGCTCACAACAGAACGCTCCTCGGTGGGCGGCCTTCGCCCGTGACACCAATGAGACCAAGATTCAGGTCGCCATCAACTTGGACGGCGGCTCATTTCCCCCTGAGACGGACCCCCGTCTGCAAGTAGACTCTGCGACGGAGGGGCATGCCTCTCAATCGACCAAGTCCCAGACAATCAAGATTAATACTGGCATCGGCTTCCTTGACCATATGTTACATGCTCTGGCGAAGCATGCTGGCTGGAGTCTAGCCCTGGCCTGCAAAGGCGATCTATGGAGTGCGTCCTATCCTCCTCGATCCCTCCTCCGCTTTCCACAACATCCAGCTAACCGCTGCTTTTTTAAACAGTCGATGACCACCACACCGCCGAGGATGTCTGCATCTCCCTCGGATACGCCTTCGCAAAGGCCCTCGGCACACCCACGGGACTGGCCCGGTTCGGCTCAGCGTACGCTCCTCTGGACGAGGCACTCTCACGGGCGGTCGTGGACCTGTCGAACCGGCCGTATGCTGTCGTGGACCTGGGCCTGCGCCGGGAGAAGATTGGTGACCTGAGCACCGAAATGCTGCCGCACTGTTTGCAGAGCTTTGCACAGGCAGCGCGTATCACGCTGCACGTTGACTGCCTGCGGGGTGACAACGATCATCACCGCGCTGAGAGCGCCTTCAAGGCGCTTGCTGTTGCGCTGCGCCAGGCTACGAGCAAGGTGGCTGGGCGTGAGGGGGAGGTGCCAAGCACGAAGGGTACACTGAGTGTTTAAGAATTAGTATTAGATGCATGTTGATGGTTTTCCGTTTGGGTATTCTCACCGTTAGTTTATGAACTTTGGTACTAAACATAAGCCGGCAGCAGGATTGCCAGGTTTAGGGGTTGCAGAGAATGGTCAAAAAAAGGGGGCTTCAAGAACGATATTCAGTGAAAACATCTAGATACCCCTTTTATATGACTAAAGATGTTGTCCCATGCTGCGACTCAAGATTTTGAATGCCATTGTTACAGAGTTCCTCAATGCCATGAATGCAGTGGCATCGTCCTTGCCGGTTGCCGTACGTTTGCGGGGCGGCTGCCGGCTCGGCACGGAGCCCCACCAATTCCGGCTGTCGGGGTGGGATGATCTTCAATGACGTCGAAACCTTTGTTTAACTGGCGGATATCAAAACAACACATCCAACTCCCAGGGACTCGAACCCTCCCAATCCGCCCCGCAGTTACAGTCTCACAATCGAATAAGACGCTAATCTTCGTTGCGTCTTTCAGGAAACATCCATCTCCGCCAGACGCGCTGTGAAAGGTTTCTTACATCTCAAATTCTGCAAGGACGCGCCAGTTCTGTCGTGACCCGATTTGGACTTGTCTGATGAATGCAGGGCGGCCTCCCTCGGTAAAAATTCACATCTGATTAGTAGAGTAAATAATCAACGGGGGTCTTGAGGGCAGGATCTGAGTTTGAAGGTTAGGAGTGAGCCAACGTCGAGTCCCGACTCTTGTCATGCTCTCAGCTAAAACGACCCAGAAGAAGCGCGGGTGTTACGCCATCTGTCCTCCCTACCGCCTATCATTGTATACCCAACAAAGACAGCCAAAATGCCATCTCTCAACGACTCCAAGCACGAAGAAGCGAGCGAAGCTTCATGGGAAGCCTGCCGTGGCGCCGTTTCTGGCGCCTTGAAATGGGGCGTCGGTATGGCCCTACTGAGTGGTCTCGGATACTACATGTCGCCAGTATACCGTAGCCTGACGTTCCAGTTTAAAGTGTATGTTCCTTTTCGGACTGCACGAGCCTGAAGGTAGCAATGCGGGACGCTGATTACAGGGGCAAACAGGTATATCCAGATGTCAGGCATGGTGTTGGGGAGCATGATCGAGGCTGATGCTCGGCTGAGGGCATTTGAGGAACGGATCAAGATGGAGCGGCGGAGGGCTAAACAGAGAGCCTACTGGGAGGCTTTTGAGAGGACTTACGGCAAGGATGATGATGAGTGATTGCATAATCTGAGGAGAGCGTTGTTTGGAAGTTGCTAAGGCATATCGGAGCCTGCTGCGGAATGTCCTGTATTTCTCAAAGCGCTTGTACATTTTGTCACCATTCATACCATGTTTTGTTTAAATACAACAAATCTCTAATTGACCAGATCTTCGAATTGGGTATCTTTACTACTCTAGTGCACGCTACTTCTTGGGTGTCTCGAAAAGTTTAGGGTCCATGTTCAGCTTGCACAAACGGGCCACACACCCACTTAATTGCAGCAGTGTTTGAACACCCTCCAAGATCTTCATATGCGTGAAGCCAATCTCTTTAATGAACTCCAGCTTGGCATGCTCACTTAGGGTAGGAATTGTCTTGGTGACCTTGAACATAGTGCTGATGATATCATGGCTAGAGTAGCCCAGATCCCACAGCTCCCGTAGTGTGTCGAGGGCTTGGTCAATTTTGCCCTCATAGCAGGCCTTGATCATCGCCTGGACCTTGATAGGGTGAGGCGAGTCAACAACTTTGAAGACATTGTCACCCGAGACAAAGCCGAAACCAGCAACTGTTGACTGCAGATTGTTGATGGCCTGCCGCATGTCACCCTCGGCAGTGAACACAAGTGCTGCCAAGCCATCATCACTGTATTCAACCTTTTCTGCCTCAATGATTTGCATGAGTCGCTTGACAATTTGAGCATCCGTCAACTTGGAATAGCGCAGAATCGCACAGCGTGACTGAAGCGGCTCGATAATCTTGTTGGACTGGTTACACGCAAATGCGAATCGTGTTGTGTTGGAGTAGATTTCCATTGTCCGCCGGAGAGCCTGCTGTGCACCTGATGTCATGCTGTCGGCTTCATCGAGGATCACAATCTTGTGCCTCCCAGGGGGGAGCGTAACTTTCTTTTGAGCAAAGCCCTTGATGCGCTGCCGAACCACGTCAATGCCTCGTTCATCGCTGGCGTTCAATTCTAGAACAGCTTCTTTATATGCATCGCCAAGCAATTGCCGAGCCAGGCATAGTACACTGGTTGTTTTGCCAATGCCTGGCATGCCTGAAATGATAAGATGTGGCATGTTACCATCGCGTGCGATGATCTTCAGTCGCTCGATTGTCTCAGTGTTGCCGACTATATCATCCAGGAAAACTGGCCTATACTTCTCAACCCTGCTTCCTATCAGCATGGTGTTGATGAAGGAAACAAACACCATCTTAAACTCACCATGGAAGCTCGTAAGTCGGATTTGCATTCAGGTTGGCAGTCAGTGCCTTGTGGGGAGCAGTGGACGACTCCCCTTTTTCCTCTGGTTTTAATGGGCGAGCAGGCATCTTAATTTGGGTCTTTTATGCGCGAGTTGAAGTTGGGAGTCACTGGGTTACGACTGGGTGGTGTTAGAGAAAAGGTTATGGAGGACTGAAGATCAAATGCCTGGAATCCGAAAAGCGACGTGACGCGTTGAAGCGCGTTCTGTTAAAGTGGTCCCCACAGTTCATCTCTTAACCCTAACCCTTGAACTTTCTGCCCACCAGAAACCTATCCCTGTGGAGTGCGCCAAAAATGGTTCGTTGACTCGACGGAATCTACTATTTTTTTCTATTGCAGGAGGACTTGTAGAACTACGGTTATATTCCAAATTTATCTAGATTATGATGCTTTAATGATCCATTCATGTGCGATAATCACCATTGATGGTGCTAAGTTCTGGTCAGCGAGCCTTCTTTGGTGAACCCCAGGGAATATCACTTACATGTATTCATGGCTGTAGTCACAGGTCCAATAGGTAGCTTGCTTATCACCAGTTCCAAGCTTGACCAGGATTTCGAGGTCCTCAAGCTCAAGAATTTGCGAAGCGCGCTCCTATTCAGAGTTAGCACACAGCTTGTATTACTAGAAGCTTATATTATTTTTCTTACCTCATCCACCTGCTCCGGCTCACCGTTAACCAGAAGCTTCAGCTCAGGGGTGCCATCAGTGGGAATGAAGGAGACGTTCGTCTTCTCTGGAACAATTTCGGGCACATCATTAACGCCCTGGCCGGGGTCGGAAATGAGAGCATAGCCAGTGGCACACAAAATACGACCCCTGAAAGTGAAATTGTCAGTATGACTTGACGCAGATAAGAGCAGGCAACTTACCAGTTAGCATCCTTGCCGTACAGGGCAGTCTTGACCAAAGGGGAACGAGCAATAGTGCTGGCAATCTTGCGGGCAGCCTCTTCCGTAGGAGACTCGACCACACGGATGGTGACGAACTTCGTGGCACCCTCACCATCGCGAACGACCAGCTGGGCTAGCTCAGCAGCGAAGTCTGTCAGGACGTCACGGAAGACCTCGTAGTCCGGAGAACCCTCGGCGACTTCCTTGCCACCGGCAGCGCCGTTGGCCAGCAGGGTGATGGTGTCGTTGGTGGATGTGTCACCGTCAATGGTGATGCTGTTGAACGAGCGATCGACTGCATACTTCAGCAGGGAAGGCAGAGCTGCAGAAGAGACGGGGGCATCGGTGGTGATGACACCCAGCAGGGTAGCCATGTTGGGGTGGATCATGCCAGCACCCTTGGCCATGCCGGCGATTCTGTACTCGATACCGGGGGATGAGGGCAGGGTGAAGTTGCGCGACCTGAGCTTGGGGAAGGTATCGGTGGTGCAGATAGCCTTAGCTGCAGTCAACCAGCTATCATGGGAGCTACCCAGTGCCTTATAGGCATCGGGAACCTTGTTGAGAATCTTCTCAATGGGCAAGCGCTGACCAATAACTCCTGTGCTCATGACGATGGTGCCGTCGGGTTGGCCGAGGAACTTATCCGCTTCTCGGGCCATCTTAGCAGCATCCTCCAGTCCTCCCTTTCCCGTAACTGCATTTGCGCAGCCAGAGTTGATAATGACACCTTGGATCCCCTGGTTGGCCTTCTTCTGCAACAAGCTCCGGCTGAACGTCACGGGCGCAGCCTGAAACTTGTTCTTGGTAAAGACCGCGGCAGCAGTGCAGGGTATGTCCGACGCCAACAGCGCGAGATCAGGTTTGGTCTTGTTAGACGGCTTGATGCCGACAATAGTGCCCGAAGCACGGAAACCAAGGGGATATGTGCCTGTTGTCGGAACATACTTCTTCTTGGCGGCAGGAATGGCCATGCCGCCGCTGGGGAGAGCAGAGTACGCCCGCATTTGGGTTTGGCCAATGCGACGCAGCAGCGTCTGTGATTGCCTAAGTTGGTTCAGCATACTGCTACTGATTAAGCGCTGCTGTGAGTGCTGATCACGAGGTTTGCAACAAGTTGGGCTAAGATTGAAAGCGAAGGGTGAAGAAGCAACAGTCACTTTCAGGGTTGAAAGCTTGGAGATTGTTAGCGACACCGGAGCCGGTCACGCTCAGATCTGAGCCGCTACCACAACAGGACAGCTGCATGTTTATATTTCGCTATGGTCAGGTCACGAAGTTAACTCATACACTGGGCCTCAACCGCTATAGGTTTACCATTCTAAATTCCTAATTCAATTAGCTCGGGGTGGTAAATTTGCAACATCTGGGGTCTTCAGTTCCTTTCTTCCAGCTTCAGCCACAGGGTTGTTGCAAGCAAAAGCGCCCATAAAAGTGGCTGAGCAGCTATCGGAGATTCGGTGCCGAGGTCCGTGTGGCTAGTGCAGCCCTGCGATTGGCTCCACCCAACTGATCTCCATAAAAACAGTTTCGGTTGATGCAAACGTCGCGTTTCAATCTTTGACAACTTCCAACTTTCAAGAAGCCACGAATCATCATCAGCAGTTTGTGTTCGAAGGAAACCGCATTCTTGCCCTTCCATTGCCCCTCGTGTACATGCGCGTCATTTCCCATTTCTTTCGTCCCAATGTTGTTTGCTTTTTGAGGGTTTCTAGCCTTGGGATCTTCTAGTGAATATTTTGACCACACAATTTCCCTTGACCACCTGTCCCAACACCCTGTTCTCATATTTTCCTTTTCAAACATAACACCAGAACCCAAAATATGTCCGACATTCTGAACGCTTATTGGGCCGCCCCGCCCATAGCCAGAACAGTTACCGCTGCAATCGTCATCACCACTGCTGGGGTTATGTTGCGCTTGATCCCACTGGGCTGGCTATTGTTCGTGGACGAGAAGGTGTTCACATTTCCACCCCAAATCTGGCGGTTTTTCACTACCTTTTTGATCACGCGCCCCATGCTTGGGATGCTTTTTGATCCCTACTTTAGTATGGGCCCTACATAATAGCAACTGGCGACGAGTGTCTTCTGACCCTCAAACAGCCTACCAGTTCCTGAGCCAGTTGGAAGGAGCCAATCCCAAGTTCGCGAAACGGGAGGACCTCATCTGGTATTTGCTCACGGTCTGCGGCTTCATAGTGGTAGGTTCCTCTCCCTTTTCTCATAAAAGTCGCATCACTCAATGCCACATCACTTGCACCTCGAATATCTGCCCGCATAGTGCTGCGCTCCCAACTATCGCGGTTCCTGGAATCGAGGAAGATTACCGCTCGTATGTCGGCTGATCCAACGGGGTCAGTTGGGGTGCGGGTATGGTGGGATGCCATATGGATGACTCGAGCACTTCTATCTCCGTGTGTACTCGGGTGGTTTTCATGCTCCCTACATTTCAACCATCGTAATACCACTATTGGTCTTGGACGCTTGAAGCTGATCATATTTGAATGAAGCTCGGAAATCGAGCCATGATGGGCTTCCCACAGCTGCTCCCAGGTCTCATAGTCGCGTTAGCCTACACCGCATGCCAGGACAAGCGCGGCGCCAAGGTTACCTGGCTTGTCTTGCCTGTACCCGCTCAAGCTCTGCCGTTTTGTATGATCTTGACCGATTTCATGTTTGGGGGTGGGCATGTCCACGTGCAAATCCTTGGTCTCCTAGCCGCCCATCTGCACGACTTCCTGACACGCCTGTGGCCGGAGTTTGGTGGTGGCCGGAACCTGTGGCCAACTCCTGGATTCCTAGGCTGGTTTACCCAGTTGTTGCGCGACTACGGATTTATTATTAGTCGTTCAGGCCACGAAGCAAACAGCAGGGCATCCGGCCGCTCTACCGGAGCGTTAACCGGTTCGGTTTTGCCTGAGTCGTGGAAGACGAGAGGTCCTGGACGTCGCTTGGGTGGTGATTGAAGAAGAATGTGGCTGTTATGAAGCTCTGTTTTCCACGCTACTACCATAATGCATACGTAATATTCTACACGACATGAACTTTGGTCCCAGTTGGGGATATTGCTGTCACAGGTCCAGCCTCATCACACCAACGACTCAGTAATGCAAAAAGGTTTCTTAGATGCACTTAATTCGCAGCATCGAAGCATCAACATGAGACCAGCCGCAAAGAACTCCGAACTCTAGACAATCCAGCTTAAACCAGAGTCCGCCCATTAACTGTCTGAACTCCTGTTCGCCGTACGCCAAATCTCCGATAACAAAATTGCCGAGCAGTCCCCTACCAAATGTCGTTTCCATTCCCAATTTCAACTTCTGCATAGTATCGGTTCCCGCTATTCCTCTTTTTTTCTTTCTTGTCTCTATCCTTGCCCTTCTCGTGCGCACTTTGATGTTCCAGCCGACTCTTGAACGCCATCCTATGATGGTGCCGGCTGCTCTCCTGCTCTTCGTCATCCACCTCATCCTCCTCATCCGCGTCTGTCGCCCCGTCCAACGTGGCGACTGAATCGCGTTTCCCCTTCCAGCCTGATCGGCTCCTACACCGCCGCTTGCTCTTCTTGGCTTTGGACTTTTTGTTGGAAAAGAAGGTTTGGGAGAAGCCTGTTGAAGGGGGTGAGCGGGGTGGTGGGATGTAGTGTTGTGGGAAGGCTAGTGGGCCGCTGATGGTTGTGTTCTCTTTGCCGAGTAAGGGTTTATCGATAAGGAGGACGGGGAAGGGAAGTAGAGGTTGAAGGGCCGGTCCGGTGCTGCTTCTGCTTAAGGCAGCCGCGGTTACAAAGGCAGCCGTGGCGTCGTTGGGGGATGCTGGGGTCGACGCTGTTGTTGAGGACATGGTGTTTCCTACCCCTGGCACTGAGACTTCGATAACAGTCTTTGGCGCATTTGCGGCTGTGAAGGTTGAGCTGGAGAGAATCAGGCGTGGGGGGACTTTCTTGCGTGGGTGATGCTGCTCCTTGGATTCGGGACTTGGTGTTCCGGATTGACGTTGGCTTGGATGAAGAGGAAGACCTGACGAGTACGAGCCAGAGTCAGGGGATTGAGTTTGGCGTTGTAGCTGCTCTTCTATCAGGCTTTGCGGCGTTGCTGAGGTCGAAGAGCTCGTGATTTGGGATTGGTCGGTTTGTTCTTGTGCCACCTTGAGATAGGCCGGGACGAACGGGTCGTCGGGCCTTATCTTCAAGGAATGTGATGGTATTGGAGGCGAGCTAGCAACTGCTGTCGTTGAGGATGATCGATGGCTTGGGCTCGTTGAGCCCCTGACCAGTGCTCGTGGGATATAAGCTGGATGTGTAGGCATCGCACTTGGCACAGGTGGTGCTCCCAACGGCGAGATTGTATAAATGCTCTTTTCGGGGGAGTAAGTGCACGAAGATTCTTGGTCGCCGCCTCCATAATTCTGCTGGTCCATCTTGTAGTCCAGGGTATACGCAACATTCGGAGGGATAGCTGATGGTGACATTGGCTCGTCGAAGCTGTCTCGCGTGGAAGCATCTTCTAAGTCAAACCGACGCTGTCGGCGCCAATGCCAGTAGAACAGGGCAATAGCTCCCACGAACAAAGTACCGGCGACGATAGCAATCCCGACGATAGCGCCGGACGAGAGGCTCTTACCACCGGACTCGGAGTCCCGGGGTAGCACCCGAGGAGGAATAGGAGGGGCCATGGGTTAGGTTAGCTCCTCATCGGATCGTTTGAAATGCTCCTCCCAAAGGCCGGGCCTACTCAGACGTCCCAAAGCAAGTGGTGCAAAGCACCACGATTGATTGCCGAGAAGCACCAGAAAACCAGACATGGGGCTTGAGCAGGTAGGGAGGAGTCTGGGTTGAAATATAATCTAACCCGTATACCTCCAGTAAGGCGGTAGCTGGAGTTGATCGGGGAGACAACAAGCCAGCTAGCGAGCAAGCAAGCAAACAAGCCACTACGCTTGTCTACGGCAAAGCACTGCAGGAATACTCTGCCGTGCAGGCTGAGAGATACAGTGTGCAATCTATCCGTCATGCAGTTGGTTCTGTTCGCCATCTGTAGTAGGCTTAGTGTGGTTAGGGTCACACAATATGCCTGCTTATTTGGATGAAATAGCATAGCTGTATGTGGGCATCCGCGGTAATTAGAATCGATGGAGACGTCTCCTACGTTGAGAAATATTGGCCAGTTCATCCATTGTAAACCCTTCAAGAACAGCCAGATAGGTAAGGTTACTTATTGGGGGCTAAATCTACAATCTTCCCCAACCCCGACGTCCTATGTCTCAGTCTCAACCTAGCTTCTGGCCATTCCTCAAGTCAGGTCGCACTGGGTTCGATGCAAGACAAGGCTTCCTCTCCCGTCGACCTGCCCGCGCTCCGATTAAGGTGCCTGTCGGTAGGGGCAAGGCAAGGGGAGCAAGGTGAGGTTTTCCTCGACGGGTGGCACAGATCAGTGTACCATGGGGGCTACATAGCGGGACCGATCAAGGGAATAACAGACGCAAGCGAGATGGGTGCAAGCAAGGCAAGATGAGCCATGGGGGAGTGTGGAGGGTGCCCAGAGAGGCAGTTGCTGGAGAGTTCGTGAGCAGGCCCTGAGGGAAGCCAACCAATCACAGGCTGCACAGGGTTTGCAAACTTATATGGTTGGCGCGTAAACAGCGGCGTGCGACCGTTGAATGACCGATGCGGGAGATCATGGGAAGTGCCGTCGGCGTCTCTCGCTGGCTGGACAAGCGAGGGTCGATGACAAGGTCTGCGACAAGAACCACGAGGACCCGCAGAAGCGTGCAGCAACCTGCGGCGGAGCTTGGCAAGGGACTTTTGTGGTGGATTTTGGATCGCGGTCGGATGGTTGGAACTGCCCCTCCAAGCCACTGCTGTCTTTCAACTCCGCAAAAAGTTCATCCTACCAAACGGGACCCACCCCAAGGGTTAGCGAAAGCTTCGCACCGTTCTCTTCGCGTCGCCCTCCTCCATCTTTCATCGTGAACGGTGCAACACGCAGCGCAGCAGTACAAGGACCAGGTCACCTGGCTTTCTCTACTGCATCAGGAAAATGCGCATGTGTCTTCCCGTCCTTCCGCCTGAGCTCGAGTCGAAAGCTAAGATGTGATAAACCTTTCTGCCACGAAGGCCGTTTCCGTGTTTGTCTCTTACTGGGATTGCCTAATAGCAGCAGCACTGCTGATCGTTGCGAACAACGAAAGGTTGATTGCTAGGTTTTGGCCTCGTTATTGAAAGATACCGCAAAACTCTGGAATTCAAAAACATATTCATCAGCCCTGATCGCGACAAGGACACTTGCAAGGTGCCAGGAGAGCATTGGCGACGACAGTGCTCGTCGAACATTGAAACCCTGTGTCTACCCTCCATCATCGAAAGGCCAGACCATCTAGGTTGGGAGCATGTCTCAACCTGTCAAAGCACTTCCTAGAATTGTATTCGTCGATGGTCTCAAACTTGACATTTTAAGACTCAAAGCATTTTCCCAAGTTCGATCACCGAATTTCCCTCCTTGGGGAAGGGTTATCATTAACGTGAGAGAATATCCAACCCAGAGCTTGTGACAACGCCATGCAGCATCTTATCAGCAAGCCATCAGGTATGGAGGGTAGCGTCGGGCGCTAAGTACCATCCTGTCGGGAGCGTCCTTCCCGCGTTTCCCCGCCTGAACCTTCGCTGGCTGACGACTGGCAGGCAAGTCATGATCTTTTTTTTTGTTTTTTTTTTTTTTTT